>Ga0181405_1000149_pt1 | contig 23699 bp, 17 predicted proteins | sample 28SPOviralmetaG_FD_130134 | JGI IMG/M metagenome (GOLD analysis project Ga0181405, IMG submission 130134) | Marine viral communities from the oligotrophic San Pedro Time Series (SPOT) site, San Pedro Channel, CA, USA - 28 SPOT_SRF_2011-11-29 | ecosystem: Environmental > Aquatic > Marine > Strait...
ACCGGAGCCGCGGGAGCGCCGTCTTACCGCTCCTTGTATGACGTAATGGTGCCCACGGTCCGCCAGCCGATTTACCAGCAATTCGTTGAGCCCGTACAAACCGCGGCCCGCGGCGGCGAAATGGAGAACTTCCCACGCAAGACAGGTTACATAGCAGGCCCCGGAACCGAGACTTCCGACAGTATTCCAGCGATGCTTTCTGACGGCGAGTTTGTAATGAACGCCAAGGCCGTCCGCGGAGCGGGTGGCGGTAGCAGGGAGCGCGGCGTTAGAAAGATGTACGATATGATGAGAGCCTTTGAAGGGGGTGCAGTAGCATGAGTACTCAAACCCAATATGTAGTAAATCGCCAAGACCCCGCGATTGAGGCTTATCGTCTGGGATTACTGGGCGACGTTCAGAAATACATCAAAGGTCAGATTGAACGCGGCGATGCACCGCCGGACTATCAGGTTGCAGGGCTAAGTCCCGGTGAACAGGCTTCTATTACCGCGGCACAAACAGGCGTGGGTGCATATCAGCCGTTTCTGACGCAGGGTTCGTCAACCGTGGATCAGGGCGCAACTTTAGTTGGAGATCAGGCCACCGGATACATGGGGGACGCCTCGACAGCTTTAAAAGGCGGTATTGGTGCTTTGGCTGGTACTGGGGCTATGTATGACCCCAACAGTTACCAAGACTTTATGAACCCTTACGAAGATCAAGTTATCGACAATACGATGGCGGACATTCGTCGTCAGGGTGACATAGCGCAACAGGGCGTCAGGGCTCAAGCGGTTGGCGCAGGGGCCTTTGGTGGTTCTCGCGGTCAGATTGCACAGTCTGAACTAGACCGAAACGTTATGAAGCAACAGGCAGACACTGCGGCGCAAATGCGGGCGGCTGGTTTTCAGAACGCGCAGCAAGCTGCAATGAATGCATTTGAGTCTGGCATGGGTAGACAGCAACAGTTGGGCCAGCTTACTGGACAGATAGGCGCGGGCCTTGGCTCCTTGGGCGCACAAACAGGTGCGTTGGGTCAACAGCTAGGCGGGCTTGGTATACAGCAAGCGGGCTTGGGTGAGATGGGCACAAACCTGAATACTCAAGATATACAGAACCTAATGACGACGGGCGCTACGGAGCGCGGTGTTAATCAAGCGGGCTTGGATGCTCTGCGTCTGACTAACTTGCAGCGTTATACACAGCCTTATCAACAGTATGGCTTCTTGTCAGATATTTACTCTGGCACACCAACAGGGTCTTCAACGCTTACGGCGGCTTCGGCTCCGCAAGTTTCACCCTTCCAAACTGCAATGGGTTTGGGTATAAGTGGATTAGCCGCCGCATCAGGCGCACAACGGGCGGGGTTATTTTAAATGATGAATCGTAGCGTAATGAAGCGTCAGATGTTTAACCAAGGCGGATACGTTCAACCGCAACGGATGAATTTAGGCGGACAACCCATGATGCCGCCAGCCGGACCACCGATGGCTCCTCCACAAATGGGACCAGAGCAAGCTCTAGCTGGCGCAGAAGCGCAAGGCCAAGAGATGGGCATGATGGCAGCGGAAGGCGTTATGCAGCAAATTGACGGCGCTCAAGACTACCAAAGCTTGATAGACGGAATACGCGGCAACCAACAGCCCCTTGAAGCGCGGTACGCGGAACTTGGAAGTATTGTAGGTGAGCAAGACGCGAGGCAAACGCCAGAATCTGTTTTGGCGCTAACGCAGCCAGCCATTATGATGACGGAAGAGGGCGCGGTTAACAGCGGCATTGGTGAGCTAATGCAGGGCATAGCCGGAGATACTTCGATGGAAGGTCAGATGGGGGAGGGCGTCGGTGGTTTGATGATGGCCCAAGCGCCGGAGCCCGCGATGAACGATCCAATGATGGAGGCGGGAAACACACCACCCGTAAATTTTAGGCAGGGTGGGCCCGTAGAGGTCCAAAGACTTCAGGCAGGCGGAACGCCCAGCGCCATTGATATAGCTGGTAGAGACTTGTCCAAGTATCAAGATTTTCTAAGCGGTGGCTATGACGCTCAAGCGCGGGCCGCGGAACTTGAAGAACAGCGTAATATGTCTCAAGCTCAAATGCTGTTTGATATAGCTCAAGCGGGTTTGCAGTTTGCGGGTAACACGCAGGGCGGTTCTATTGCAGAGCGGCTGGCAAATTCGGCTGCGGCAACACAACTTCCACAGCGGATCGGAGAACGTTCTGCGCAAATGCTTGCAGCTAAACAGGCTCAGACCGCAGAGAAGCGTCAGTTAGACATGGCGGCTAGACAGGCTGCGTTGCAGGGTGGACAAGCCGAAGCTGATTATGCGAACCAACTAGCTTTGGCTAACGCCAACAGGGCGGCTACAAAAGGCGTTTATGAAGAACTTTTTACCATTGACGCTACAGGCAACGTAACGTCCGCGGGAAAATTTAATCGCTCAACGCCTGTTGGAGAATCTGATTATCAAGCGGCCCGAGCCGCGGGCGCTCAAACCGAATCTATTGCAACACCGCTTTTAGCCGCAGCACAGGCGGGAATGGAGCAACAGGCCAAAACACAGGCGGATATTGCGACGGGCTCATTGCCTAGAACACTGCAAACTCTTACAAACGATGTACAATACACCTATAACGGGGTGGATTACGACGTAAAAGCGGGCGAGGCTGTTTCAGTAACCAACCCTCAGTTACAAGCTCTTTTACAGGCGGGCGGTTTAGCAACCCCGTTTAATGAAAACTCTAAGTACGTGGCTTACTATAGCACGGATAGTGTTACTCCAACACTGTTGACATTGATAAACGAGTCTAGCCCCGGAGGTCAGGCAAGGCTTGACGACCCTACTTTTGCACAAAACTTTACAAAAGACCCTACCGCTTATCAAGCGGCTATCGGACTTGAGAAAGACTTGAAACTTCTGGAAGCTACCGTTGGATTTGATACTAAGAAAGCCTCCACGCTGCACAGGCGTACCGTTGCTCTTGCTAAACTGGGATTTGCAGATAATCAAAAAGGCAGGGATTTAAGAAGAGACATTGCTTCTGACGCGAACGCGCTGTCCTTAGAGTTACAAGACAACACTTTTGTGTTTGGCAGAGAAAAAGGGCAGACAGAACAGGGTTACAAAATAGAGCTATTAAACTCTAAAGCTGAAATAGATAAACAAATACTTGACCTTAAAATTGCTCAAGAAAACTTTGCTCGCGAAGATAATCAAGCGGCTGATGCTGAAGCGCGTGAAGAAACCAAAGTGGCTAATATTGCAATGGCAAACCTTGAGGCAGACTTGCGTGAACGTAGCGCCGAAATTGCCGCGGGCATAAGTCTTTCAAACTCTTTGGAACTATTTGACGCCAAGTCTTTGCAAGAACTTGCAATGTTAAATGAGGGGGCCGTAAAAAAAGAGGGTTACATTAGACTTACCGCGGCATTAGGCGATGCTTCAAGAAAAGATCAAAATGTGTTTGTAAACCAACAACGCATATTCGCGGTTCTGGATCAAAAAGACTTAGCTAACGTTAAGTCCCAATTAACCGAAGACCGTAACCTTAACAACGATATGAGGGCTGCGGCGGAAAGGGTGTTGGATCGTGCCGCTGCCGCGGGCCTACAACGCAATTCTCTTCTTTCTGCGTCAACATTACAGGCGGCTAGAATAGAGTCTAGCGAGATGTTGGCTGGAAACAATTTGGCGCAAGAAGCTTTGGACAAAGCTTTGGATCGTGCGGCGCGAGAAAAACTTCAGTTGGATGACCAATCGTGGCGCAAAATGATGCAGGATGCGGCAGACGAGTTAGGGTTAAGTAAACAAGCTACTCAAAACCTCTTTGATGCCGGAGAAAACACAAAGGACCGTTTGGCGCGAGAAGGGTTGCAGCTTGGTTCGCAAGAACATGCAACAGCAATGCAGGCAAGAGATATTGTTGCAACTGCCGCAAGGCAAACAAAAGGTATTGAGGCTACGGCGCTTCAAGGCATTTTGAATCGTGCGGCACAAGAAACAAGGCTTTTGACGCAGGTAGAAGCCACCGCCGCGCTTCAAGACGAACGTTTAGAATTTACTGGCGACCAAAACGATCAAGATCGTGCAATAGAAGAGTTTCAAAACCTTGTGTCTAACGCCGCCACAGAACGGGGAATGGATTTAACAGAAGCGCGTGATGATGCCGCTCACGCTAGAGGCGTGGCAAGCAACTTGTTAGAGCAACAACGCATTGATCTGTCCCGAGAAAAGTTGGACGGAGAGGTTGATTTAAAGAAGGTTGGCGTAAATGCGGATATGTTGCAGCGTTATGGTCAGAACAAAACAACTCCAAAAGAAACGGCGCTGGTCAACGGCGCTATAATTGTTTGGAACTCTCCGGCAGGAGTGCGTTACAACCAAGAGGGAAAATATTTTTCAGATAAGGACCGCAGACCGTTAACTCCAGAAATGATTTCGGCTTTAGAGGCTCGACAAGCGTTGGGTCTTACGGACTTGCCTGATGTTGAGTTTGGATCAACGGTTGTTCCTCCAAAAGAACCGTCGGCACAAGTTATACCCGAAGATGAGCAAAGTCCGTATGCTGCTTCTCTAGGAGTTCCCGACTTAGCTTTTGGGTCAGACGCGTTTTTAGTAAACTTAACTAATATTTTTACAGAATTTGCTTCTCTTGGAACGGTAGGAGCGCCTTTCAGCCCACATAAAAACGCTATAAAAGCCGTGGAAAACTTAAACAATGAGTTTATACAGTTTTTTCAAAAAGCAAGCGAGTTGCGGGACAGCGTGTTCGCACAAAAGGAATTAAAAAGTTTGACGCCCAAACCCGCGTCTCTTTTTGTTGGGGCTGATGATGCCGAATCGGCGGCTAAAAACCTGTATTTAAGAATAAACAGCGCCGTTCAAGACATTGAACGCGCATTAAGCAGTGAAGAAATACCGCTATCTGCTACTGGAACGGGCTCCCTTTCCGCCAAACGGCAGATGCTTGTTCCACTTAAAAAACTTAGAAATGGCTACGCTATTCTAGCGGGCATTGACTCTCCTGCGATAAATACAGGGGAAATTGACCAAGGTGCTCTTTTAGATGACATTTATACCATTATGGAGGACGACGACTAATGGAAGAACAAGCCTCTACCGTTTCAACCGAAGTTTCTCCGGCACCCGCGCCACCTCTTGCTACCGAGGGCCGCGAAGGATTGTTTGATCCGTTAAACTTTAATTTTAAAACGTTTGAAAAAATTGATTTTCAACCAGAATATTATGAAAATGTAATTAAATCTTTTGAAGGTAAGCCAACTATAAGGAAAAAAGGTAAGCCCCCTGTTACACAGGATCAAATATTTGCTATTCAGGCCGTAAGAGAATTAAGTTCGCGTTATCCGGGAATTGGAACATATAAACAGTTTAGAGCAGGGACTTCAAACTTTCAAAAGGAGCTTTTAAAAAATCCAAAAGTAATAGATCGTTTAAAAAGAGACGGTAAGGATTTAACTAAACTTCCTTTTACTGATGAGAGAATATTACAGTACATTACGACGTTGAAGAAAAAGGGACCTGTTGAAAGTACCTACCGACGCATAGTTGAAAACATACCAGTTAGCGCAGGCATGACTGCTGGGTATATGAGCGGGAAACGTGTTCAATCTATGATGCCTGCTTTTCCGCCTTTTAAAACAGGGTATCGTTTATTCGATGCGCCCATTGTAGCGGCTCAATCAATTTACAACGCGGGAAAATTTTCACTTCCTTTTGTGACAGGGCTCGTTGGAAGTATTTTTACTGCCCCTGTTAGTGAGGAATTTGGAGAAGTCTTTTTAGGCGAAAAAGGACTTGCAACTCCCGGTACGCGGCCTTTGCAAAGGTTTGGGGAAGCTGTTGGCGACGTGGTTTCGTTTTCTCCTATAGGGTTTTATGCAGACAAAATTGCAGGAAATATGACCCGCGATTACTTTACTAACCGATTAGGAAAGTTTTTGGACCCACAAGCGGGAGGGCCCAGCACGTATACGTTTAAAGGCGGTCGCGTCTCAGACGGAAAAGGTGGGTTTTTTGATGTTCCTGAAAAAACAGTTAGCCTAGACAAAGGCCCAATGTTTGGTCGGCCTGTGGATATGACAGGAGAATCTGCAAAGATATCCGCTTATCAACAGATGAAAAAAGCAGAAAAGACTTCTAAAGAGTACCTGTATGGTGAGGGCGTTATTAGAGGTGCGGGTGGTAAACCTGTTCAAGGACCGCTTACGATAAACCAATTAAATGAACGCGGCGTAGCTGATGTTATGCAGGGCACTGTTCCACAAGGAACGATGCGCAAGCTATTGGCAATAGAGGACGCTTTACGTGCTGCGGGCAAAGACGCTAGAAACAACAAGAGTTTGTTCGCCTTTTATGAATCTTTAGCCGCATTAGGTGCGGGTGCGTTTGCAAAAGCTGCCGCGGAAAGTAAACCTTTCACGGGCTATGAAGTTGGTGCAGAAATAGCGGGCAGTATCGCGGTGCCTTTGGGTGTAGGAGACATTTTATACCGAGCCGCGACAAAAGGTTATCCCGTGGCAAGAGAGCTTTATGAAAACGTAAATGACATGGGCCTTCTGCGCGGCGCTGGAACTACTTTTTCTGAAAACATGCAAGCGGGAAGAGATGCTCAAGGTTTTAAAGAAATTGTTACTCGGCTGCAAGAAATGGGAACAATAGATAGTAAAGAACAACTTGAGGAGTTTATAGCAAAACTTGAGGCAATGCCTAAAGACCCTGATGCCAAACCTACTGCGGGACAACTTACCAATGACCCTGTTATTATGGCTATGGAAGCCTCATTGGCTAGAGAATTTCCCGAACTCAAAGGTCAGCAACGAGACGCTAGAAAACTAGAAATAGATGCTTTAAAAGGCGTGTTAGAACAGTTGGCTTTTGCGGAAGGTACGGAGTACGGCAGAGCGGCAGTAAGAATTGGTGCGGAAATAAGACAAGCCATTTTTGAAAGCAGCTTAACCTCCCGTTTAGACGCCGCAGAAAACGATCTTTTAAAAGCTCTTAATCAACTTAAAAAATCTAAAGAAAATAGAAACTTAAAAAATCCTGACGGCTCTACTATGACCGCTAAAGAAAGAGCCGAGTTAGACGCAATGGATCGAATTGATCTGTCTGAAAGATTGATGGACATGTTGACGGCGCAAAAAGGGTTTGCTCGTACAGAACAAAAACGTTTGTATGGCAGAGTTGGAGAAATAGACCTTAGTCAGTTTTATGATGACGCGGGGAACGCGGTTGACGGACCTAAATTACTTCGTTTGTTAGAAGAGCAAGGCCCTTTTGCTCCGGGTAATTTATTGGAAAGTGAATTAAAACCTTTATTTACTTTTGCTCGTAGTCTGAAAGACCAGCTTGGTATTCAAGTTGATTTAGGTGGCGAAACACCGAAGTTAAACGCGTATAATGAAGCTAGGTTGCAGGCGTATGAGTCTGGGGGAATGGACCTTTTTGACCAGTTTGTTGTGAATGAATTAGGTGATCTAGGGACAGACAACCTTCCAGAAACGGTCACGCCTGAAATGATCCAAGCGGTAAGACAAAAGATTGGTGGAAGGGGTCGTCAAGGACAACAGAGTCCTACTGGAAAAGCTTATACAGCGTTATTGGACGCGTTACTTGAAAAGGGTTCCCGACTAGGCACCATTAGCGCAGGACCTTCCGTAAGGTCGGCTCAAGTAAGAACGGGCGCAGAGGTGGCGTTTGAAGAAAGCAAAAGGCTGTTTGATGAAGCCACGGCGGGGGCTGGAGAACTTGTGGGCCCTAGAATGCGTAATTTTATCTTGGACGCCAGACAACAGTTGCGGGCCGTTTCTGATCCTGACCAGTTGGACGCAACCGCTCAACAGTTAATTCAAGGTTTTGAAACTAATTTTGACAATGCCCTTGTTAATAGTGGACTTGGGCAGCAAACTATAAACAATTTAGTCGAGGTTTTAAGGCAACCTCAGACGGCAGCAACGGCGGCTCTTCCTGAAGGCACGGCGGCGTCGGTTCCCGCTAGTGGTATATCCTTTAAACTTCTTAACCGCGTTAGAAGCGATGCTCTAACGCTTGCAAGAAACGGCGATTTAAGCCCTGAAGCACGTAGAATTGCAGGTATGTATGCCGAAGCCATTGCAGACGATTTTGAGAACGTAGCACGTTACGGCGGAACAGACGCAGATAAAACTCAGCTACGGGCGCTGCGCGAAGCAAACGACTTTTCAAAAGCTTTTGCGGACGTTTATTACAGAAGCTACGTTGGCAAAGCTTTAAAACAGACGCGGGATGGGGAGTTTAGATTAGCTCCAGAAACTCTGGCTATGGGGTTTAACAAGAATCAGTTTGACCCGAATCTATTAAAGGTTAGAGACATTCAAGCGGTTGGAACCTTTGCTAGAGAGCAAGGGATTAAAGGTGCCGCGGGAACAATAGACAGCATAAACGGAGTTTTAGATAGAATAATTCGAACAGCCCGCTCAGAAGCTTTTGATCCAGAAACCGGAACTATTAGCGAAAAAAGATTAAAAACGTGGCTTAAAGAAAACCGCCGTTTAGGTGCGCTGTTTCCGAGGTTGTTTGAAGACCTTTCAACCTTTTCTAAGGCTGAAGTTATGCTAAATAAAGTTAACATAAACAACAGTGCTGAACGCGCTGAGATAAATAAACAAATTAACTTTACCAGCTTGTTGAAGGGTCCTAACGGAGAAATACGAACTAATCCTACCGACGTAGTTGGTGAAGTGTTTGCCGCGGGAAAAGATCAAGTAGAAAACTTAGATAGAATACTTGAAGTTATCCCTAAAGCGGGTCAGGTAGACAAAAAAGTAGTTTACATTGTTAAAGAACCCGAGGATTTAGGAGGCTTAGAACACACTTATTTTAATTACAAAGATGCCGTTGCGGCTAAAGACGCTCGAAGTGGGTCACAATTAACCAAAAGAGTGTTAGAGGTGGACCGTGAAAAAGCTATGGCGGGTTTAAAGGCGTCTGTTTTTGAGTATTTGGTACAAGGACAACCTACTTTAAAAAGTTCGCCGGAGTTTAATCCTACAAAGGTTTACAAACAACTGTTTACAGACAAGGTTTTGCGTTCTGGAAAACGGGATGCAATGCGTTCTGGCGGCACAAAGTTCACTACTATGGCGGAACTGTTGAAGTCTAAAGGGATATTCAACGACGGGGACGTGGCTACTGCAAAAAACGCTTTAGAACAGATGATTAAAGTTAAATCAGCAGATCAAGCCGGAAACCTTGTAGCGGACTTTGAGTCTGCAAAACCAATCCTAGATTTTGCTTTGGGCATTTCTGGTTCTGCGATTGGTACAAAAAGTCAGTCCTTCCTTACGGGTGGTCAAAGCGGTCCGGGGTCTATTATCGCGGCGGGCAAAGGCGCGGAAGCTATGCGGAACATTTTTTTAAGAATGCCTGCCGCTAGCCGATTGCTCTTTACTTCAAAGCTACTTCAAGACCCAAAGTTGCTAGCTAAAATGATGCGAACATACGGTAACACCGACGCTTCAACAACAGGCGTGGTTAACTCCGTCAAACAATGGCTATCAACAAACGGTTTTGTAACTCTTCCTAGAAGAGCCGCCGTTGCTGACAGGCCGGAAGACAAGCCTGCAACCAAACCGGATCAGTTCTTCAAAGAGTTCCCTGTTCCTCGCGCTGATCCAGTGCAGCCTACTGTCGAAAAGAAAGCATCCTTACAACTACCGAGTAGGGGAGTCCTCCCAGCCCCTGCTCCGGTGCCCAGCGGAGTCCAGACGGCTTCTGTTGACTCCGCTGGTAGCGGATCACAAAGACCGCAGTCTGGCGGCATAAGTAGCATTGACATTAACAAAGCGCGTCAGCTTTTCCCTAACGACATAACCTTCGCGGCCCGTGGCGGCGAGATGCGATCAGGCATAGGAGGATTATTCCGATGAACAGAATGGAACAGGGCATAGCGTCCATACCCCGACAGACCATGATCCGCGATCAGCCGCACATGCTGGCCTACATTACGCCCGCGGAAGCCATGCTTTTGAAACAGAACGGCGGATCGGGGCTCCCGAGCCACGGCGGCGTCCCTGAGTTTGGTGCCATAGGTGACTTCTTTTCCAGTATGGCTAACGACTTTGCCATAGGGACGGGGATGAAAGAAGACCCCGACAAGAGAAACGACGGCTTTATGGACGACTATCCAACACCTTACGAGCAACGGCATCAAGCTAACTTAGACAGGCAAGCAAAAGCCGCGGAGTACGATGCTTTGTACAAAGAAGACGACAAGCCGCAACCCGTATTCGCGCAACCCATGTACCAAGCGCCAGCGCCCGTGAACGTCGCGCCTCCGACGATGACACCGGTTAGTTCTGGTCAGCCTACAGTGCCACCGTTAAATGACCAAACCGCGACGAACGTAACAAACCCTTCTGACGTTATAGCGCGTCCTCCTGCCATGCCCATTGGACAGCGGCCCGCGAACAAAGCCTACACGTTCCAAGAACTGTTGGGCATGTACCAGAACCCTTACGCGTAGGATTTAGGTTATGGCTGAAAGCATCTCCCCCGAAAGAATGCAGCGTTTGATGGAGTTGTCTAACAACGCCATGACGGTGGAGCTTGGTGCGTTAAGAAACCCGCAAGTAACTACGGTGCCTTTAAGTGAACTCGACCAGAAAACTTTGCCCAACTTTTATAAAACCACTCCTAATGTTGAAAGATTTAGAAACAACATGCTGCGTAGGCAGTATAAAATAATTGAGGACAATAACGCTAGACTTCAATTTGAAAAACGATATGCCGACGCGGACCCGTTACCGGAACATAGAAAAAGAGAATTAAATTTAGAAATTATTGACGCTCAAAAAGAGATAGAAAAAATAAAAAACTATACTGAAGAGGCTATTGCGGCACACGTTAAAGGGCTTCAATTAAAAACCGCGGCAGATATTGAGGGCGATTTTTCGTTGTCGGGGTTAGACCAAACCCGTGACCAAATCGTTTTAAGCGATAGTGCAGAGGATATGGTTCTTGCCCATGAATTAGGCCACGGGGCTTTTTCAGAAGCAAAGGACTTTTTTCTTCGCAAAATAAAAGAGTTAGGGTCTATAACTGCGGCGGAGGAAGCCGTGTCTCTCGAATACGGAGAAGCAATATCTAGGGCTATTGCGCAAGATTTAAGAAACACTAAAACAATTGGGTTCCCTGACACAAACGAAGGAACTGTTCAATATTACGACAACCCGCAAGGGGATGACCCCTTAAACCCGGGAGGGGGAACTCCAACCTTTAAAGGCGGAGCAACCTATTATAGCCCTGATGGGGGGTTTCAAGGTATGGACGCAGACTTTCCAAAGACCACAGACCCCTTGCTTCAAAAGCCATTTACAGATTACCGTACCGGAGAGTTAGTCTATCACGATGAATACAAGGGCGACTTCGAAGCCGACTTAAAAAAGGCGGGGTTAATGGGTTTTGAAACTCTAATGTCAGACCTTATTTCAGAAAGAAAAGGCTTGGACCGTTTTGCGGAACGGCAACGCCGCGGGCTAAAGATTAACCCGTTGGGAGCCCCCAAGGGAGAGGTCCTGCGGTCCGTTAGACCTCAACTCCGACCAAAAAACTTTGCCCAAGGAGGTCCCGTGATGCGCGGTATTGGAACCCTGAACGAGACAGCTAGAAACATGTTCCGCGGACCACAGGGCATTGGCGCTTATCAGCAGTTCGCCAGCGGCGGTGAAGCAATGGGGCCACCCCCGACACGCGGACCGGACCCGCAGGGCATTGGCGCTTATCAACAGTTCGCGGACGGCGGACCTGTTTATATGAACAATGGTGGTGAAAGCAGTGTAGGAGCCGCTTATAAAGATACTATAAACAAGTATGCTGAAGAATTTTTAGTAAACCCTGACGTATTATTTAATTTATTAAAAACGGAATCAAATTTTAATCCAAAAGCGGTGAATAAAGCTAGTGGGGCGCAGGGTCTTGCTCAAGTTATGCCGGACACTGCCGCTGATCCCGGATATGATGTTACACCTTTATCAAACCCTTTTAACGCAGAAGATAGTATACGTTTTAGTGCCGAATATTTGTCCGCTATGCTTGAAGAATTTAGGGGCGATTACGACCTTGCTCTTGCTGCATATAACGCAGGTCCCGGTAGAGTAAGAACTTACCGAGGTGTTCCTCCCTTTGCTGAAACTCAAAAATATATTAAAAATATATTAGGTCGAGTTGCGCCTGATGAAAAACAGGGTAGATCGGGGTCCGGTGTAAATGAGCAAGGTGAGCAAGTATTTACTCCGCGCCCACTTTTAAGAGGGGAAACAGGGTACAGAGAAGAGTTAGAAGGAATGCCCTTAAAACCTCGTATGCGTCCTTCTAGCTTGTCTCAAGGGATTATGGCAGCACAAGATACGGTAGACCCCGCAGTTATAGACAGGGTAGTGGAGCAAGTACAAGAAGAATTACCCTCTACACAAGAAGAGCGCGACCTGTATGAAAAGTACAACCCTGAAAACATGTTTCCTGACGCAGGGCTTACCGAGGGCGAAATGATTAGAAGAGAACGCTTCGCACCAAAAGAGGGGGACACAGAACCTTATCGGCAACCGCCTTCAATGCTGGAGCAGATAGACCAGTTCTTTCAAAGATTCGCCCCGTCCAGAAAACCTGAACGGGTTATCCAACCAAAGCCTACGCCAATGCAGTACCGTAGTGCCTAACTCAACCATCCTTTGACTTCTTCCCCCAGTACCTTGCCAGCTAGGTTCACCTTGGACCGCAAAGCGTCCAGAACTTTCTCGTCTATGGTATCGGGGGAAACGAGGTCAATGTACGTCACCGCTTTAGTCTGACCAATCCGGTGCGCCCTGTCCTCACTCTGTAAGCGTATCTCCAGATCGTAGCTGTTGCTGTAGTAGATCACAGTGTTAGCCGCCGTCAGAGTAATGCCGTAGCCGCCTGTCTTGGGCTGTCCCACAAAGAACCGCAGCGGGCTGTCGGGGTCTTGGAACTCCTCAACAATCTCCTGTCTGCGGTCCTGCGGCGTCTCACCGTAATAAGTTGCGACCGAATCGGGCCCGAAACGGTCGCGCAGGGCATGTGCTATCCGTTGGAGGTCGTTAGTGTACGTCGCCCAAATGATAGCCTTCCCCGAAAGCTCGTCTGTTATATCCATTAACTCTGGCAGACGGTTGTTCTTTAGTTCCTGTAAATCCCCCACGTCAGGCTGAAACGATCCGCAGCATATCTGTTGGAGCCGCATGATCTGTGTCAGAACACTGGTTGTCGTGGCAATGTTGTCATCGTTAAGATGCGCCAAAGCCAATGACTTCATCTGATCGTACACCCTGCTTTGCTCCGTGGTCAACGGAACGCGGCGCTTTATGTACAGTTTCTCAGGTAAATCCAAACAATCCTCTTTTAACGTGCGGGTGCTGAACCCCAACAGACGCTCGTTTAGTTCGTCCAACCTACGGTATCCCGTTATCTCCTGAAAGCTGCGCGAACCCATTACACGCTTCTGCGTAATCGCGTAGCGGCTCTGGAACGCGTAGAAGCTGGCAAAGCCCAAAGAACTCGGATCAAGGAACCTGCACTGACTGTAGAGGTCCAACGGGGACTTTGTAATCGGGGAGCCTGTCAGAATGCGCCTGTACTTAATGTAGGGATTTAACGCCATCAGGTTCTTGGTTCGCTGGGCGTTGCGGTTTTTTATCGTGGTGCTTTCATCAACAACAGCCATGTTCTCGGGATTGGCTACCAGAAAACGTCCCGCGGCCCGCGTACCTCGGGGCGATGAGAACGCTTCGACGTTCATTACAAAAAGTTTTAATCCGTCAAACGGGTCATCAATAAACGTATCCAGTTCCTCGGAGTAGCGTTTGGATGTGGCGGGCGTCCACCGCATAACTTTGCGCTCTATAGTGTCTGGCAAGTGCGCGGGTATTTCGCCCTGCACCCAGTTGTCGTAGACACCCTTGGGCGCTACAATTAGTGCCGCGTTTAGGTCACCTTCTATATATAGTACACCTATATTATCTATGGCGACTTTAGATTTTCCAGTGCCCATTTCCATAAAGTACGCGTGGTACGTTTTGTACCAAGACTCTTCTAGTGCGTCACGCTGATGGTTGAAGGGCTGCGTCTTAAAATCGTAATCTATCTGTTCCAACATTTGTTCTCCTACGGGGTTGACTGCCTGATATCTTATATGTATATAGGTGTTTGTCAAGGCCGTAAAAAGGGTCTTTTAAACAGGAGTACTAGATGAACGATATTTTAGGCATGATGGAAGAGGACTTTGAGAAAACTCTCTCTTCTGTCGAAACGCTGGACAACGCAGGTTTAGACACTGTGGCTGGTCTAGCTAGAAAGATCAAGCAGCAACAAGATAAAGTTGAACGGCTTGATCGGGAACTTAAAGACGAAAAGCAAGCACTACTAAAGCTGACAGACGAGGACCTACCCTCGACTATGGCTGACTTAGGGCTGTCTAAGTTCTCTTTGGATGACGGCAGTACAGTAGAAGTCAAGCCGACTTACGGTGCCAGCATCCTCGTCAAAGACCGTCCGGCAGCTTACGAGTGGCTGCGCGAAAACGGGTTTGATGACATTATCAAGAACGTTATCTCCTGCCAGTTTGGCAGAGGTGAGGATGACCAAGCCAGTGCGTTCCACGCGTTTGCATCTCAGCAAGGTTATCCGGCAGACCAGAACGAAAGTATTCATGCGAGTACGCTTAAAGCGTTTGTTAAAGAGCGCATCGAAACGGGAGAAGACTTCCCGCACACACTATTCGGAGCCTACGTTGGGCAACGAGCCATTATTAGGGGAGCAAAATAATGGGTGCAGTTAAGAAGACAGAGAAAACAGAAATGGTTGAGTTTGACCAAAGTATGTTTGAAGCGGACGCCGGAGTTGGCGTATCGGATATGGGCCAAGACGATCTGGCGCTGCCGTTCCTTAAACTGATTAGCGGGCTCGACAGCCTGTTAGATGACCCTGACTTTGAGGGCAAGAAGGGTGATATCTACAATACCGTCTCCCAGACCGTCCACAAAGGCGCAGACGGCGTTAAGGTGATACCGTGCGTCTATCAGCGCAGGTTTATCCAGTGGGCACCCAGAGGCGCTGGTTCAGGCGCTCCTATCGCGGTGTTCGAACCGACAGACAAACTGCCCCCGTTCGAACGTGACCGTGAAACCAATAAAGACATGGTTGTAGGCGGTGATGGCTCGTACATCGAAGAAACGCACCAACACTTCGTAATCGTTCTTAACGAAGACGGCTCTGCGGAAACGGCGCTCATTGCAATGAAAAGCACGGGCCTCAAGAAAAGCCGTAAGTGGAACTCCATGATGAGTTCAATCACTATGAACGGCAAGAACGGTCCCTTCACACCGCCGCGGTTTAGCTCTGTATATTTGCTAAAGTCCGTCAGTGAAGAAAACAGCAAGGGCAAATGGCATAATTGGGACATGTCCCGCATTGGCCCCGTAGAAGACAAGGGCATCTACAACAGAGCCCGTGAGTTCCGTGCAAGCATCGCTTCAGGGGACGTGGTTGTGAAACACCAAAGTGAAGAGGCGTCAAAGCCTGACTTCAACCCAGACGAAGTACCGTTCTAGTTTCACAAGGGCCGTAGCTGATGCTGCGGCCCGCTTTCCCAAAGGAAGACCCCATGTCAGTAGATAAGTTTTCCGCCATCTTTGATGGTTTGAAACAGGCTTACGGCACGTACAAAGTTGAAAAAACTCAGTCCAACGGTAAAAATACTGGCAAGGCTAGTATCATTAAGGAACCGCGGACCTCGAAACTCTGGAAGGGTCACCTGTCCGGCAAGGGCACCGCTGTAGGCATCATCCCGATTAACGAGGATAATTGCTGCAAGTGGGGCTGCATTGACGTTGACCAGTACCCGCTAGACCACAAAGTACTTATAGAAAAAATACGGGCCATGAAGCTGCCATTGGTTGTCTGTCGATCAAAGTCCGGCGGCGCACACTGCTTTTTGTTCTGTAAGGAATGGATTGAAGCAAAGGAAATGCAGAAGGTCCTGACACACCTGTCCGCGGCCCTCGGGTATGGCGGTAGTGAGATATTTCCAAAGCAAGTAAAACTGCACTTGGACCGCGGAGACGTAGGTAACTTTCTAAACCTACCTTACTACGACGCAGAGGACGGCCTGAGATACGGCATTCTGGATGACGGCACGTCAGCAACGCTTGAAGAGTTCTTTGGCTTGTACGAGGCGCATGTGCAAACGCCGGAGGAGATAGTCAAACTTCAGATGACTGACGCGCAGGTGAAAGGACCGCTTGCCGACGGACCGCCCTGCCTACAGCACCTCACCAAGGTTTTGATCAGCGAAGGCGGAAGAAACAACGGTCTGTACAACATAGGTATTTATCTACGCAAAGCGTTTCCCGATAGCTGGGAGACAGAGATAATGACGTACAACACCCAGTTTTTAGACCCGCCGTTGCCGCTGCCAGAAGTGAACGTTGTTGCAAAGCAAGTGGGCAAAAAGGATTACTCGTACAAATGTTCTGACGCGCCCATTAACGCACACTGCAACAAAGAACTGTGCCAGACCATGAAGTTTGGGATTGGTGCAGGGGCTCAGAATGCGGCTATTGGAAACTTGCGTAAGTACAACTCAACACCGCCCGTGTGGTTTATGGACGTAAACAGTGAACCCGTTGAATTAGATACTGACGGCTTGATGAACCAGAGCATGTTTCAAAAAGCCTGTATGGAGCAAATTAACTTCATGCCACGCAGCGTTGCTAGATCACAGTGGGAAGCGCGGATCAGCACTATGATGCGTGAAATGACCGAAAACCAAAGCGCCATAATAGAAGTGTCCGTTGACGCCTCAGTGGGTGGTCAGTTCTACGACTTCCTAGAAGAGTTCTGTAGCCACATGCAACAGGCCAAAGACAGGGAAGAAATACTGCTTCGCCGTCCGTGGACCGATGAGGAAGAGGGTTACACATATTTCAGGCTCAAGGACTTCGAAGGGTTTTTAAAGAAGAACAAATTTTTTGAATATAAGTCCCACAAGATTGCCCAGCGTCTGCGTGAGGTAACCGGAGAAAGCTGCGTTTTGAAAATAAAAGGACGAGCGGTACGTCTATGGAAGGTGCCAGCATTTGAAAACGGTGATATAGAATTAAGTACACCACAGTTTCAAGCGCAGGAGAGTCCGTTTTGACCGACAACGTATTAAAAGAAATGCGGAACAAAGAAATTGTCCGTCTGATTGACGAACAGAAAGTGACCAAGACCGCTGTTGCAAAATGGTTTGGGATAACCAAGCAGCGGGTCCATCAGATATATACTCGGGAGACAAACAATGTATCGGATATTCGGACCTCCGGGGACGGGGAAGACAACAACACTACTCAATAAGGTTGATGACGCCCTGCAAAGCGGAGTAGAGCCAACCAAGATTGCTTTCTTAGCTTTTACCAGAAAAGCCGCAGAAGAAGCTAAAGAACGCGCCGCTGAACGGTTTAAGCTGGACCCCAAAAAGGACCTGTACTTCTTTCGCACTATCCACAGTCTAGCGTTGTCACTGTCGGACATAAGCCCCGAACAAGTAATGCAGCCGTCGGACTATCGCGAACTGTCGGAAAACATGGGGGTACATCTTGTAACCACCAAAAGCGTTAATTTTGATGACGATCTGCCAGACATGATGAAAGCGTCTGATCCAATCTTAGGGTTGATAAATCTGGCGCGTCTTAGAAAAGTGCCTCTGCGTAAACAATACGACATGAGCAACACACATCTTACATGGAATGAGATAAATTACGTCGATAGCTGCCTTGGGCGATACAAACAGGTGCGGCACAAATTTGACTTCACAGACATGCTGGAGAATTTTGTAATAGAAGGCTCCAACTTCTGTCCAAACTTCGAACTCTGTTTTGTGGACGAGGCGCAAGACCTCTCTCCAATGCAGTGGGATATTGCCCACCTGTTAGATGAACGATCCAAACGAATGTATGTTGCGGGTGACGATGACCAAGCTATCTACCGCTGGGCCGGAGCCGACGTGGACGCATTTATAAACCTCGACGGCGGATCAGATACACTAAGCCAATCCTATCGCATCCCTTACAGCGTACACAAAGTGGCAGAAGGCATAGTCAAACGCATTCAACGGCGCGTCGTAAAAAACTACGAACCAAGACAAGAAATGGGCGAAGTCGGATACTACCGAGATATTATGGACATTGACCTGTCAGAAGGCTCTTGGCTCATAATGGCGCAAGCCGGATATATGCTAGAACCCGTGGCGCAATACCTAAAGTCCTTCGGATACCTGTTCGAATATCGCGGCTCACGGTCCATCTCCGCTAAGATCAGTGACGCGGTAAACGGGTGGGAGCAACTGCGTAAGGGTGAAAGCGTTACAGGGCAAACAGCGCGGAACATCTATGAGTACATGTCCGCTAAGGATTCTATCAACTCTTGCCAAAGAATAAAAAAGGGCTTCAAACGCATCAAAGGTCTGGAAGACGCCGAGATGGTTAACATGCAAGACCTAAATGTTAACCACGGGCTACTCGCAACAAAAGATATGCTTTGGCATGAAGCTATGGACCGTCTGCCGGAAAGAGACAGGGCATATATAATCGCTCTGCTTCGACGCGGAGAACGATTTAACGGAACGCCCCGTATCATAGTGTCCACGATCCACGGCACTAAAGGCGGAGAAGCCGACAACGTTGTAGTGTTCTCGGACATTAGCGCAGCGGCTCAACAAGATATGACCGAAAGACCCGACGATATGCACCGCGTGTTCTACGTTGCCGTCACGCGGACCCGAGAGCGTTTATTTATTATCGAAGGTGAAAACTTAAACAGGAGTTACGACATATGAACTGTTGGCACTGTGGAACAGAATTAATCTGGGGCGGCGATCACGATTGTGAGGATAAGGAAGAGTTCATTATGGTCACTAATCTTAGCTGCCCCAACTGTCAGTCGTTTTTTCTGGTTTATTTGCCTGAAACAGAAAATGGGGGAGTTTCCCCCGATGGAAAGGTTTACGAATGAGCGAAGATTTCAACATTAAAATATCGGTTAGAAACGGCAGGTTGTTAAAAGCAATTAGGGCTCGTTACGATTCAGTGGCTGATTTAGCCCGTAAATGTCACCTTCATCAATCCAGAGTAAACAGTTTGGTTACCATGACGGTAAAGCCCTTTAACAAAAACGGTTGGACAGATTTAGCCTTGGACGTTGCAGCAATGGTTGGTAAAGAGCCCGAGTACTTATGGCCTGACCACCTTCGTGAGTTAAAATTAGCCAGATCAACATCTGAAACAGAAGTTGGTTTAGATAGTGTTAAAAAAATAATTCAAGACGGAACTTCCGAAAAATCTTTGTCTCAAATAAGTGCTATATCTACGTTATCTAAAACACTGACCCCCAGAGAACGGCAGTGCTTGGCAATGCGTTTTGCGGTAGGCCATACTTTAGACGAGACTGCCCGAATATTCGGCGTTTCAAGGGAGAGAGTGCGTCAGTTAGAAGCCAAAGCTATTCGAAAAATGAAAAAACAAGCCAGCCTTGCGGGCTACCGTGTTCAAGGCACTGAGCACGGACAGTTGAAGTTTGAACCAAAAGCTAGAACGCTTATAAGAACGGTTCAGGAGCGAACAACCAGCAAAGGATTGGACCTCCTCAATGATTAATCGAAGAGAAGCTTACGAAAGATTAGAAAACCTTTTAAAAAAGGCAATGGACCCTGCCTGCTCCCCCGCAGAAGCTCAAGCGTGTAAGGCAAAGGCGGATAAACTAGCCGCGGAACTAGGTATTAAACGACGTAAAAAGAAACGTAAAGAAAAGTTGTTTGTAAAAGGACTGTACACAAAAGCCCCGCAAGAAAGCTCTCCTGAATGGGTGATGTTCACTTTAAATATTAACCGCGTAGAACTAATTGATTGGCTTTTAACAAGCGGTGACTCAGAGTGGATTAACGCTCAAGTGTGCAAAAGTCGCGGCACGGGGAACTTTTACGCAGAAGTAAATCAATGGGAAGACGTAAATACATGAAAAAAGAAGAAATATTAAAAAAAAGTGCAGAGTTAGTGACAGGCAACCGTGCAAAAGACTACGGTGACGCGCTCGAAAACTTTGACCGTATCGCTACAGGGTGGAACGTAATTCTAAACGGGGCAATAGCCTCGCATGGATACCTAACCGCACAGCACGTTGCGCTTATGATGGATTGGGTTAAAACAGCAAGACTACTAAACACCCTAGACCATGAAGACTCATGGATCGACAAGTGCGGATACAGCGCAATCGGTGGGTCGTTTTCGGGAGAAAAAAGTGAGTAATCTAACAGTAGGCAGCGCGTCCCTTTTATCCGAATGGGTGCCGCCACACGAACTGCCAGACCTAACACACGCCAAAACAATCGCTATCGACGTGGAAACCAAAGACCCGAACCTTAAAAAGATGGGCCCCGGATGGGCTAGAGGTGACGGCGAAGTGGTGGGATACGCCGTGGCAACTACAGATTGGGCCGGATACATCCCCATCAGGCACCAAGGCGGCGGTAACCTAGACGAAAAACAAGTTAACAAGTGGCTCAAAAAGATATTCGACTGCCCCGCAGATAAAGTCATGCACAACGCTCAGTATGACCTCGGCTGGATCAAGCGCATGGGCTTTGATGTAAAGGGCCGTGTGATCGACACGATGGTTGTGGCGTCCCTGCTTGATGAAAACCGTAGAAGCTTTAGTCTCAACAACCTTTGCTACGAACTACTGGGCATAGCCAAGTCAGAAAAACTATTAAACGCCGCCGCGGTGGAGTTTGGATTCGATGCCAAAGCAGAAATGTGGAAGATGCCCGCAATGTTTGTCGGGCCTTACGCACAGAACGATGCAGAGATTACGCTTAAACTGTGGGACTACCTGTCCGTACAAATTAAACAGGAAAACCTTGAGGCCGTTACAGAACTCGAACTGGACCTTCTGCCTTGCCTTGTAGACATGACATGGCGCGGTATTCGCGTCGATATGGACAAAGCAGAAATAACGCGGAACGCAATCCTAAAGCGCGAGAAAGAAGTCCACAAAGAAATAAAACGTATCTCCGGCTGCGACATAGAAATCTGGGCCGCGGCGTCCATTGCCAAAGCCTTCGATAAAATGGGCATAGAATACTTTAAAACAGAAAAGGGCTCTCCGTCCTTTACCAAGAAGTTCCTGTCAGAACATCCCGATAAGTTACCTAAACTGATCGTAGAAGCGCGAAACCTCAACAAAACGTCAGGCACGTTCATTAACAACATCCTGACCTTCTGTAACTCAGATGGACGTATCCATAGCCACATAAACCAAATCAGATCAGATGACGGCGGTACAGTGTCTGGGCGGTTCTCCATGAATAACCCAAACCTACAACAAATCCCCGCTCGTGACCCTGAGATAGGACCGATGATCCGGTCCCTGTTTCTGCCAGAAGAAGGCGAACAATGGGCCGCTATAGATTACTCCCAACAAGAACCGCGCATCTTGGTTCACTACGCACACGTATTTGGTAAAAGCCAGAACAGGGTGCTAGGGGGCGTCACAGAGTTTATACAAAGCTACAATGACGATCCGCGGACCGACTTCCATACGATGGTGGCAGAAATGGCGGGCATCCCGCGTAAACAAGCGAAGACCGTAAACCTCGGTATCATGTACGGCATGGGCGTGGGTAAGCTGGCGATTGAACTTGATCTGCCCGAGGAACAGGCCAGAAGCCTGATTAACCAGTACCATGAGCGGGTGCCGTTTGTAAAAGAACTGATGAAGGGCGTACAAAGTCACCTTAGTCAGAAAGGAAGCCGAGGCCATGTGAGGTCCCTACTGGGCCGGAAGTGTCGGTTTGAGTTGTGGGAACCAAAGCAGTTTGGAATGTTTAAAGCACTGCCGTTCGAGCAAGCGGTGTTAGAACACGGCAAGCACACTCCGCTGGTCAGAGCATATACCTACAAAGCCTTGAACAGGCTGATCCAAGCGTCCGCCGCGGACATGACCAAAAAAGCTATGGTCGATCTGTACCGAGAAGGCTATCTGCCCATGCTGCAAATACACGATGAACTGGCTATGTCAGTAACGTCCAGAGAAGAGGCAGAAAAGGTTGCACTAATCATGCAAAATGCTGTACCATTGGAGTTGCCAAGCCTTTGTGACGTTGAGTTGGGTCCGTCATGGGGCGAAGCGGTATAGTCTGCTCTTCAACTCCCCCGCTTTGGTTCAGCAAGGCGGGGGTTTTTTGTTGTGTATCAAGTGTTTATCCTATATAGTCCCAGAAACTCGCACAAAGGCGCATAAGATGGATACTACAAAATGGAAATCAGTCCTCGTTCCGGTCGAAGTTTACCGAGAACTGAAGATTTTATCGGCTATCGAAGGCCGCACAATCAGCGGACAGCTACGCTTCATGTTTGACCAATACAGCAAACTGAAGTCTGTTCGAAATAAGCTCAAGCAACACTACGAAGAAGCTTGACCACTCCCATATTATCGCGTATGTAATATGTATCTCCTCATGAGATATTGATGTTTGTTCTCCAATAAACATTGGACCCTCACCGATTACCCGCGGTGAGGGTTTTTTCTTGTCGAATTAATCACGCTAACGTCGTTAGCGTGACGGATTTAAAAACCTAAGACTAAGGGTCTATTCAAGTATTTATTATTTGTACTTGACTATCTCGTATAGTTGGTTTATCTTAGCTTTACTCAACCAAAGGAGAACAAACATGCTTGAGTCACGCTTTCTTGATAAAGCAGCCGCAACAGAACTGCTTAGTAATAACTGGCATAAAAACCGTAAAATCCACAGAGGTGTTAAAGATCAACACGTTAAAGACCTCGCAGCGAAGATTACACAAGGTCGTTGGGTTGTAGACGCAATGGAAACGCCTATTCTAATTGATACAGACGGTATTTTATATAACGGTCAAAATAGATGTATGGCTGTAATTCTCGCTGACCAAGGTGTATTGGTGCAGTGCCGTATAGAGTCGCCGGAAGAGTGCCAAAGACTGTACGCGTCTCTGGACCTCGGCAAAGCCAGAACAATCGCAGACATTACAGGATTAAACCAAAGCAACATAGTGCAGCCCATACTCTACCTTATGCGCTGCGCGGGCCTTGATGGGCGGCTCAAAGATGAAGCCGCCGTATCGCGGATCGCGGATACTTATATCGGGGACATTCTGCGCCACTTCGATCAGAACACCCGTTGGGTAAAAAACAATCGGTGCTTTAATTCGGTTCAATTTAAGGCCGCAATGGCGTACTGTGTTCACAGGCGGGTATTGCCCGATTACGAAGCTGTCTCGGTGCTTGAAATGTTGCAGAATAACAAAGATTACCATTGGCCTTCTATGTATTTAAATTACCGCGAACAAATCATGTTTCCAAACGGTAAGCTGAACACTGGCGGTAAAACCGTAGCCAACGATAAGTTCTGCCGAGGCGTCTATCTGTTAGAGCGCCGCATGAAACATCAGAGCAAAATTCAAATATCCAGCGGCTTTCTGGATGACCTTGCTTCAAACGTGCGCCGCGTGATCCGCGAGGCTGCTGCCGAATGAGTTATAAGATAGAAAAAAACATCCCCCTTCCCGCGTCACAGCGGAAAGGGAAGTTCGCCATCCTAGAGGATTTGGAAGTTGGCGACAGCTTCCACGTTGC
>Ga0181405_1000151_pt1 | contig 23525 bp, 23 predicted proteins | sample 28SPOviralmetaG_FD_130134 | JGI IMG/M metagenome (GOLD analysis project Ga0181405, IMG submission 130134) | Marine viral communities from the oligotrophic San Pedro Time Series (SPOT) site, San Pedro Channel, CA, USA - 28 SPOT_SRF_2011-11-29 | ecosystem: Environmental > Aquatic > Marine > Strait...
GAACTAATGCAACTTAAAAAAGAGTTAATTACGTGCTACGGAATAGTTAGACTTTTAGATAATCTTAACGAGAATAATCCTTTAGACGATTCTCCCGTAGAAGTTAAGATAGTAATCGAGACTTTAAGAGATTATCTCTCGCAGTTCGTCGAACTGAATATCCTCTCTTCTGGAGAATAAACCGAAGGTAATCTATTCAAGATAAATAAAATTAACATTTGATACAATATATATTTTTTTTTCATTATGTATTATTTTTTATTAAAATAAATTTAGAAAAAAAATATATTTTCTAAATATATATAAATATGTTTAAAGCAGATAATCCTTCAGTTTATATTCCTTCGAAGTCTATCGCCATAAAACCCGATGTCGTGAGCGATGCAGTCCAGAACGATCAAGTAAGAATTAATATCCCTTCTTTTGTCGGTTTTATTGACCCTAATCAGACTTATTTAAAGTATAATATGGTTCTCGAAAATGTTCGAGGAATGGTAGTTCCAGACCGAAACTGCGGAGGACACGCGGTAATCCGTAATATTCAATACAGAGACGGAAATAATCAGAGTAATATCGAGATGAATGAAGACTATAACGCTAATTATTCGATGATGAGTAATTATAACGCTCAAGACAATATTCAGCACAAACGAGAACTATTCGAAGGTTTTATGAAACACGAAGGCGACGCAGTCGCAAACGCTAATTTATACTATGGAGCGAGACAAATCGCGGGAGGAGCGGACAATGCAAATCCCGACACCTCACAGAGACCAATTAATAAACCTACTATTCAATTACAACTTAATTCGGGTATTTTCAAACAAGGAAAAATTCTTCCAGTTTCTGCGATGAATGGTTTAAAAATTACAATTGATACGGAAGATATGAAGCGCGCTTTTCAATATCTTAACCTATTAGGAGATTCAACTACAATTCACGGAACTAAAATTTCTTTAACTGTAGCGGGAAAAACTGCGGGAGACGACCAAAGAGGAATCGGTGCGGGTGCTAGACAGTTTTCAGTAAGAACCGATAGAGCAATCGCCGACCACCCTTTCGACATCGGCGACCAGTTATACGTCTCAGACGACGCCGCCGCTTTAACTAATGAAGAATCTTTAGGATTTATTAATGGTTTCTTTTCAGTAGGAGGACTCTTAGGAATAACTTATACTCCAAACAGAAACACAGCAGCGGGACTCGCTCACGACCACGCTATCGGGTCTTTAGTATATATTAAATATGCCGAAAGAATGGTCGCTCATACGTGCTTCTCTCCTAATGATGGAGCAAATGTAGCGACAAGAGTAATCCCAGAACCTTCATATAAATTAAATGATATCGAAATGTTAGTTCAGTCGGTGCAACCTCCAGAAGGATACGCCAACGGATTACTTAAGGCGAGTCAATCTGCGGGCGGTATTCAGTTCGATATAATGACTTATGAACTTTACAGACATAACCAGAGCAACACTAACGGACTTTTACAAGCACAGATCCCGACTTTAGCAAAAAGAGCGAAAGCAGTATTTATTCACCCTTTAAGAAGCGATGTCGCTCGAGATATTGTAGTATCTAGTTTAACGGGTATTCCAGATAACGCCGTAAATTATGAATTTATTCACGGTTCTAAGCACTTTCCATCACGTCTCGCTCCTCTTAATAGATATTCTCAAGCAGTAGCAGACGGAAGCAATAAAAACGAAGCACTTCACACTAGCGAACTACAGAAAGCGATTGTTAATGTAGGAGAAAAAGTTCATAATTTACAAAAAATCGCGAAACACTTCGTAATCGCTAGAAGTCTTTCTAAATACGGCGGAACTATGGATTTATCGGGCGATACTCTTTCAGTAAGAGTCGATTATAACGCGGGCGCTCATACTAAATTATTTAATAATTACGTATATTGTTTAAGAAGAGTAATGGTTAAAAATGGAATGACCTCAGCGAGTAATCAAGTAGAAGCAAGCGGAAATTAAAATGTTCCCATTTGTAAGAATTTTATTTAGTAGATAATCACAAATGAGAACATAAATCGAAATCGATTTCTGTTCCTTTTTCTAATCTACGATTACAAATGAGAACACAATAAAAAATTAATAAAAAAATTAAAATAAAAAATAATATATTAGTTTATATATATAAAATGAGTTCTCCGAATATTGTTAATGTCGAAAAATTCGAAATACTCCCTTCTAATCCTCCTTCTAATAATACCTATAGTTTCAGAGGTGGAAATCCTACTATAACTTTAACAGTTCCAAGTCAAGCAAAATTTTTAAGACCTTCATCTGTAAGACTTAACGGAACTATTAGAGTTCAAACCTCCGCGGGAGTTTTAGGTGATAGTAATAATTTAAGAGGAGCGGGAGCAAGCGTTATCGAGTTAAATTCTCGTTTAGGAGTTCATTCACTTTGGAAGAATGTAATTTTAAGCAGTGAAGCAACTAACCAGAGTTTAGAGTCAATTCGAAATTATGGTCGTCTAGTTTGTAGTCTTTTAAGTTCTACTCATAGTCCAGACGATTTTATGAGCGAAAAATCTAACGTTTCTTTAGCGACTGCAGTTCAAGGCGCGAGCGATAATCTCATAGGAAACGAAGTTCGCTTCAGTATCCCTTTATATTGTGGTATGTTAATGGGAGGTAATCCTCTTCCTCTTTCTGTAAATGGAGTAAATGGTTTAACCTTAGATCTAGAATTAGCGAGCGATTCTCAAGTCCTTAAAGGTGCAAACGCTAGCGATGGTTCGGGCGCTTTTATTCAAGTAAAAGACGTTTCTTTATCTGGGGATTATTTAGTCCCCGATGATAAAGGAGTCCAAGCGTTATCCGTTCCGGGTTCTGGTGCTTTCTCTTATAACTCTTACTCCTCGCTCTACTCTGTGATTAATTCTGGAGACGCTACTCAGACTTATAACTTAGCGAAATCGAATGTTCTTTCCGTTATTCATACCTTTATCCCCGTTTCTCATTCGAATTCATACGCTCAAGATGGATTCTCTAACGGAGAACTTTTAAATACTGATGCTAACGGCGCGAATTATGATACTCCAGTCGTCCTTAAGAAAGTTTCATTTTCTAGAGGTGGAGTTAAACTGGGATTAGATTACGAATTAGACGTCGAGAATAATTCTAACGAAGGTTTAGCAGAAACTCAATTAAATATTAATTATCTTAACGCCTTCGCTCCTTACAATAGACTAAGCAGACTTCTAAATCAGAACGCCTTATTAGGTCTAGGTGGAGCAGACCCTCTTCCCTACCAAGACACCTCCGCCCCTCTAACTGAAAATAAACAGAACGGAGTTTCAGTAGATGAAAACGTTAGGAATTTTGGAGTAGGTTTAGCACTAGATAGAGTTTCAGATATGGGAGTCAATTTTAAAGGACAGACATACTCTACTCGAATTCAGTCTTCGCTCGATGGTAAGAGTCCGAATTCAGTATTTACTTACGTAAAATCGAAAAATGTCTTAATGTATTCTCCTAATGGAATTATGGTTCAAAACTAAATTTTTATTATCCTCTTTTTTTTACTTTAAAATTTTAATAAAAAAATTAAAATAAAAAATAATATATTAGTTTATATATATAAAATGAGTTCTCAATTACCCGATATCCTTAAAGTAGGAACTTTAAAAAGTGCCGAGAATATGGAAGTTAAAACGGAAGTTTTAGACCCTATCTCCTCTTCTAATTCCGAAATCGTTTTTCAGATTCCTAAGAATGGAATTTTAGACGGCGGTTCTTTTGTATCTTTAGCAGTTAAACAATTAGTAGGAGGAGCGGGCGCTTTCTTTCCTTTAAAAACTGGTATTCACGGTTTAATAAAATCAGTTCAACTTTTAAGCGGTTCGAAGGTGATCGCTTCAAATGACGATTACGCTCATTATGCGACTATGGTTCGACAGTTTGAAACACCAGAACACCGCGCTAACGTAGATATGGTTAAGAGCGGGGCGTGTATGGATAGATATAACGCGAATGACACCGCTACTGGTCGTCTCGCTCCTAAAGATTTAAATTACACTACTAAAGCAGCGGATAACACCGCTCGAGCAGTAGTTCCCGATATGATAAAACCAACTGCCGACGACGCGACTACTCCCGTATTTTGTGTTCCTCTTTCTCAGTTAGTCCCCTTTATGAGGTCTAGACAATTACCACTCTTCGCGATGAAAGAAAATGTATATATAAGATTAATTTTAAATCAGCAGACCTCAATTAACGACGGGACTATCTGCGCTTTCACAGCGGGAACAACGGATAACGCTACTAACGGAACTATCGTTCCTTCATTTGTAAATATTAAATTTTATAGCGACCATTTATATTATACCGATGATACTATGGCGAAAACTCAAGCGCAGATTTTCTCACAGAACGGATTAACTTACTTATACGAAGATATGATTACAACTAACGCTCAGATCCCCGCAACTGCGAATCCCGGTATCGGTGCAGTTCAAGAACAGAAAATCGAAAGAGATTTAGCAGTTAGTGGAAGAACTGTTCGTAGTATTTTAGTAGCAGAAAAGAACGTAGGTCAGAATCATACTTTACTCGGTCAGTATTTATCTACTGCACTTCACACAGATACAGAATATAACTTTAGAATTAATGAGAACAGATTATACGATAGAGACGTCAGCAGACCTTCTCAGCAGTATAACGAACTTACTCAAGTATTTAACAAACCTCTTCAAGTTCCTAACCAGTTATTCTCATTCGACGCCGATACTAATAAAGCGACAGCAGACAACCAATTAAATCAGAATTCAGTATATATCGGTCAAATAGAAGGGCATCAACTACCAGACGGCGCGAACGCCGCGAATTTATTAACTGTAGGTCTTCGAGCAACTTCAAATTATATCGGATACGATGCAACTACAAGCGGATTTAATGTTTTAGGAAATGGTAAAAAGATAGGAGTTAAACCCGTTATTATTCAGAAGAAATTAAAGAGAACTAATAATAATCACGTAGCACGAGAAATGAGAGTCTTTACTATGGTCGAAAGGTTAATCACTATTAGAAACGGAGAAGTAGTGGTTTCCGCTTAATTGTGTTCTCATTTGTATTTTTATCTTTTATATCTTTTCATCAAATAAGAACATATAAAAAAATTATATGTTATTATAATAATTAGTAATGAGTAAATTTTTATTATTAGAATGTAATCGCCTTCGAAGTAAAGGAGGAAACCTTCTAGAAAATGCAAACGACGAATTTAAAAATAACTGGATAAATAATATCTCCTCTTCTGGAATTGTTATTAATGCGGGAGACGAAATATCTTTAGAAGAAACGATAGTAAATTCCAGAGGAGCGAGCGACGAAGTTATAGAATTTAGAGGAGTAGAAAACGAGAACGGATTCTTAGATAATAAATTAGAACTTACTTATTCTTTTTATATAAATAATAGTGGAATTAATACTGTAAAATTACCTTTAATAGGTCATACCACATATAGAGGAAACGGACAAACAATAGCGGGAGCGAACGATACTACTTTAACTCCTAATATGACAGACCCACCAGCGGGGGCAACTATAACCGATAAAACTAACGGAGCAATATTAGCACATTCAAACCAGAATTATTTATACACCTATTCGAAAAGAAGTATAGGAGAAACATTTTTCTTTCCTAGTGATTCGGGAAATCCTACTACCTATACGGGAAATCCTTATGACGGAATGACTGGTTCTTCAATCGTATTCGGTAATTACTTATTCAGAATTACAGAAGCAGTTAAAGGAGGTTCAGCACCGAATCAAATAAACGACGGATATAAAGCGGGACTCGTATATAATACAACTATCGACCCTCCCGCAAATCCCGCGGGAACTGCTTTTTCTGGTTCTGGAATGAAAATTAAAGTAATCTCCACCACCTCGACGGGAAACGTTTATGGTATTATAGATAAATTCGAAGTTTTCGATATTGGTTCGGGATATGACCCTAACGCCTTAATATCTGGACTCGCTAAAATAAAATTAACGAACCCAGTAGGAGGAACTCCAGCGTTCCCCGCGACTTCCGTAAATCATCAATTCACTTTAACAAGTTTTCCAAGTGAGAACTTTAAAGAAACTAATACTTCAGATTTTTTCGATGGAAAAAGATATTACTTTAATAATATAACGTTCGCGGGATTCTGCGACCCTCGAGAATACTTAGCAAATAATCCCGCTACAGTAGGAAACGATTTAGAATTATATAACCGAAATTTCAGTAAAAGAACTCGGTCTCTTACTTTAGAAGTTCCAGTAGGTTTCGCGACTCCCGATAATGTAGGAGAAATTCTTACAGACCAACTTCACAAACCGAGCAAAATTACAAAACAAAACGATACAGCGCCTTTCTTAAAATATAGTAATATGGAGAACGCTCACCGCTCAGAAACGGGGGATATATCTTTCGATTTTGAACCAGTCGTTATCGATACTCCTACTTATTCTCCCGTCTGTATGAATGGTTCTTTAAATGGAAATGCAAATGGAGACGAAAACTCTTTTACTAAAGTTAGAAATCGTTTTTATAATTCTGTCGCGTGGTTAGAACCAGAAAGAATCGAGGGTTTAAATTATTTTAATAATGGATATTCAAAGTCAGTGGGAGACCATAGCGACACGCAAATATTAACGGGTAGATTAGGTTCTGTAAATACTCAAACCACGGGAATAAATAGTCCGGGCGATTTCGGTTTCGGTCATACTCGAGAGTTCGGTAATCACGTAGTATTATTAAATACTTTTAAGAATACAGATTTTCAAAATACAGCAGACCCGGGTGTCAGTAATGCAGTTCAACTCGCTAAAGGAAATTTAATTATAACAAATCTTAAATATACTCAAGCAAATATTACAGCACTCGCTCAAGGATTTAAAAAGGCGGAAAAGTATATAGGAGATTTAACTCAAAATATAGACGTAGATTCTCAAGATTTTAAAAATAGATTAGGAGTATTTTTAGATATCGGGGCATACGATGACGAATTCAGTAATAGAGTATTAATTCGAGATACTTCGGGAAATCTTCTTAAAGGACAGCGATTAAAATTCGCAACTTTAGCAGAATCAAATAATTTCGGACACGTAGAAATCCCAGTAGATCATAATTTCGCAGACCCAACCACGGGAAGAATTCTTCAAGGTTATCAGAAAGACTTTTTTAATTTAGATAACGACGGACAACAACTCGGCGGAGTATGGATAAAGAGTAGATTTCAAAAGGGATTTTTATTTAATAGTAGTTCGCCAGATGGAACAACTCCTAACCCTAACGGAGATACTGCAAACTATAGAGGAACATTCGACGCGGAAACTTTTACCCCCGATAGTAGTAATTTTAATTTTACCACTAATGCAGATATAAGTTTTAATTCCTTCTTTAATTCTACATATACAAACGAACACAATATAACCCAAACTTACGACCAATATATTAAACTTTCACAAGATAACGATATAGGAGCGATTCCCGTTTTTTGTCGCGCTACTGGAAACCTAACAATGACCCGAGGAGGAATAGACCAAATTTTAGAAACTCCTTTTATCGCTTTCGTTTCTGCTTTTGAAATAGGAGCGCCGAATGAAACTTTTAAACCATTACTCGGAACTGACGAACTAAATAATATTTATAGGTTAGACACTTCGAACTCAACCTTCGGAACTAAAATCGGTTTAGATAAATCATTCACAAGAAACGAAGCGGTATTTATGTATAATCCTCAAATTAATAACGAACTAAGTGCAAGTTTAGCGGGAGGAACTGAAGACGGCGCTAACTATATAAATTATGGATATATAGGAGCAGTTAATCCGAGTATAACTTTTAATCCGGGTCTCTCTCGTTTTGAGATATCTGGACTGAATACTCCAGTAAATACGGGGAACGGTCTTTTAACTGATATATTAAATAACTTCGAAGCAAACGATAACCCGAATCAGCAAGTATTAAATTTAAATAGGAAGGGACAAATAATATCTAAAGAGCAAAAACCTAGAGGAGACCAGATAAACGGAGCAGATGGAAATCCTATCGCTTTATCTATAACTCGAATAAGTAATTTTCAAGTAAGACAGAAAGAAGGAAGTATTTTAGATTCACAGAGCGGGATAAGTATCGAAGGTTTAGGACTTTATGATAAGTCGGGGAATATTACTCAATTAACAGAAACAGATTTAACGAAATTTCAGTTTTCTTTATTTGATAAAATAGGATTCGATTTAAATCAATTATTACCAAGGATAGGAGAATCGAACGCTTTCTTTACAAATGACTTTTTATTCCAAACTCACGCGGGATTTAAATATCAAGATATACCGAACTTCTTTACAAAACCTACGACTACGGGTTCTTATGTATCTTCAGCAGAAGTTCAGACCCTTTCTTTAAATGAAGATGACGCGCCAGTATTTAATCTCGGTATGGATAGTTTAAGAGATAGTTCTCCCGATATTTCTCAAGGTGCTATAAGTGCTTTTAAACTTCCAACTAAACTCGAAATACCTTATTTCTTAGTTTATAGTTCCATATTAGAAGGCGGAGTAGATACTCAATTTATAGGAGGACAAGACGGACAGAGTAAAATCCCCGCTATAGGAATATTAACTCGAGAAAATAATCAAGGAGATTTTTTTTATAGTCCCTCGACTGATTTCGTTTTCACTGCTACAAAAGATTTCGTAATAACAGAAATCGAAACTTCTATCAGATTACCAGATGGAAGCAGACCTAAATTAGAATCTCATTCTTCAGTAATATATAAAATTACTAAACCGTTAAGAAGTCTTCCACAGAATGCAACTCCAATCCCTCAACACGTAAGAAGAACCGAGGATAATCAACGTAATAAAAAGAAGGATAATTAATAAATGATAATTATCTCAATAAATAATAATAGAATGATAATTGAAGTAGATAAAGATAAATATAAATTTAAATACTTAGACCCGTTATACGAAGAATATCAGCGACAATATAGAAAGAAATATTATTTAGAAAATAAAGATAAGATTAAGAATTATCAAAAAGTTTATTTAGTAAAAAAAGGAGGATATCGAAGTCGGGTTTCGTGGAAGGGAGAAAAGATTATTAGGACTACGAAGACTTATGGAAATTTTATTATAACCTTCGATTAGTTGTTCTCATTTGTAATTACCTATCTAATAAATTTAATACAAATGAGAACAAATTATTTTAATATCAAAAATAAAATATAATCATACTATATATATAAAATGACAAACTGGACTGAATTCGTAAAAAAAGTAGCAAGCGATAAAAAGATATCATATAAAGAAGCGTTAAAGGTCGCTTCTCCATTATTTAAAAAGGAAAAAGAAAAGGGTAATAAGAAAAAAGACGAATCTAAAAAGGAAATGCAACCTAAAGATAAGTCGAAACGAGGAGTTAAGAAATTCGCCAAGGATAAACCTAAGGCAGATAAAAACATAACGAAGAAAGGAGGCGCAAAATCTGAAGAGTATTAAAGATTTACATCTCTAATTTATATATCTAATTTATAATTTATTTATTTATATTTTACCTAATTAATAAAAGACATTATGATATATACTGTATTATTAGGTATTCTTATTATGGAATCTTTAAATACCCTTATATTTATGCTAGTTTTATACTATTATATGTATATTAGCACTTAAAAGAAACATAAATTATATAATTTATTACAGTTTTAAGTCCTATAAATAAAAGAACTATTAAAAGTATCATAAAACTAATATATTATAATACTCTGAATTAATATATTACTATAGATTATAAATAAAATGGGTTTTACGTGTCCTTTGTGTCGTGAAGAATGGATTATAATGAAAGGTCTCTGCCCCGACTGCGACCGTATTCGTTTCTTAATGTCTATATATGATAAGAGAATTATAATGGATATACTCGATAGATGTTTAGTAATACAGAAGTTCCAAGAGAACGATGATTATTATAAAGACCCCGTATCTAATAAATGGATTAAAAAAGAACCAGTAGAAAAAAATAAAGAGTAATAATATAGAATGAAATTAAAAAGTATTAATCCATCATCTAAAAAAGATAAAAAGTTCGATGCAATATTCATCGATAAAGAAACTAAAAAGGAAAAGAAGATTAGTTTCGGAGCGAAAGGTTATAGGGACTTTACTCTAATAAATAAAAAAGATTCTCAATTCTACGAAAAGGAAAAAGCAAAAAGAGAACAAGTGAGAACAAATTATCAAACTAGACACGCGAAAGATTTACAAACAGAAAAAGGAAAGACGGGTTTAAGTCCCGGGGCGCTTTCTTATTTTGTTCTCTGGACTGCTCCAACTTTAAAAGGAGGAATTCGTAATTATAAAAAAAAATATGGATTATAAAAAATAAAATATATTAATATATATATTAGTAATGTCTCAACCTTACGGAACTTTTCAGCAATTACAACTCGACAAACTTACAGCAATCGCAACCGCTAATAGCAGTCATTCGACTAACACCACAAAATTAACAAATATTCAAACTATTACAGATACTAAATTATCCGCTATACAGAATTTCCTCGATAAAGATCACGCTCAATTCCATCTCAAGCACCACCCAAACAAAATCGCGGGGAATGCTACTCCACCAGCAGACAGCACCGAAAGAGAACAAGTATTACTCGGAGTCCGAGACGTAGATAATAACGTTATAAGGAATGCAATATGCGACGGAGCGGGAACTTTAAGAGTAAGTGAAACAAGTAAAACTCCCGCTATAGGAAGTTATAACGAAAGCGATTCGTTTCAAAGAGTTTATCTATCATTACACGACCAAACTAACTCAAACGTAAAGACCGCGAGATGTGATGGAAACGGAGATTTATTAGTATCTATAACTTCTCGTGATTTCGGAACTAATGGAAATTTACTTAATAACGAAGCGATGAACTCTGGAACTACTTCAAATATCGCAAGTATTAGCGCCTTTAATAAAGGTAATCTATTATACGAAGATTCTAACGTGGGGACTTTAGACACTATCGACGTCGAAGCGTCGGGCAATGGAGCGAAATATTATAAAATAGGAACATTAACTCCAGCAGTAAGAAGCGGTAAAAGAGAAGCGGTCTTAAGTTTAGATTTAAATGGTTTAACACATTTAAGACTTAGTAATACAAGTTTAAGCAATTTAACCTCTATAACTGCTTCAATATACGGGAGTAATTAAATGTTCCCATTTGTATAAATTTTATTAATAGAATAATCACAAATGAGAACACCTAATAATCCCCGATAAACTCTATCTTCGGTTTAGTCTTTTCATCTGGTTTCGGTTTTCTGAATTTTTTATTACTTACTTTCTTATTTAATCCTTCGAATATGAAATTCGGGTTTATAGGTTTTTCTTTTTCTACTACTTCTTTTTTAACTTTCTTTTCCATCTTTGAAAGTGAAGCGTTATTAGGTTTATGACTTTCTTCGATTTCGTCTTTATGAATAATATTTTTTAACATAGTTATATATCATTTAGAAATAAAATAATTTAATAGAAAAATGAAAAATTAATATATAACTTAATATATATAATATGTCTTTAATAAGTCTTTCCTCTTCGACTATCAACGATCCACAGCAGAAACCCTTCGATTTTAAAAATCACTTCCCCCAACCTATCATTATTAAACCACATTCCAGCGTCGCTTTAGTAAATTTCTATCATTACCGAGACGACGAATACTATAGAATACACAGAGCGAACCGAATAATAGCGTATGCAATCGGAGACGCGAATTTAGTCGGTTATCGATATGCGACTTTAACTATCGGTAGATATGAAACTGGAGATTTATTAGCATTCGAAATGCAGAGAGCGCTCAACGCTTCCAGAGTTCAACAGAATTATACTTTTACAGTCGCTTTCACAGCGGGCAATCCTCAAGCAAATCCAATCACCCTCGACTCTTTTACTATTTCTTACGCTCACGTTCCAGCACCTACAACTCGGGGCGGTTCGTGGAGCAAACTCACGGGACAAACTGGAAATCTTCTTACTATAGTTAATCGCGATGAAGATAATCAAGTCAGCGAGATAACTACTGCGGGAATAACAGAAGCGAATCGGGGTAAATCGTGTATGATGAGAAGAGGAATTATTACTCACGAAGGTTCTTTTCGGATTACTGGTATCGGTAAATTAGGGTCAGATGACGCGGGAAATTTTTTCGAAAATAAATTACATAATACTACGTTCGGTATAGTAAGAAAACAGTTTAGCGAATTAGGGAACGAATTATCTACAGCAGATTTTAATCGTAATTTCGCCGATATTTTAGTAAGAGTCGAAACAAATCCAGCAAACGGACATCACTCTATTAATATTTCAACTTTGAAACAAAGACGAGGAACTACATCTATTCTCGCCGTAAATGGAAAACATCAGTTTTTAAGACGAACCTTTACTGACGCTTTCGTAGATGCAGTTTATAACGACCAAGAGAAACTCGGATTCGAAATTTTACTTAATTCTTCTAATAGGTCTTTTATCGTAAGATTATTAATATCATCTGATAACGGAGCAACTTATACACCAGTTCCAGACGGAGCGGGAGATACTGCTAATAATGCAGACGGAGGAGTTAATGTCTATACACAAACTATTAACGGAGTTCAAGTCGGCGGAATTATATATTCTACAGCGGGAGTCCCAATAGCGGGAGGCGGAGGAATGGTAGCAGACACCACAACAGTTAATCGCGCTCAACCTAAATATGCTCCTTTTATTCCCTTCGTTTCTCCAGATGAACTCCAACAGCACCCGACCGCTTATAATTTCGATAATATTGATTTCACTACAATAAACGCGGGAGCGGGAGCGAATAATCAATTTACAATTAATATCGATGCAGACGACGCGGGAATGCACGCCGACTATGATTACTCAACGGGAATCACTACTCCCGAAGGAGCGGCGGGAACTGTAGTTTCAGCAAATTTCGACGAACTAGGATTAAAACAGAAAGCGGGAGATATTTACACATTAGAAATTTATCCAAATAAAGCAAACCCTCTCGACCCCGCTCAAAAACTCGGCGAAATGACTTTTAAAGTAGAACCCGAAGCGACTTTCGGATTAAATGGAGGATTCGTTATTACTGGTTTCGCAGTTGATCCCCTTAACGTCCAGAATGATACCTTACCCGCTCCAACTTTAATACCCGCTAAACTTCAATTATCGGGAGTTTTTAATCATACTTTAATAAATTCTTATTCAGATATTAACGGAGAACTCCAGACTAATATCTCAAATAATCACAACGAAGCAAACCACGAAGACGGATTTTCAGCGGTTCATTCTGTAAGAGTAGGCGCAGACTTAACCGCCTCTTCTACTTTCCTTCTTAATAGATTACAGCAAGCAGACATTAACGGAAGAGGAGGAGCGCCGACTCGATTCGTCGCAGATATGAAGAGCGGAAACTTAGGTTCTACAATAGGATTCAGAGATAACTTTATCACAAATAACGCACAGACTCTCTCTATAACTTCCAACGATGCACCGATTAAACTTAAGACTGATAATAATATCCATATATCTATCCCAGAATTAGGAAACGTCGGTTCTTATGAAGGAGAAGCACAAACAACGGGAAAAACTATTAAAGTAATCCCTAAGAATGAATTTAAATCAGACGACAGCACGGGCGCTCTAACCTTTATTTCTAATTATGAAGATTATATAGATTTAAATAACGGAGAAACTTTAGTTCTTAACGAATTATCTTTACAAGTAAGAAACCCCGATAACACTATGGCGACAGAATTACAACCTATAACCAGAGCAACAATTAAAATCAAACAAGGCGGAAGCGATTCAGAAAAACATAAAGAAGAAGAAAGGATTATGAAACTCGCTCGAATTATGTCGCAACAGCAATCGAACCAAACAGTTTCAAGTTTAGAAAACAGAGCGATAAATTATTCGGGTTCTTAATTTGTTCTTATTTGTAATAATCTATTTAATTAATTTTATACAAATGAGAACAAAATAAAATATTATGTAAATATATAGAAAATGACCGTTCTCGATAAATATTCTAAAGAAGAATTAGTTCATATCGTCGATATGTTCCGAATCGATATGAAGATGGAAGATTTAAGGAAATCTAAAAAGGATATCCTTAAAGTTATGAAGGATAAAAAAGTAGATAAAAAACACGGAGATAAACTTCCCTCTAAAACTGCAGTTAAAGAAATGGTTAAAAAGGATAAGAAGAATCCTAAATCTTCTTTATCTAAATTAGCAAAAGCGGGAGAAGCAAAAGGACAAAAGAAAATTACAGATTTACTTCCAAAGAAAAAGAAAGCAGAGTCAAAAAACGATAAAGGGGGAGCGAAACCTCCAGTAAAAAAAGCAGAAGAGAAAAAACCAGAACCAAAAAAGAAACCTCGAGTAGTTCCTAAAAAACAAGTCGCGGAAATAGTAGGAAAAGAGAACTTCGAATATTATACAGTATTAAAAAACGGTTCGAACAAACCCGAAAAAATGGGAATTAATAATTTATTTACAAAAGAAGGAAAAGATTACGATTTAACATTGATAAATAATATTTCAGAAAGTAAAAAAGAACAGTTAAGAAAATTAATAAAAAACTTTTCTCCAGAGTCTGATTTAAAAATAGATGTTAAACCTCTAAATAAACTTTCTAATTATAAGGACTTTCTTACAAAAAAAGAGGCGGATAAATATTATAAATCAGTATCAAAAAATTAAAGATTCTCCTCTAAATATCCCGCTAATATTGAAATAGTTTTCGCGATTTCCTTTCTGGTAAATTCAAGACTTTCGAAATAGTCTGTAATTACCTTCACTTTTTCGTCGAATGGAACTACCGCTACTTCCTCGACTGGAATATGATTAGGAGGCGTTTCGCTAAAAACGAAATGTTCTTCTTTACAGAAGTCGATTAAATCGAGATTATCTGTTAATAGATGAAAGTCTAATATATTAAAATCCGTATTTATAAAATTAATCCCCGAAATATTATTTAGATCTCTCTCTTTTATTAACCAATTAGCGAGCAAATCTCGAGCAAAATCGCTCCAGCAGTCCAAAGACTGCAACTCTTTAAACGCTCGAATACCCCTTCTCTTTGTATCTTTCAATCTCGGATAATATGAACCTCCTTTAACTATCGTTCCATTAGTTAAAAGTTCTTTATAATTATTAACTGTCGCTAGTAGGTCTTTCCACAAAAAAACGATTTTTTCGTTATTTTCGAATTCGGGATTAAGAGTAATATACATTATAATATATACTGTATATTTTTCTTTAAATAAAAGAAATAGAAGTAATAAAAATTATTCGGATTCACTTTCGCTCGATGTCGTCATATAATCAATAACTGAGGTATGTAAGTAAATTTTTTTAATATTGTATTTATATTTACTTTTAATTTCTGGATTATTTACTAGTCGATAAAGAGTAGGACGAGGGATTCCTAAGTCCTCTTTTAAATCTTTATGAGTATAATAATATTTTGAATCTCCTACCAGATTTCCTTCGTCGTCTTTTTTAGTAGCGACGTAATGGTAGAAGGATTTATTTTCAGTTCGGGTTTTTTTAATGTTAGTCATTATATATTATTATGTATATATATTAAATTTTCTTTAAATCAATTTTTTTTTATATTCATATTTTAATAATGGTAAAAAAAGTTAAGATTAAATCTGGAGATACTGAAAAGAAAGTTCCTTCGAAATATGTTCCGAAAGCATTATCTGCAAAAGATAAAAAAAAACAAGTTAAATCAATTATAGAAAAAAAGGATAGACCTAAAGTAGATTCTGTAAAGACTAAAAGATCTTCTCACGTGATTAAATTTGAGAAAATGTATAATAAAAAAATCACTGATAAAAAGTGGATAAATGATAATCTTCTGAAATCTGCCGGACAAGAAGAAATTTTAAAGAAAGGGAGAGGCGCTTATTATTCTTCGGGGTCGCGTCCTAATGTTAGCGCCTCCGCGTGGGCGTATGCTAGACTCGCTTCTGCACTTACTGCGGGAAAGGCGAAAAAAGTTGATAAAGCGATATTCGATAAGTATAAAGTCTCTCGAAAATAATTGTTCCCGTTTGTAGTAAATTATTAAATATCATATTTACAAATGAGAACACATCTCGAAGGGCGTCTTCTTTAGTAGGGAAATCCAAGTCTTCAGACATTTATTAATATTATTATAAGATTTATTTCTGTCGAATTAGCGTATTCGTTTTTCTTTTGATATCTCTGATTTCTTCTGGAACTTCTGCTAGAACTGCACCAACTAATTTTTTATTCCTTCCTAGGTCATAGATTTTTCTCATATTTTCAACTTTCTCGATATTGATTGAAACTTCGGTTTCTGTTTTCTTACCTTTACGAACCTTCTTCTTTTTGAGAAAGTCTTTTCCAAGGACATTTTTTAAGAGAGTCGCTACAAACTGTTTCTTATTGTAATCTGAATCGAGTTCGATATCCTTTTTAGTCCTTCCTCCAAATACCTTTTTATATTCTACATTAATATTCTTTACTCGTTCTTCTGTAAGTGTCTTCTGTTCTACTACTTCAAGATTTTTATTGATACCGATTTCAGTTGTAATATCGTTAATAAATTTTACTTTGTTCTGTCCTCCCTTAACTTTGAGGATAGAGAAGTCGTTATCCTTATCTAAATCCCTTTCGACTTTTTCTGCGGAATCCATATATAACTTTTTCGTGTATAGATATTTCTCAGTTTCTCCCGCTATCTGGTATAAGTCTTTATGTTTTTGAATATCGACTGTATTATGAATATTTAGAATATCTTCATTTAGTCGAGAGTTAAGAGCGTCTGCAGTGTTCCAAGTCTCGAGGAAATACTGTTTAGTATTCTTCTTTACTTTCGCTTTGATAATTTTCTTTTAAATCTTAGAAACTGGCGCCTCTCGGTGCGGTTTATATTCGATAGTCTTATCAATAAATCCCCGTTCTTTGATAAGTGTCTGAAAGTGTGCGTATTTATTAGTCTGATAACAATCGAGAATATATTCGTAATCGACTAGTAATTCGACGAACATTTTATTAAGTTTAGAATCTTCGTTTTCGAATTGTTTAAGAGCGAATTCGTTATCTTTATAAAGGTCTTCCTTCATATCATCGAGCGAAGAATATTCGCTTTCGTTAAATTGTTTCTTCTCGAACATATAGTTAAGTTTTGAGATCTTCCGTTCTCGGTTAATCTGTTGAAGCATATTCGAAGGTGAAATAGTATGTTCTTTATAATAACAGAATACTTCGCGTTCGTGTTTTCCTAGATATCCGTTCGAGTCTAAACCATAGACAATCTTAGGAGAGAAAACTACTCGTTCGTGTTCTGATAATTTACAGAAGGTTTCTTTATCTTTTGAAATGTTATCTTCTGCAATAATAAGAACGACTGGTTTCTCTTCTGTGTGTATTTCTTTGTAAATATTAATCGCTTCTTCTTTAGAATCTACCGCGAATAACCACCTATCAGTCTTTTTCGCTTTTGTGATTAGAGTTTCTTTTCTGAAAAATTCCTCGGCGGGTGTTCCTCGATTGTGAATATATTTGTTCTGAATAAATTCGAAGTCCCTATCGATTCCCCTTTCTTTTCGTAGAACTCGAATATAGTCGATAAACTTCATAGAAATATCGCTAATATCCGCGTCCGCCATAACGAGGGATTTCGCATTCATAAAAATATCATTTACTATAAAATCGAATAGTTCTGTTTTGATAGCGCTCATCGTAGGAGATTTAATAAGATATTTAATAATCGAGTCGAATTCATCGAGAAAGATTGTATAGTTAGAAAAGTCCCAGTTCGAAATCTTTAGTAGAGAATCGATGCAGATAACCATCGAACCCGACTCAGTCCAGAAAGACCCGTGTTCGTAGTAATTTACGTTATCTGCAATATTTAAGAAGTCTTCGAACTGCTCGTTCGCCAGTGTTCTACGAGATACAATACTAATAAATTTCGAATTAGTCTTTTCGATGTAATTTTTAAATAGAGTAGTTTTTCCCGTCCCGGTATCTGATTTAATAATCATATCTTTTTTAGATGTAATTTCTAATCCGTATCCGAGTTTCTCTACATCGATAAAACGGTCGGGAACAACTTTATTCGAGGGAACTTTCTTATATTTACATTCTGTAATTAATTGAGAACAGTCAGCAGTTTTCGCCAGATGTTCGAAATAATAGCAACCAGAATCGACCCGCGATTTTACCTTATTCCAGAAGTATTCGTTTTTATTAGAATCATAGTTAGAATATTTTTTAGAATATTCCGTCCAGATTTCTTTCTGGTTTAATTGTTTCATCGCCGAAGTAAATATAAACCATTTAGTAAAGTCTTCGAAATATACTGAAGGAAGTTTAGAAACAACTTCCCGAACTTTTGATTCTGGAATATTGTAAGAATATTCGACTTCGAACTCTCGGTTCTCGATAGAATCGAGAACTTTTCGACCTCGAACTCTCTTCTTTTTATTATTGACTGGATATGCATCGAAGATATAATCTTTAAGAAAGTTTTCGAGATCTACTGGAATTTCCTTAATATCTGTATCGTGAATAACTTCGTATTTTTTACCAGCGACCACCGAGTCGAATCCTACGATATATCCATTAGTATTTCCTCCCCGAGTATCAATCTTATATTTTTTAGATGAAGTCTGAATTAATCCTTCCTTATGTTTGAATAGAAGGTGAATTCCACCGTTCGGCGTTTTCTGTGTAAAGGTATCAAACTTTTTAATAAATTCGTCGTCCTTACCGAAAGTCTTATAGAATAGTCCGTGTTCCTCGTTTGTGTCTGGATCAAAAGTATCGAGAGTTCCATCTCGTTTCTTTTTAGTGTAGAAATCTAAATCGACAGCAAAAACTCCCGATTCTTTACTGCAAACTATACCGACGTTATTATCTGCGGTCGCTTTGTAATTTTTACTCTGTGATTTCGGAGAAGTCCAGTTAGCAACCCCGAAAGGTTCTTTCCCGTATTTCCGACATTTAATTTTAAATACGTCTTCGATTTTCATAACTATATTATTATTAGATTTAATTTCCTCGAATTCTGTCTTAAGGTCTTTCTCGATTTCCATTCTCATACAAGAAACACACGTCGAAGTATAAGAACCTTTATTACATTTAGAACAGTTAAAAGGGTGATTCATTTTGCTTTTAATTGTATTAGTAGTTTTTCCTTTAAGTAATTTTTTATCCATTATATTTTTAATTGTATCACTTTCAATTTTTTTATTTTCAATTTTTTTTTTTGAGATTTCGTTTTTAGTAATTTGAGGCATTTTATATTATAATGTATCAATATATTTTTATTTTCAATTTTTTTTTTTCAATTTTTTTTTTTACAAATGAGAACAATCTAAAAAATAATATTGTATATATATAGTAATGAATAACGACTACGAAAACGATTTAACTATACTTCCAGTAAAAGCGCCTCCCGTGGAAACTACATTAAAATTCGATAAAAGACTCCCAGATATAAATAAAGGCGCTTTAGTTATTGATATAGCGAAACCTCGCTCGGGAAAAACTCTTAGATTAGTTAATTATCTGCAGAATCCTAACTTCTATTCGGGACAATTCGACGCCGTATATATATACTCTTCTACAATGGCGAACGGAGATGATACGGCACGCTTTCTCTATGATGAGTTCGCCGAGACGATATATAGCGATTATTCCGACAATCATTTACAATCTATTATAGATTATCAAGATAGTATCCCTAAACATAAACGACCGAATATCGCCTTAATTTTTGATGATTTTATCGCTTTCCCGAATATCCATAAAAATTCTTTGATGTTTAAAATCGCCTCTTCTTATAGACATCATAATATTAAATTACTGGTTTATAATACTCAGATGTTAAAATATGTTCCGCCCGTGGTTCGGTCGTGTTGTAATTATGTAATTTTAAGTCAAAATTCTAACGTTAAACAAGTAGAAGCACTCGCCGAAGAATACGGCGGAACTTATGGAACTGAAAAATTTAAAGAACTTTTCGCCGATGCAACTTCAGAACCATACGGTTTTTTATACTTAGATTTATACGGATTTACTGGAGATAATAATCGCCCGAAAGCGTATAAAAACTTTTCTAATATGATATTCGAAGCGCCGATTTCCTATAATAAAAAAAACTTAGTAAAATCTTTTAAGGCGAATCCTCTTCTTCCTCCAGAACCTCTGGAGAAGGAGGAGGAGGAGAATTAGTAAGTTCTTTTATCTTTTGTTCTAATCGTTTTATTTTACTTTTTAGTGATATTATTTCTTTATTATCGGAATAATATTCTTTCTTCGTTCGCCCCGGTATATTCTTATTAATACACGGAAAATTCTCAATATAATATCGTTCTCTTTTCCTTAATTGTTCTATCGTTAAACAAGGATATTCTTCTACTAAATATATTTTACATTTTTCCATATCTCCCATAACTTCATTAAATCTTCGATGCGAGACTTTATGTTTAGACATTCTTCTACTTAATGAACGGTCGCACGTAGAACCGTAATAAACTAAATCTTCTTCTAAATTTACGACTTTATAAATTTTCGCTAACTGCAGATTCATAATTATTTAACATTTATAAAGAAAAAAATTTAAAAAAAAAATCTTAATTAAATATATAATAAAACTATGGAAGCAATTAAAAAAGCGATTGACGATAAACGAAATATTAAACCTAATTCCCTTCGAGCATATTTAATTAATATTAGAAAAGTATATGAAGGTTTAGGAAATAAAGGAGAACCGAAAAATTTAGATTTCCTTAAAGATGAGAAAAAAGTCCTAGAATTTCTTTCAGAAAAAGCACTAACAACTCAAAAGAATTATTTAACTGGAATTATTATAGGATTAGATTCTCTTAATAAAAATGAGAAATACGATCAAGATCTAAAAGTATATCGAAAAAGACTGGACGAATATACCGATAAATATAATCAGCAAATCGAGGAAAATAAAAAAACGGGAAAACAGAAAGAAAACTGGTCTTCTATGAAAGAATTAAAAAAGGTAGTTTCCACTTATAAAGCGGATTTATTAGATAGAGGAGTATTCGGAAAAGATTACGACCAAATTACGAAAAAACAGTTCGACTTATTACAGAAATTCGTCGTCGGTTCTTTATATATTTACGAAGAAAATCCACCAGTTCGCCTCGATTACGGAGATATGAAAATAATATCTTCTGCAGAATACGAAGATTTATCAGACGACGAAAAAGAAAGTAATAATTATTTAGTTAATAAATCTCGTAATAATAAATTCTTCCATTTCGGAGATTATAAAACCTCAAAAAATTACGGAACTAAAAAAATAACTGTAGGAAAGAAACTTAATTCAGTTCTGAATATCTGGTTAAAATTTAATAAAACAGACGAATTTTTACTAGATTCTCGAGGCGGTAATATGACCTCTAACCAGTTATCAAAATTTTTAAATAAGGTTTTCGCTCCTACTGGTAAGAAAATTTCCGCTAATATGTTAAGACATATTTATATTAGTGAAAAGCACCCCGTAAAAGAAGAGGAATCGAAGGAAGATACAGCGGATAAGATGCTCCACTCAGTAGCAACTCAGAAAAATTATTCGAAAAAATAAAATATAATATTAATTAAAATATGAAAAGACACTTAGAATTATTCTCTGGAACTCATTCTTTCGGGAAAGTATCTTCTAAAAAGGGTTATGAGGTTATATCTTTTGATAGAGATTTAGGGGCGGAATGCCCTTTTAATTCTGGTTATGTTTCATCTAATCATATAATGGAAGATATAATGGAATGGAATTATAAAATATATCCTCCTAAATATTTTTATTTAATCACTGCATCTCCCGTGTGTTTATGGTGGAGTATTTTAAGGTTTTCAAATATAGGAAGACGACGAAAAAATATAGGATATCCATTAACACGAGAAGAAATAGAAGAGGATATTTTAAAATTCGGGGTTCCTATGGTGGATAAATTATTCGAAATATTAGACTATTTTCAACCAGAATATTTTATAATTGAAAATCCAAATACTGGAAGAATGAAAGAATATATAAACGATTTAATACCTTATTATATTGTAGATTATTACTGCTACGGATTACCATATAAAAAACGGACTAGATTCTGGACTAATATACAAGGATTTAAACCGAAACTTTCTAGTTTAAAAAAGCATAATTCCGCCATAGGACAAGGAACCCACGGAAGAAAACAAAAAGACAATTATCGAATACCAGAAAAATTAATCGAAGATTTTTTTAATTGTATAAAATGATACATATCTCTTTATAATGTTCTGTTCCCATTTGTAGTAAATCATTTAATAAGAGAAACACAAATGAGAACACACTCTAAAACTATAATAAAAGGAAATCAGAGAAAAAACAAAAACTATAAGGAATCCTATTTATAACAATTAAGAACTTTATTTATTTCTTATTAAAATCTCTACTTTTTTTAAAATCTGCTTTTATGATAAAAAATAGAAACCTAGAGAAAAATATTAAAATATCATAAATCTAAATTAATTTCTAAGTATATATATAAAATGGTATTAGATCTGATTAACATTCCCGACGAAATCGCCGAAGACATTAAGGAGGACTTAGCAGTCCTTAACGATGATAAATTAGAAGACCTTAAGGGGTCGCCGTTCGCCGTGCAACCAAAAAGAAACGTCGCTTTTAAACCTCCTCCGCCTTCAGTGGAAAGCGAAGAAGAAAGCGAACCCGAACCACAAGTAAAACCAAAAAGAAAAAAGAAACAATTATCAGATAAACAGAAAGCACACTTAGCACGAATGAGAGCAAAAAAAGCAAGTAAAGCACAGCAAAAAGTCGAAAAAGTTATCGAAAAAGCGCCCGAAGTAGTAGAACAAGTTTCAGCGATACAACCTAACGAAATTACAGAAGAAGAACTCGAATATATGGAAGCGGAAGACTTTAATATATGGTTAAAAAATATGGATAAATTCGAGAAATTAATTAAAAAACAGCAAGAAATTAAAAGAAAACAAGAAGAGAAAATGAGGAAGGAAGAGGAGGCAGTCGAAGCAAGAGTTCGAGCAAAGTTAGAAAAGGAATATAGACAAAGTCAAGGAATAAGACAAAAAATACCAGAACCAGAAACCCTCAATAAAAAAGAAGATTTCGGCGATTATGCAAGTTATTTCGGATATTAATCGATATAATGATTATAAGATGAATAAGAATATTTAGGGTGGAAATCCTCGAAATTTCCTTTTATTTCCTCTAACCAGTCTTTACGATTTAAGGTAATATAACGTTTCATAGAAGAGGAATTCTGGTTTTCCATTTGGATTTTATTATCCCTAGCGAATTTATTTCGCCCTTTTGTGGAAAGAAATTCAAACCAATCGAGGAAGATTATAAAATCATTAAAAGGTCGAACATTTTCTCGAGCGACATTTTTAAGATAAGATTTGTAGTTAGCGGGGTC
>Ga0181405_1000155_pt1 | contig 23323 bp, 26 predicted proteins | sample 28SPOviralmetaG_FD_130134 | JGI IMG/M metagenome (GOLD analysis project Ga0181405, IMG submission 130134) | Marine viral communities from the oligotrophic San Pedro Time Series (SPOT) site, San Pedro Channel, CA, USA - 28 SPOT_SRF_2011-11-29 | ecosystem: Environmental > Aquatic > Marine > Strait...
GATTGGTCTAAAAAAGATGACGGTTTTGATTTAGATTTAATTAAGAAGAATTGGAAGTATTGGGATAAAAAGAAGAAGGGTAATAAACTTGGTCTTACATTCTTAAGAAAACTTAAAAGTAAATATCAACCTAAAAATACTCAATCATTAGAAGAAGTATTTATTGGAGGTTTACAGAATGTTAAATATGGTAAGGGTATGAAGGGAGCAAAACGGGGCATGATGAAAGAACTAAATAATCGATTGATATTTGTAAAAGAAACTGGTGATTATATCCTTCTTGATAAAAAGATAATTAGAAAAGATAATGGTGAATTAATTAAAAAAGATTGTTGGTACTTGAAAACACCATCGAAAGCAAAAGATCATTTTATAAAAGAAAAGTTTTCATTTACTTATATTGAAGGCGACCCCGAAGATGAAGATGAAGATAATGATGATAAAGCAGAAAAGAAAACAATTCATATTGATCCCTTTAAAATATGGTGTGAATGGATTGATAGACGAGAAGTAAGAGCAATTGGTTTTGATCCAAGAGAAGAACCTAATAGTGATTTATTTAATCTATGGAATGGATTTAATATTAGTAAAGAAGTAGCTGATGAATATGATGAAGATGCAGCAGAACCAATACTTAATGTCATTAAAGATATTTGGTGTCAAGGTGATGAAAATAGTTATAATTATGTTCTTGATTATTTCAGTCATGTTATTCAAAAACCACATATTAAAACCGGTGTATTACTTGCTCTAAAATCTAAACAAGGTGGTATGAAAGGTATTATCCTTGAAAAAATGGCACAGATTATAGGTGATGATCACTATGCTCAAAATAGCAACGCTAATTTCTTATTTGGTGATTTCAACGGACAATTAGAAGGTAAAGTATTAGTTAACCTCGATGAAGCATTTTGGGGTGGTGATAAAAAATTAGAAGGTGTTATCAAAAATAAGATTACTGAAAAAAGACAAACTATTAATAAAAAGAATAAAGAAAATTACATGATAGATGATTATGCTAATTATATCATTACAACTAATAATGATTGGTTTGCTGGTTGTACTGAAGATGATAGAAGGCATTATTGCTTACAATTAGATAATCGAATGGCTGGTAGAATGACACCAGAAAAAAAGAAATATATTCAGCCAGTATTAGATGCTCCGTGTGAAGCATTGGCAAAGATATTATATAATCGTGATATTAGTAGTTTCAATCCAAGACAATTTAAGAAAACTAAACTACTTCAAGAACAAGTAGAACGCAATTGGAATAGTCCTAAAGTGTGGTGGAATGATGTAATGAAAGATGGAGGATTTGAGCTTGGTAATCATTTTATTGAATGGAATAAAGTTCTTGAAGTACAAGGTGAATATAGTATGAAAAAATACGGAGTAGAAATCAAGAATAAGAAAAAAGAAAAAAAGGTTGTTTATTGTAAAGATTTCTTATTTGATTGTTATGATAAAAGAAGTTATGATGGTAGGAAGTTTATGAATAGTGCCTTTTGGAGAGAAATACAAAAAAATTGTCTGGGTGATCTATATGTTGAGAAAAAACTTCAAATTAACAAAGAAAGAAAGATATATGTATTTCTACCTTCATTAGATGAAGCCCGTGAAAAATGGAATGAAATGCAAGAGTTCGAATATGATTATGATGATGATGATGATGATGAGTGGGAGATTGATGATTGTGATATCGATAGTGATGATGAATAATTTAATATGATGATTACTTTTTTTTACCAGTTGTTTTTTTTTTAGTTTTAAAACCCTCGAATATCTTTTCGGGTTTTATTTTAGTTTGTTCATCTAAATCTTTTTTAATATCAAGTTGGATATTATCATGATTAGTTATAGGTTTAACATTTACATTTTTTACATTCTTTTTCTTTTTAACCATTATATTATTATCTTTTATTTTTTTTTTATTGGTATAAAAAAAATATATTTATTAATTATAAAATGAGTTTAGTAATTACATCGAATGTTGCTCAAGAGGATAACCCCGAGTTTTCAAATGCTTTTAAACCCTTCTCCTATCAAAATAGATTACTTAACACCATGAGAATACCACCTAATAGTGAGATTGCATTACAGAGTGCTAAAATTAATAAAAATGGTTTATTTATACTTGATCGAGCTAATGCTGGGTTTTGTCATTATTTTGGAACGCCTATTAGTAGTGATGCTACTAAACTTGCTGCTGGTACAGTAATAGAAAATCTTGATAGTAGTACTACACAACCTTTTAGAGGTACTATTGGAGGCGGTGCTGCTTTTAATGCTGGTGGTAGAAATGAAAGAAATATCGAAGACATGGCGTTGGATCTTAAAGCTGGTCTTGATGCTTGTGCTTTTCACCCTAGTTTAATTATAGGTAAGGGTACTGAAGGTGCTGATGGTTTTACAACTGGTATCACGGCAGAAGCTAAATATGATAGTGATAATAGTTTTAAAGGTTTTGAAATTGTTAGCACACAAGATGATGCTGCTTTAACTACAAGAACAAATGATGATATTGTATTTGACGATATATCTAAAAATAACTCTTTTAATTTCACACAAGATAAAGGTTCAGTTACTTCTAGTGATGTTGATGGATTTTATGTACAAAACAGAGAGTATCCAATTGCTCAAAATGGTGGTGTATGTGTTTTTGATGTAACTGGTGCTAATACCGGGCCTTGGTGCGTTGGTCTATCAAGAATTAATAAAGCTAGAGATACTGGTGCGGGTGATTTCGAATATATACCTCCTTATTTTGATAATAGTAGAACTAATGGAACACTAACAAGTGGGAGGCGGGTAAGAGGTTATTATAGATATGGTGATTTTGTTGTATGCCGTGTTGCTGGTCTTATTCGTGTATTTCAATCGGGTAGTGATAAAGGAACTGTTGTAGGAAGATCTAGAATTAATGGTATTTACATGAATGAGATTATCTATTATGGTGGTCATGGCGGCCCGGCTGCTCAAGTACAAGCTAGTGATGTTTATAGTGTTAGGTTTACATTAAATAATGAAGAAATGAAGATTGAGGTTAGTGATGATAAAGGTGCTTTTACACTATTAGCAGATCACGCAACTCTTAAGAGTGGTGGTAAAAATAAATGTTTAAATCCAGTAAATGCTGCTGAATGGGCTATGTATCCAGTTATGGCTGCGTCGGGTGGTGCTGCTGGTGGTAAAGTCCTTAAATTAGACAGTATCTCACATTATAGTTCGTACCCTAAATATACTGATACCCGATATGATGAATATGATTGGTGGGGCTGGTCGCAAGATAATAATGAAACTACATTTTGTTTAGAATTAGAAAAAAGACCATGGAATGATGCGAGTAACGCAACACTTTTAGCACCAAAAGACATAGATAGTAAAGGTATGAATGATTATGAAAGTTTAATAATTACTGCTAAAAGTGTTGAATATGGTGATAGTACTAATGAATGTGCAACAACTCGTATATTAGGTTTTGAGGGACAGCCCGTATCAATACCAAAAACGGATTTGAATAAATTAGTATCTACTACTGTTAGTGCTAGTGTCCCTAAACTTATTAGTAATATTTCATTATTTATTCGATTAAATAATTTCACTCAAAATAGTATTAATGCAAGGCAAGGGACAAATAGTAAGATCGTAGCTCATTTACCTCGCTTCGATAATAGTGGTAATGAAACCGGTGGTTTATATTTTGAACCTCATGAGAAGACATATTTAGCATTAGGTAATACTGATGAAATACTTATCAATAGTTTTGATGTTGATATTGTTTATGAAAATGAAACATTATGTACAGCTCTCACTGCGAAAACTGTTGTATGTTTTCATATTAGACAAATGAAATAAATAAAAAGTGTCTGGGGTAAATGTTGAAAAAAAAAGATGTCAGCAACTCATCTCAACACGAATTATTTTTGATATTTACCCCAGACACTTTTTATAAACCGTTTAAATATTTAAAAAAAAAATCTATATATAATATATAGAAACAATGGATTTAACAGCGGAGCAAATCGCAAGAGTTTTAACCAATTACAAAAAAAAAGAATTAGAGAAACCAACTATTATCATAATACAACAAAACATAAAGAAGAGTTTAAGTTGAAGAATAGACAAAGAGCCAAGGATCATTATGAAAATGGGTACAAAGAAAAGAAGAAAGAAAACTATTCGAACAATAAAGAACTACTAAAGACAAAATCTCTATATAATTATTATAAGAAGAAAGATATGGTCGATAAGTTTAAGGAGAAACATGAAGATAAATATAAGATGCTTTTTGATAAAGGTGTAATTCAATAATTAATATGTTTTTTTAATCTCTTTTTTTTATATACTCATAATATAAATATGGGTGAATATGTTGATACCAAATTATTAAACTGCAATCGCCTCGCATCAGTAGAAGCGAGGACGGGTAATGATAGTAACCCCGCAGTTTTCACTAATCCTTTAAATGAAACTGTACGGTTAAATGTTGGTGATAAAGTATCGATAGAAAGATCTTTTATTAATGAAATTGGTGCTGGTAATCCACAGACAATCGAGTTCAAGGGAGTGAGTAAAGGCACTAATATTGTACCTCCTCATACAGATATATCTTATGATAATAAATATTATAAAAAATCAAAAGTATATAGTCCCGAATATAGGTTGGGATATTATAGATCTATTAAAACAACATTAAAAACTGCTGAAACATTAGAATTGAGAGATAATTTAGCACCATTAATATTTGGTTATTATATTACATCGAATGAATATCCTAATTATATTCAACAACCTAGAAGGTTTGCACAAACTAATGATACAAGGGGATCAACACCAGTCGGTTATACACATTACTCGGCAGTAGATAGTGTGAGTGAGGGTTTAGCACACTTTACACAAAACCCCGAAATACCATGTTTAGCTGATTGGGTTTTAAGTGAAGGTGTTACAAGAGGAGAATATAAACAAAAGGTAGATAATACAAGATATACATTATTTATCAAAGACAAAATATGTTATGTTAAAGGGGTAGAAAATGATGCAGAACAATTCCCTAAACAATTTCAAAATGGTATTTTTGCTGAAGCTAATTATATTCGAATAAGAGAAAGAAAAGATATAGAAGTCAAAAAGGGATTTAATACGCCATCAGCAGTAGCAACACAAATTACAAAACAATTAACCGAAACCCGTAATGAGGACATTTTTGAAATATTAGATGGTAAAGGTTTTAGAAGACCTATTACTAAAACAATCGAAACAACAACTTATAAACCTATTAATGCTCAAAATATGTGGCACTATAATACAGCAAACTTCGCAGCGTATGTTGCTACTGCTTTACCAACAGTAGATCCATCACAAGCAGCAATAGATTATCTTGCTACATTTGGTTATATAGGAGTTAAAAGACCCGAGATATTTGAAAAGGGTAGAGAGATGGCTGCTTTAGAAACAGCCATTTTAAGAGATGCGGGTGGTACTGTTGTTATGGATAAATTGAACCCTCATGAAGGTTTCCAACTTGTAGGTGAATATGTAGATACTACCTCGGTTAATACAAGTCATAAGTTTACAACTAATATCGAATACACAGAAGCAAATTGCAAACTCATTAGAGAGTTTTTTGATACTCAAGCATTATATCCAGAATTATGGGATAATCTCCAAGATACTACTTATTACTCTCCAGCTGAACTTGGTACAAATGCAGAACCCACTATAGATAATAGTAGATTTTTTCATTTTAATCCTTATAGTACTGCTGCTGGTTCCGGGCCGCATATTAATCAAACTTTAGGAGATGATCCATTCGCAACTATTGGTTCAGTACCTCAAATAAGTGCTGCGTGGTTTCAATATTATGATGATAATTTTAGAGATACATTTATTCCACCGAGAGTATGGCGTTCAATTGCTGGAGATGGTTTAAGTTATGGATTTGCTGAACCAGTTAAATATACAAACTATGATGTAGATGGTAATGAGATAAAAGATTTTTATTTAATTGCAATCAACAATAATAATATTGGAGGCACCCCACACTTATTATTTAATGAAGCTATTGTTGGTACATCAAGAAAAATTAAACAAGGTAGAAGATTTGGATATGATTTTCACTCTACAGCATATTCTACTGCAATTATTACACCTTATTCGGGTTATAGTAATGTTGATATAGGTACATTATCAAAGAAAAGTAAAACTGATGAAACAACAGTTGAAGGGGACGCAATAACTCATAGTGATACAATCAATCATATTAAAAATCTTGATGAAGCAACTGTAACAACTGACCTTATGCCTTACATGACGCAAACTTATATTGGTGCTAACAATCCCGAAATATCTTATAATGATATTAATAATCGTTTTGAATTAGCAAGATTACATACATCTAATAATATTGGTAATAGATTTAAGGCGGGGTCATCATCTAATCTAACAAGTAAAACTATGATACCCGAGGCGGGTGGTACTCTTTTAAAACTTGAGCCACCTAGTGCTAATTTAGATGCGGGTGATACAGTTTATAAGATAAATCCAAGACCACCTCAATTTGGATATTCTCCAACTTTCAAACCTTATACAACATATAATAGTGTTAATAGAACTATGTGCTATCCCGATACACCCTTTACTGCTCAAACGGGGATATCAACAAAAGGGACAAACGCACAAATATATAATAAGTTTAATAATAATATTAGACCTTATACTGCGTTCGATAGTCATGGTGGTGTGTATATTGATAACTGGGGATTTACTGAAGATACTTGGACAGACAATCTATGGGATATTTTAGGTTTTGATTTTAATGCTACTAATGCTTTACCCACCTCTAAAAATATGTTAACAAGAAGAGTTGATAATGAAAATAGTGGAGCATTATATAGACCTACTACAAATGCCGAAATAGTAACAACTGATACTAAAGCATATATTTCTAATCAATTTGGTGTAAGTCAATATTATACATCTTTACCTTATCCAAGTTGTATCATAGATTATAATGTTTTAAAAGATGGTGATGTTTATAGTTGGAGATATAACGGAGATGCTACTGGTACAGATTTTACAGCTGCTAAAGCACAACCAGAAGAAATATTCGATGAGGTTGCTATAAAAACACAAAGCACAACTATTACTGCGACTGGTTTACAGAAGAGTGTTTTAAGACCATACTATACAATAAGAAGTGATATATTAGAAGGTGCTACTGCTATTGGTGGTAATCCCACCGGTGCTAATCTACCTATTATATCAGTAGTTGATAAATATAGTGGTGCGAGTGATTACTTTTTAGGCAATCCAAGTGATCTAGAGTTTACAGTAACTAAACCAACTGTTATTGCTGATATTACAACATCTATACATGATAGCGATGGACGATATGCAAATGTAGATAGAACATCAGCAGTAATTTATAAAATACAAAAACTTCGAACAGCACCAACGGGGATTATTCAAGATATAATGGATCAAGCAAAAAAAGAAAAAAAATAATTTAAATTAAAAATATATATATATTATAATATAAAATGAATGTCTATTTAAGCGATTGGAGTTTTGAGGACAAAGATAAACTTTGCTCACAACCTTGGGAGATTGATGGTGATGATGACTGGTACAGAGAAGATCTTTATTGTGGATTTTTACTACTTGATGATTGGACATGTGATACCCTTATTGCTGCTGTTGAAAAAGATGTTGCGGATAAATTAAGTGTTGAGGAGATTTTAAAAAAGTATGTAAAATCTACAAAATAAAAATCTATGTTAAAGTATAAATGGATAAAATAAGTTTCGAAGAGATTGTAAGTATTCTTGCTATGAACGGACGACCCGATTTAATCGCTGAAGTAAAAGAACATGTTAAAGTTGATGGAGAATATAGACCACCTTTAAGAATTAGAAATGATAGTTTAAGTGATAGTGAAGGTTCAGCTGCAAGTGAAGAAGAATATGAAGTGAAGGTTGATGATAATGGTTTTCACAGTTTAAAGTAATTTTGATTTTGTTGTAATTTAATTTTTAATATTAATCATAATAAATAACTATGATTAAGATGGTAATAGAAAAGGGTACAGCTAAAAATAAGAAGCTTAAGGCAATTTTTTATGACGAGAAAGGTAAGAAGATAAAAACAACACAATTCGGCGATAACCGTTATCAAGATTATACCCTATCAAAAGACAAAGAACAGCGAAGTAAATACTTGGCGAGACACAAAAAAGATTTAGCCAAGGGTAATTATATGTCGGCGGGTCATTTGAGTTATTACATACTATGGGGGGCATCTACTAATCGCAATACTAATATAAAGAAATATAAAAAAATGTTTAAACTAACTTAATATTTCAGTAAACTTATTTATCATTTCTTTCATTCTAATATTCTCTTTTTTTAATTCTTCATTTTCAATTCTTAAGTTATCGACCATTTCATTTAACATGTCTATGATGTGTTTGAAACCCCTTAATGCTTTTGATACGCTCGCTTTCATTATTTCTATGATTAATGATAGTAAATAATCTTTATATATTTAATAACAATTCGCAAAAGGATTTACATATTCGGGTTGGGCTGGAGCAACTGCTCTCCTTATTTGATTTCTAATAGCTTCTTGTTCTTTATTCTTTTCTTGATCTATTCTCTTTTGTTCTTTTCTTGATTTACGGATCTTTTCATAATTCATGATTGCATTAAGTTGTGCCTCTTCTAAATCTTTTTTAGAAAACATTTGCTCTTGAATAGGTTGTTTCGATGGTACATCTTCTTCAACTTCTTCTTTTAATTGTTTAACTCTTTTAACCTTTTGTTTCTTTAGTAATTCTTTCTCTTCTTTTTCTAATGATTTTGCATCTTTCTTTTCTTGTGCTTTTGCTTTTCTTACAGCCATGGCTTTTACCCTTGCTGCTTTTAGTTTCTCTTTATGAGCTTCAGTCATAGGTGGTCTTGCTTTTCTTGGTTTCCCTTTCTTTGTTAACTTAACATCTTTTACAAATGTATCATTAGGCATGTTAAATATCTCATTAACGTCCATACCCTCCCTTTTAGATTTTGCAGTAGGTATAGCTTCTTCTACAACGTCCTCAACCTTTTGTTCTTCTATCTCTTCTTGTGTTATATCTTTCTCTTCGTCGAAATCATTGATTTCTTCAGTAATATTATCTTGTACATCTTCGTCATCACTAGGGATAAAATCCATTTTAACTTCTGGTATAAAACTCATCTCTTTTAGTTATAATATATATTTTAATTTTCTATTAAATATAATAAATTATTATTTTTTATTAAATATCTATCGATTATTATTATTCACTATTAATTCTTAAAAAGTAGTATTAATCAAAAGTGTCTGGGGTAAATATTAAGAAATGTCGAAAAAGTGTCTGGGGTAGATGTTCGAAAAAAAAGATGTCAACGGCCACTCTCAACACGAATTATTTTCAACATTTACCCCAGACACTTTTTATGACTTTTCAATATTTTACCCCAGACACATTAGATTAATACTCTTTTAAGGTTCTTCACTATTAACATCGATAGTTATAGTTTCTTCTTCTTCTTCTTCTTCTTCTTCTTCTTTAACCTTATCAATTATTACTTCTTCATTTCTATAAGGTGTTATACTTTTCAACCCATTACATACTATTGGTTTTCGTACATCGGGGTATTTATCCTCAAACTTCTTATTAAACATATTAATGATATCAAGATCAATAGTGGGTGAACTTTCTAATAAATTATCATATTCACTTCTACAAACTTTTAAGAAATCTCTACAAGGTTTTCTTTTCTTATCATGTAATGATAATTCAATCTCAATAGCTCTACCTAATTTAGACCATGCTAATGCACTAATTCTATGACCTTCGAATGTTTCAGCATATTTTAAGAATGATCCAAGTGTTCCAAGTATTCCGCAGAATATATTAAAACCACCAACAACAGCAGTAAAGCCATGTTGATAATCTTTAGGGATATAACTATCAACAGCAAAATTACCAACACCAGTTAATGTTGATAACACAATAATGGGTATTTGTAAATGTTGATATTTTCTTTTATATTTCCTTGTACTATAATTATGTATCCAAGCATAACACATCGAAACTTCGCCCCATTCACTTAATAGTTCCTCTATCTCATCACTCCAGTCATCTATATTTTCCGGTAAAGGTCTTGGTGTTTGTAATCTCTCCATATTTATTATTATTTTTATTTTAATTTCAACATTTAAATATTGATTTAATTATATACATGAGCGACAATCCCTTTGTAACAAAACCGATAGAAGAAGTCAAGAAGGATATTCATTCTATAAAACAAACTCTTAATACAATAAAAGTTGATGTAGTGTGTATCAAAAGCGATTTAATGCAAATTAAAGAGTTGTTAAAATTAAAAGAAAAAGAAGAAATCTCTAAAGGGTGGTTTTTCAATTAAGGTTTATTTAAGTTATTTTTTTATATTACTTTAATATAAATGGTTAAAGTATTAGAATTATTTTCGGGTACTGGTTCTGTTGGTAAATGTTGTAAAGAATTAGGTTGGAGCGTAGTTAGTGTTGATATGATATTACCCGCTGATCATAAAGTAGATATTATGGATTTCGATTATAAACAATATGATAAAGATGAGTTCGATATTGTTTGGGCTTCACCCCCTTGTACTAATTATAGTGCATTAAAAAAATGTTGGTATGGTAGAAAACTAAAAGATGGTAAAATATATACTAAAGAGCAAAATGATATAGACCAAGATGAAGCTGATAAATTAGTTTTAAAAAGTTTTGAGATTATAGATTACTTTAATACCGAGTATTGGTTTTTAGAAAATCCCCAAACTGGTAATCTAAAGAATAGAGATATCATGAAAGATAAACCTTTTTATGATGTTGATTATTGTATGTATAGTGATTGGGGATATAAAAAGAGAACAAGGATATGGACTAATAAAAAAGAGTTCAATAATAAATTATGTGATGGTAGTGGTGCTTGTGGTAATATGATCAATACACAACATAATAAAGTTTTAGCTAATGGATATGAGATTATAGATGGTAAGAAGGTTTTATGTAACACAAAAGAAAAAAGAGATAAAAAAAGACAACATAAAAAAGTATGTGATGGTGGATATGATAAAAGAAGAAAAGATAAATTAAGACATCAAAAATCTATGGGTTTAGGTAAAAAAGATTTAGATAAAGGTTTAGTTATGGTTAAAGGGGGTGGTACTAATAGATTGGATAGATATAGAATACCCGAAGATTTAATTTATAGTTTATTTTTAGATTAAAATATATTGTAAATATATATAAATGGAGAAACCACCGCCCAAGGTATTTAAAGTAAAAGACCCCGACCCCGATGATAAGTTTAGTGATATACACCCTCATTTACCCCAACCACCAAGTTTACTTTTAATTGTTGGTAGCGTAAAACAAGGTAAAAGTAATCTACTAGTAAACCTATTATGCAATCCCGACATGTACAAAGATAAGTTCGATATAGTTAAGATTATATCGAACACATTAAATGCTGATCCAAAAGGTAAATTAATGAATAAATATTTTGAATGTGAAGATCATTATACTGATGAAATGGTAACTGATATAATTGAAAGTCAAAAGAAATATGAAGATTTTGAAAGACCATCGATAGCTTTAGTACTAGATGATATTTTAACAAAAGATTTTAAGAAAACAAATGCAGTTAGTTTTCTAGCAACAAGATATAGGCACTATGGTATAGGATTATTAACATTCACTACGCAAAGCTTTAGGGCTGTTAGCACCCTTATTAGGAGCAATTCCAACGCCGTCATTATCATGAAACAGCAATCAACTGGTAAAAAAAGCGAATTGACTAAAATAATAGAGGAGTATGGCGATATGTTCCCTAATATATTTGCTGAATTATACCATTATGCTATAAATGACGCACCATATTCATTTTTATATTTAGACCTCTCCACTAATCCCGCAACGGCATATTTAAGATTTGAGACAAAAATAGCTGAAGGAGAAAAGAAATTATTTTAGATAATTAAATAATATATATAATTATATAAAATGTACGGATCTACTAAACCGATGAAAAAACCACCTATGAAAAAACCACCTATGAAGTCAAAAGAATTAACACCAGCACAACTAAAAAGATTAGAAAAACATTCAGATCATCACAGTAAACGACACATGAATATGATGAAAAAAGATATGATGATGGGTATGAGTTTTAAAGCAGCACACGAAAAAGCACAAGCAAAAGTAGGTAAATAAAATTATTTTAATTTATTAATAAATTAAATTATATATTATAATATAAAATGGATTTGTATGCTGGCGGCGGTTCTGTAAGTCAAGTCAATAGTCAAACGAGTGAAACAAGAGCAATAAACCAAGCAACTCAAGATTTCAATAATAGTTTAGCAGCACAGTTAGATGAGGGTACTGCTGAATTAGATAGTGATGCTGCTTCTAAAAATCAAAAGGATATATTGAGTATTGGTACTGCTGGTGGTAAAATAGTTCAAAAAGCAGCAACCAGTAAAACTGCAAAAAAGGGAGCATTAGCATTAGGTCGTAAAGTTGGATTTGGTAAAAAAACAGCACAAGCAATTGGTGAAGGTGATGAACTTATTGGTGAAGGTGGAGCAGTAGAAACTGTTGGTTCTTCAAGTGAAGAAGCATTAAAAGCAGTAAGGGCTGCTCGAATTGGTGAGAGTGGTGGTAGTGGTTTATTAGTTGCTAGTCCCGAGTTATTAGATGATGCGGGTATTGCTACTGGTCGTGCAACTGGATCAACCACAAGAACAATTGCTTCTACTGGTGAAGAAGCGGTTGTTGGTGGTAGTGAAGAAGCCCGTGCTGCTTTGGAGGCGGGTGGTAAAGGTGTATTAAAAGGTGCTGCTCTTACTGCTGGTAAAGCAGCAATTGCTGGTGCTGGTGGTGCTTTAGATATTGGTGAAGATATCAGTAATCTCGCAAGTGGTAAAAAAGGTATGGAGGTTTTTGGTTCGAATAAAATGTCGCAAATTGGTAATATGATGAATATTGCTGGTAGTACATTAGAAGTTGGCGGAGTGTTAACCGGTGGTATTACACCATGGAGTATTGGTGCTGAAATACTTGGTGCTGGTTTAGGTGTTGTTGGTTCTGCTTTAGAACTTGGTGGTGATATAGAAGCGGCTGATAAGAAAAAAGAAACACTTACTACCGATATTCAATCACAAGCGAGAAGTTTAGGAGGTGCTCAACAAATAACAACAGCAACGGCAAGAAGTAATTAATTATGATTTTTTTATTTTTTTTTTAATTTATTTATAAAGATTTATTTTATATACTATATTATAAAATGAGTTCTTACTGGAGAAATGATGATAAGATAAAAGTTTCACAAACCCAAGTTTCTGTTCCTTCGACAAATGGATTGTCCTATGCTGGGACGGCGGGGCAAAGTGGTCGTAGAGTAGATTTTGAAATCCCCTCAAGTGTAAAGTTTCTAGATGGTAAAAATAGTTATTTACAGTTCGATGTTAAAGTAGCAGCCCCCGCTGGTGGTGTTCCAACTCGTCTACATCTTGATCCTTTTATTGGTGGTCAGTCAGTAGTTAAAAATATTCGTATTTATTCGGGTAATCGTGCTGTTCTTATTGAAGAGATTAGTGATTATAATGCGAAGGTTCAAATGCAATATTCATACGATCAAGATGACAGCATGAGAAAATTAAGAGCATTAAAAGAAGGGTCGCTTATTTCAACTGTTGAGAACCGAGGCACACTTGGTACATCAGTATCTAACAATATTGACCTTTCAAGCAATCCTTACTACAAACCGGTTGGGACTGTTCCAGCTGGACGGGACTGGGGTACAGCTGATGATTTCTTAACTGCTAAATTATCACTACCAATCCATACGGGTATGTTCGCCGATGGAGGCAATAAAATCTTTCCAGTTCTTATGACTGATGGTCTATTTATTGAGATTGACCTTGAAGACCCAGCAAGATATCTTAAACAGTTAGATAGTGTTAATCGCCATCGCCGTATGAAACAAAACCCAATATTTCATGGTGTAGATAAAGATGGACTTGCTCTCAATATTAATAATGCTACAAACCGCACGGAGATATTTTTAGGACTTCAAAACAATATGAAAGGTGTTGAAAATTGCCCTTTTGTAAAAGGTGAGAGAATTGGTATTTGTAAGAATGATAACCCGAGAACTGAATGTGCTTTGACGGTTACATCTATTGGTGGCCAAGGATATCCAAAAATTACTGATATTGAAGTAGAGAGTGGTAAAGTAAAAATTACATGCGAACAATTCCAAAATAGTGATACGGGCACGGGAGTTGAAGCAACCTCTAATAACTTTATTCTATTTAGTGCTGCTATTGATACTGATAGGCGACAAGTTGCTGATGAGGCCAATGTACTTGTTGCTGCTACTACTTCTTATCCAGCAACTACAGTAATTTCTAATGCTCAAATTGTATGTCAGCAAGTTGGACTAGACCCGCAGTATGAAGCGGGTATGATGAAGAGAATGAGAGATGGAGGTTCAATCGAGATTGATATTCCAAGTGTTACTAATTACAAACATTCATTACTTAAGACAAATCGTAATGCTACTATTAATCTTCAAGTATCTAATACTCGTGCTAAATCTATGATTATCATGCCTACTGATGCAAACACTTTAACTGTTGCTGATACTATGGGTGGTGCTAAAAATGCTTATGAAGAAGAAACTGGTTCTATGGACGGTCGCCTTCATAGTATTAGAAGTGGTCAAGTCGGCATTATAGATCGTCTTACATCTTACCAAATGGTTGTAGACGATAAACTTGTTCCATCTCGTCCTATTGTAGTGTCTAAAATTAATAAGGGTAAATCTATAGCAGCTCAACCGCTCGTGGAGTTAGAAAAAAGTTTAAATGCCGCTTCTATCACTCCTCGTTCTTTTGTTGATTACAACCGCAATTTCTTAATTGGACGGGCGTACGCTCTTAATGATGGAGTTGCAAACCTCAATAACAAATCTAATCAGCTCCAGCTATTCTATGGTGAAACTGATGCGGCTGGTGTAGACAAACCACCGGCACATGATAAGCTGTTATTCTGTTATCTCTTCCACATTCGCCGTATATCTATTAAGGGTGATAGTGTAACGGTTACTCTATAAATAAATAATCAATATTTTCTATGTATCTTTTTTATTTTTTTATTTCATATTTTTAATATATTTATATATATATAAAATGTCCCGCAAGTACTTGAATATTCAACCCAATAATGTTCCCGCCTCTGGTAAAGTTTCATTTGCCCGTGGTAATCCAATCCTTACTGTAACGCTTGGTCGTCAAGATGCTATGTTAGATCTTGGTTCTCTTCGTCTGTCCGGTGATCTTAATATATGGAGAAATGCTGCTGGAGACGAGCACCCCGAAGCTGGTGCGGCTGCTAATGCCCCCGAACTTCGTGGTTCACATAAACTCGGTATTTATGCTGCTATTGATCAGTTAGTTTTCCGTCATGCTGAAACTAAACAAGTTATTGAACATATTAGACATTATGGTCGTTTTATGAGTTCATATTTGCCCGCCATGGCTGGTACTCAAGATACTGCTGGTCATCTTTCGAAGACCGCTTTAATTATGCCTAATTACCAAGCATATCGTGATAATGTAATCCGTAATACAACCAACTCGGTTTTTTGTATTCCTCTCCCCTCGGGTTTAACCCTTGGAGTTTCTAAACTACCATTAGATAAAGTCCCCCTTGAAATTGAAATCCACCTTGCCCCCGATAGTCAGTTTTTCTATTCTAGTGATGCTACCACCGCCAATATCAGTAATGCTTTTTATGAATTGAGTGATGTTGAGGTAACATGTGAAGTTGAAACGGGCGTAGCTTCTCCCGATACTGGTGTATTAGAGTTTAATTCGATTACTTCATATTTCTCAACTCTTGAAAGCACTAATTCAATTATTAATTTCAATCTTGGATTATCAAAGGTTCTTGCGTCTTTTGTCAATTTTGTTCCATCTAATTTTATTAACAATCTTGCACAAGACGGCTTCCTCACTTACATGCCTACTATAAAACCTAATGCTGCTGGTACTGGTGATGGTGGAGTTGCTAACCTTGAAACCATTTCTTTCCTCCGTAATGGTGAACGCTTCCCATCAGCATTCGAAGTTTCAAGTGTTTATGATACGACAACTAACGCAACTACGGTTGTTGATCCTCAAGTGATTAAAGGTTTCCTTAATTCTATCATACCCGAGAAGCACCACACAAGAACCTCCGCATCTCCTCTTACTACCAACCGCAATTTCACCGGTAATCAAAACGCTACTACTGGATACCGCCACATGCCCGATACTGGTGCTGTTTATGGTGTTGGTGTTCTCTATGATATGTTAGATAGTGAAGGTGTTGATTTCTCTAATTCCCAGTTTTCTATTCAAATGAAGAATGGACTTACTGACGGCAACCCTATCTCCGCATATCTATTTATCAAGTCCAAGGTTGTTGTTGCTTGGTCGAGTGATAAGGGCGTACAAGTTGTAATGTAAATATTCTCTATGTAATTATTTTTTAATGTTTTATTTTTTTTGTTTTTTATATATTTATAATTATATAAAATGAGTGATGAAGATTACTATTCTGTAAATGCTGGTGGTTTAGGTATTAGAGATTTAAAAAAAGCTATTGCCGATGATCCACGATCAAAACAAAGCGAACCAAAAGAAAGTAAATCAAAAGAAAAGATGGCCGAAGAGCAAGGGCGTATCCCCGACCTTATTAAAATTGGTGCTATTCAAAGTGAATATGGACAAAAATTACATACTGATGTAATTGACCCCGTAACCTTCTCACAAAGACGAGTTAGATTTACTCTATCCCGTGTTGCTGGATTTCTACATTCTAATTCAAAGATTACTCTTGCTGTAACTCCACAAGCTGGTGTCGCCCAAGGTTTCTACCCCTTGAATGTTGGTGTGTCGCAGTTGATCAAAAACGCCCAGCTTACTATCGGTAATAATACTGTTTGCTCGATTGATGACTACAACCAGTTTCACGCCTATCAATCTATGTTTATTTCGAATGAAGATAATAAAGAAAGAGAGCAGTATTTATCTCAAAGATGCATAGCTCACATGCCCGTATATGATGACCGCACGGCGAATGTAACTGATAAACCCCCTAACTCTGCTAAAACTATTGGTATTGATGTTGGACGCTATCCGGTTGTTCCCGCTGCTGGTGGTGCTGGTGCTTTCGAATTACTACCATTTATGGAGCAAGATGGTACATCAGCACAGACCATTAGTGAAGCACCGGTTTATTCAGTTTATTTAAGTGATCTTTTCCCGTTCCTTAAGTTTAATCAGTTGCCTATGTTTATGTTAGATGAAGAAGTCCATATAGATCTAACTTTTGTAGATCCAACATCTTCTCTCTCGGGTGCTGTTAAATCACAGCGTATTTGTGTTAATGATGGCGATGGTGATGCATTAGCATTTGATGTAAATGAAAGTGAATGTAAATTGATTTATGATAGTATTACTTATGATGGTGATATCATGGAGAAATACGCCCAGCAAAACCCCAAATTAACTTTTCAGTATGCTGACTATCGCCTCACTAAAAGGACTGGTAAGAAAGATGCTGGTACTGCTGTAGATGACTTTGCTAATTTAACATTACCTATTGGCGGTAATGGTCGTCTTTGTTCGAAGGTCTTTTTTGGTCTTCAAGCTGATAACAATTTTGTAGCAAAATCACTCCTTAATGGTACAACCGCCATCGGTGATAATGGATTAGAATATAATTTGCTATATAATGATAGATTTGAGTTTACTGTAGATCGTAAAAACTCTGCTCTTCAGTTTGCTACTACTCAAGCAGCCGAGGGTCAAGTCCCTATGCTTACTCATGATGAGATTGTGAAGAGGTCGGGCACAAGTAGTATTACTGCTGAAACTTTAGAAGGACATGTACAAGCTTCTAAAGCTGAAGGTTTAGAAACCTTATTTCGATGGAATGCAATTCGTCCTAATAAGGGTGAGCGTATTAATAATAAGGGTATGGATCTCACCTACAAAATCCCTACTGGTTTAGCTGATGATACTTATACGCTCCGTGTTTATACTGAATTGCTTAAGGTTGCTACTATTGAAGATGGACGCTTTAATTGTTATTTTGCATAAATAATTAAAATATATATTTACTATAAATGGATTGGATTATAAGTTTTATTTGGGATTATTTTAAATGTAAAGAATGTGATAAATATAAAAGGAGAGAACAAGAACTTGTATTTTTAGTACAAGATTTAATTAGAACTCAAAATGAATTATTAAAATATATCGATAAAAGTGAATAAATAAAAAGTGTCTGGGGTAGAATGTCAAAAAAAAAGATGTCAGCAACTCCTCCCAACATGAATTATTTTCAACATTTACCCCAGACACTTTTTCATAACCTTTTTTTTCGTTTTTTATGATATAAAAATAATCTATTATTATATTATAAATATGTCAATTGATAGTAAAAATCCAACTGAAGATATTTCTAAAGCAAGACCAACTTTAAAAGAGAATACAGTAAAACAATATGTAGTTAATCTCAAGAAACTACAAAAAATATATGATACAAAAGATTATGATTTCTTAAAGAAGCCCGAAGATGTCATGGATAAAATAAGTGATCTACATTATTTAAGTCAACGCAATATATTAAATGCTGTTGTTGTACTATTGATGGCTCTTAATCATAAAGAAGAATATGATAAATTACTCGAAGAATATAGTAAATTAAGAGATGAATTAAATGATAAATATAGTGATGAACAAAAGAGTGGAGTTATAAGTGAAAAGCAATCTAAAAACTTCGCAACAATAGAAGAAGTTTATGACATGATAAATAAGATGGCGGACGAATTAAAACCTTTAAAAAAGAAATCAAAAGATGATATTACTAAAAAAGAAATGCAATTGCTTCAAGCTTATGTATTATTTAATATCTATGCAAGAATGCCGTTTCGCAATGATACAGCCGGTATGATGGCTATTAATCAAGCATTCTATCGTAAATTGAGTGATCAAGAAAAGAAAGAAGATAATTATTTAGTTGTACCATCGAAGGGTAATTTATATTTTGTATTGAATAAATATAAAACAGCAAAAAAGTATGAAGAGTTAGATTTACCAATCGAAGATAAAGATTTAAGAAAGATATTAAGGTATTACTTGAAGATGAATGGTATGGGTGTATTGTTTAAGACATCAACTGGTAAACCATTAACAAGAATAGAATTAAGTAAGGTATTACTTAAATATTCAAAAAAATATATGGGTAAATCTATAAGTTCAACCCTTTTAAGAAAAATATATTTATCGAGTAAGTATGGTAATATGAAGGAGGAGTTGGAGAAGGACAATCTAGTGATGGGGCATAGTAAGCAAGTTGCATTAGATACTTATGTAAAGAAAGCTAAAGATGAATAAAAAATATTATTATTATTATGAAGTCCTCCTTTTTAATTATTAATTATTCGCCTTCTTTTTGATTAGTTCAAATGGAGCGTCTATTAATGTTACTCCCCCTTCAAATCTTATTTTAATAGTTTTTTTATAGATTGTCTGTACCATACCCGTTACTCTTTTATCAAAATATTCGCTGTCTCTACTATCAGCTCCAAATCCTCTAATTATATCTCCTTTTTTAATAGTACTCCTATCTTTTATAACATTTTTAAGATCTTTTACATTTGGTACTCCTTCTTTTACATTTGGAGATACTTTATCGTCTGCTTTCGTTTCTTTCTTTGGTTCTTCTTTTTTTGGTTCAACCTTCTTAACCTTTCTTTTAGATATAACCCTTTGAAGTGCTGCTCCTTGTTTAACACCTTCTGCTTTTATTTTATCATCTTTCTCTTTCTTCTTCATATCTCTCGATTTCTTTGCTGCTGCTTTCTCTTCTTTAGTTTTAGGTTTAGGTAAAACTTTATCAGCACTCTTCATATCAACTTTTGGTTTTCTTTTCATTTCTACTTTTGGTACAAGTGCTTGTTTTTCATGGTTTACTTCATATCCATTTTTTTTAACAAGTGCAATAATATCTTCTCTTTTAGATCCCTTCGGTATCTTAATAGATACTAATACATTATGGGCTCTTATGAGCTTTCTAATTTCGGGTGTTGTCAATTCACCTTTCATTTTACCAGTTTTGTAAGGCATCGCTTTTAAGTATATAATACAAAATAAAAATAAAAGATATATTATAAAAAAATGATTATCGATAAAACACATTCAAAGAAAGATATAGTTAATTTATTTAGAAAACATGGAGTAATAATAGATGATGAATTAACCAAGGGTAAAATAGTAAGTAATATAGAAGAGTATTTTAAAGATGTAGTATATAATGATAAAATTAAAAATTGTACTGAATTAAAAGAATACTTGAAGAACCCATCGAATAAACAAAGACCAACAACACAACAAAAAAGAGATATTATGTTTAATGCAAAAAAGATAATCAAGTGGGCTAAAAATGATTATATTTTTGATATGTCAACATATTGTAATCAAAGTGATCCATATAATGACATCATGAGTATTTATATGTGGGGTGATTTACCAAGTGTAAGAAGAGCATGTAGATTATATAATTTAAGTGTTTATTGTAAAGATCATATCAATCCAATAATTACTGAAGAAGTTGAAGAAGAGATGAATAAAAATAAAATAATAAAACAACAATATCTCTATAAATTACAAATTAGAAGGGCAACAAAAGAAAATCCAGTAATTGTAAGTTTCGATTAAAATGCGTTTTAAGTAAAATTAAAATCTATTCTTATACTATAAATGAATAACATTAAAAGAAATGATTTAAACTTTGGATTTAAAAGTGAAGAAGAAATCCATACTATTTTAGAGCAAGAGTTTGGTACATTATTAAGATCTAGTAAAAATCCGGAGATGGGAAAGTTTTATGAGTTCGATAAATATAATGAAGATTATTTTATTGAAGTAAAGACAAGAAGAATTAAACATGATAAATACCCATCATTATTTTTTGGTAATAACAAATTAATGAAAGGAGATGAAATATTAAAGAAGTGTCCTAATTTAAGAATATTTTATTTGTGGAGATGCAACGATATGATTGTTGGCTGGGAACATCGTTCAAGTGAATATACAATTGAAAAGAGAGGAAGATGTGATAGAGGTAAAGATGAGTTCGATGATTGTGTAGATATAAAACAAAAATATATTAAACCATTAAAAAATCTATTAGATAATATAAATGGTGATAACGAACAAGCAAAAGTTCAATAAGAAATATAAGCAACCTTTAAAAACCGCAAATGGTAAAGATGATATATCAAGGTTAACTGGAATACCTATGAAGATATTAGATGATGTATATGATCGTGGTGTTGGAGCTTTTAAAAATAATAGGGCAGCGGTACGCCCATCAGTAAAGTCGGCGGAGCAATGGGCTATGGCTAGAGTATATGCTTTTGTAATGAAAGGAAAAACATATAAAACAGCTGATAAAGATTTAGCGGATAAAGTAAGAAAGAAAAAGATTAAAGGTTATATTAAGTAATTTTCTTTTTAGGCATAATTAAATAACCATTATTTTCATCATTATCGATTATCTTAAGTTTAAGTAAACCAAATAGACAAGATATGAAAAACTCATGATCACTTCTTCGAATAGGTTGTTTGTTTTTCTTTCTATCATATATGATATTACAGAAATGTGTTAATGTAAATATGATTTGTTTTATTTTAAGTTTTTCTTTCATAGATTTTAATATCAAGTACTCACCTTGATATTTATATCCTTCAAATGTTTTTTTTTTAGTTAATGCAAATGAACTGATAAGTAATCCTTTATAATATAAGTTAAGTGATCCATCACAACCATTATATATCATTTTATCTATATAATATAATAGATATTATCTTTATATATCTAAAATTATGTCTATAATCCATTATTATACTACTTAAAGAAGCATAAAAGTAGTTTAAAGAGTATATATTTTAAAATATATGTGTCTTTAAGTCATATTTAAGGTATAATTAGTGATTATATAGTGTTTTTATCGATAATATTAAGTATAATAATAGATTATATTAAGTTATTGCCTTATTTAAGTTAATTAATGCGTTAATTCACCAAAAATATTTTCTATGTTATATTATAAATGAATAGACAAAAAGAACTTAAAAAGAAAAGCATTAATATAATCAAAGAGAATAAAATGGTTGATAATAATATAATGCAATTCAAAGATTTCAAGGGAGAGAAAGATTTTAATGCTAAAATTGATCCCTTTAATAAAAATAATAAAGGTGAAATAGAAAACATGATAAATGTTAGTAAAGATGTTAAGAATTATTATTTCGAATGGACAACATATAAATCTAAAGTCAAACCTTATTATGATATAGATATGTTTTATGATAATAAAGAAGATCAAGAAAAGAATATTGATATTATTAAAAAAGAAACTCTTGAAGTACTAAAAAGTTTATATCCCGAAACTGATATTGCTATTTCATCGAGCCATGGTGCTAAAACTAAAATCAAAACTATTAAGAAGATTAAGAAAAAGATTGAGGGTTATGCAGTATCATTTCATTTTGTTATGTGTGATTATGAAACAACCGTGGAAAAATTAAGAGAGTTTAATGAGAAACATAATCTATATGATATTAAGTTTAAGAATACAGATGTAAAAATGTTTGATAAATCAGTTTATCGTGATGGAGGTAATATGAGGTTTTTATATTCATACAAACCCAATGATGATCGACAAAAAGTCCCAGAGAATTATATGGATAGTTTTAATCTTACTAAACATGTAATTCAAAGTACTGATGCTACTAATTATTGGAAACGCCCTATGCCTTCTACTGTTTCACCACCAGCATCTCCACCTCAATCTCCTAAACCTAATGTTGTAGAAGAAGTTGTAGAAGAAGTTGTAGAAGAGTTTGATGTACCAAAAAGAGTTTATGATGCTGGTGAATTACAATCTATTCTAGATATGCTACCAGAAGAATGTTATGAGTATGATACATGGGTAAAGATTGGTATGGCTATTCATAATATTAGTGAAGGTGATAATGTAGGTATTGGTATTTATGTTGATTGGTCTAAAAAAGATGACGGTTTTGATTTAGATTTAATTAAGAAGAATTGGAAGTATTGGGATAAAAAGAAGAAGGGTAATAAACTTGGTCTTACATTCTTAAGAAAACTTAAAAGTAAA
>Ga0181405_1000158_pt1 | contig 23089 bp, 33 predicted proteins | sample 28SPOviralmetaG_FD_130134 | JGI IMG/M metagenome (GOLD analysis project Ga0181405, IMG submission 130134) | Marine viral communities from the oligotrophic San Pedro Time Series (SPOT) site, San Pedro Channel, CA, USA - 28 SPOT_SRF_2011-11-29 | ecosystem: Environmental > Aquatic > Marine > Strait...
ACAAGGTTTGCCAAATCTTCTGTGACGAAACCCCTGACTAATAGGAGCTAAAAGATGACTACTAAAAACTCAGACTTAGTAGCGAATCTTGAGGCATCCCCTCAAGTCGCTAACGATGCCCAGCAACTACACGGCGTAATCCGTGTGGCTCAGGGAAACGTAGCCTTGGCTGCTGGTGATAGCACTGACGATGATATCGTTATGCTTGCACCGATTCCAAGCAACGCATCCATTGTATCTCTGCAAGTAGGCACAGATGCTTTAGGTGGAAGCTGCACATACAATGTTGGTATCTACACAGATGCTGGCGCTGTTAAAGACGAGGACTTCTTTGCTACAACCGTTTCTGACGGCGCAGCATTAGCAGAACTTCGTTACGAGGCCGCTGACCTAAACACTACAGGCCAGAAGATGTACACAATGGCTGGTGATAGTTCTGACCCAGGCGGGTTCTACTACGTTGCCGCAACTTTCAATGCGACAGGTGGAACTGCTGGTGACATGGCTTTTGTCATCCAGTACGTTGTAAACTAAACAATGTGGGGGGCGGTTCCGCCGCCTCCCATACATTTTTGGAGGGGATATGATGAAGCCGTGCGGAGACTTCCGCTGGGATTTAGAAGTAGGTCAGATAGCTGAACAATGGCTGGGCGGCATACTCAGTGGAAACACTATAGAGGTAAAAAGGGATTTTGTAGCTTCACGGACGGGAAATGTGTTTGTGGAGTTTTTTTGTAGAAACAAACCAAGTGGCATAGCTACAACACAAGCAACACATTGGGCGTTTATACTTGATGATGAAACTGTGGTATTGTTACCAACAGATAAGTTAAAGATTATAGCAAGAGAAGCATATAGGAAACGTGGCCCTGTTATGGGCGGCGAGAAGAATTTAAGCAAGGGCGTACTGATTAGAGTTGAAAGGCTAGTAAACCATGCCATCAGTTGTTGATATATGTAACCAATCACTAGACTTGCTAGGCGCTGCTACTATTACAGCCCTAACAGAAAACTCTAAAGAAGCCAGGCTTTGTAACAGAAACTTTGAGTTAATCCGTGACTCAGTTCTACGCGCACACCCTTGGAACGTAGCTGTCACTAGAAAGTCATTACCTCAAGACACTGACACTCCGGCATTTGGTTTTAACTTCCAGTACACACTGCCGACAGACCCGTATTGCTTACGGCTTTTGTCATTCTGGGATACCAGTGTAGACAACGAGATTGCGGCTTATGACAGCAATGTCATGTACAAGATTGAGGGCCGTAAGATTTTGTCTAATGAAACTGTTTGTAAAATTATATACATAGGCCGTGAGACTGACACAGAACAGTATGATTCTTTATTAACATCTACCATAGCGCACAGGCTGGCCTCTGAAATTGCTTACGGAGTTACAGGCAGTTCTACTTTGGCGCAGGGGATGCAGGGATTGTACGAGCAAAGATTACGAGAAGCCAAATCAATAGACGCTATGGAAGGATACCCAGAACAGCCAATCGCAGACACCTTTACTAACTTTAGGTTGTAACATGGCCCGTGTATCCAGCATTATTACAAACTTCCGCGCTGGTGAAATATCGCCAAAGCTAGAAGGTCGTATTGATTTACAGAAATACAACGAGGCTGCGCAAACGCTAAACAATATGCTGGTGTATCCGTCTGGCGGCGTGACGCGCAGGCCAGGCACATTCTTTGCTGGGCGTTCTAAGGACGGTGGCAAGGTTCGCCTGATGAACTTTGAGTTCAGTGATGAGCAAGCGTATGTCTTGGAAATGGGTGCAAACTATATTCGCTTCTACAAAGATGGCGGCTTACTTACTGAGGCCACAAAAACAATTACCGCAATTACCAAAGCCAACCCAGCAGTTGTAACATCTAACGGTCATGGCTTTTCTAATGGAGACAGGGTGTTTATTAAGTCAGTTGCTGGTATGACTGAACTAAACAACCAGGAGTTTACTGTAGCCAACACCGCTACGAATACATTTGAACTATCGGGTGTAAATAGCACTGGCTTTACTACTTACAGTAGTGGCGGCACTGCTGGTAAGATTGTAGAGGTTACTACGACTTACAGCGCCACAGAGGTATTTGAATTAAATCATACGCAATCTGCTGATGTTGTTTACCTGGCACACAAAAGCCATGAGCCAGCAAAGCTGACAAGAACGACAGCAACCAGCTTTACAATAGGCGACATTGACTTTGTTGATGGGCCATACCTTGATGAGAATGACACCACTACAACTTTGTATGCTTCAGCACAAACAGGCTCTGGAATAACAATTACAGCGTCTGCGGATTTGTTTACTAGCGCGGATGTGGGTAGGTATATACGTTTTAGAGAAGTGTTAGAAGTCCATTATGATGAATGGGAAGCGTCAAAAAGCTACGCTAACAATGTAAAAGTTCGTTTCAACGGGCATGTTTACAAACACACTACTGGCAGCACCCAAACCTCTGGAAATACGCCACCAGTTCACCTTGAGGGCAGTGAGGTGTACGGCGCTTTAACGTGGACATATCAGCATGACGCTAATGGCTACGTTGTAATTACAGGATTTACAAACGCCACATCGGTCACAGCTACAGTAAAGACTAACGCCATTGGCATTTCAACTTTGCCAGAGCATACGGTTGGTTCTAGTAACGCGACTAAACTGTGGTCATTGGGTGCATTTAACGGCGACCAGGGCTTCCCACGGGCTGTTGGCTTCTATGAGCAACGATTATACTTTGCTGGCACTACAGGGCAGCCACAGACCATATTTGGCAGTGTGTCGGCAGACTTTGAAAACCACACACCAGGCATACTAGATGATGACGCAGTAAACCTAACGATTGCATCTGATAGCGTTAATGTTATTAGACATTTACTGCCAGCCAGATTTTTGCAAATCCTGACCACAAGTTCAGAGTTTACTTTATCTGGCGGCACAGGTTCCCAGCCAGTTACACCTACAAACGTAAACGTGCTGCGTGAAACAACATTTGGAACATCAGACATTAGACCAGTTCGCGCTGGTAACAGCACTATTCTTATCCAGAAGGGCCAAGAGAAAGTTAAAGAGATTACATTTAACTTGGACACTGATGGATTGTTAGGAATAGATTTGACAATCCTAGCAGACCACATACCACGCGGCGGTCTTACTGATATGGTATGGCAACAGGAACCAGAGTTAATCTTATGGTTTGTGCATAGTGACGGGCGTTTAGTTGGTCTTACCTATGACCGCGCAAATGCTGCTGTAGGCTGGCATGACCACGCCATTGGCGGTAGCGGGATTGTTGAGAGTATTACCGCTATTCCATCAGGTGCAGAAGACCAGGTTTATATATCTGTCAAACGTACCATTGATGGTAGCACAGTGCGCCATATTGAGTTTATCAAGACTATTGAGTTTGGCGATGATGTAGCTGATGCGTTTTTTGTAGACAGCGGCCTTACCTACGACAGCACAGCTACCAGCACCATTACAGGCTTGAACCACCTAGAGGGTCAAGTTGTGTCTATTCTGGCTGATGGTGCAACCCACCCAGACAGAACAGTGTCTGGTGGCGCAATTACTTTAGACCGCACCGCGTCAAAAGTGCATGTAGGTTATTCATACTCCTCAACAGTAGAGACACTAAGGCTAGAGGCTGGCGCTGATGATGGTGTTGCGCAAGGCAAGATAAAGCGTATTCATGGCGTGACCGCGCGGTTCTTTAACACAGTCGGTGCGGAACTAGGGCCAGATACAGACAACCTGGACAGACTGCCGTTCCGCGACAGTAGCATGGCTATGAATAAAGCAGTGCCGTTGTTCACGGGAGATAAAGAAATATATTTTCCATCTGGATACGAGACTGATGCAAGGGTTGTAGTAAGGCAGTCGCAGCCATTACCTATGACAGTGCTGGCAATCATGCGGAGGTCAAATACTTTCGATGCTTAGGATTGTGCCATTTAACTCTAGTCTTATTAACAGCATTGAGACTGACTTTGACTTCCCAGAAAGCATGAGGGCTGCATTTGACAACGGGCAGCAAGTGATTGGCTATGCAATCATGGGCGACAAGGACGTTGTTGCTGTTGGTGGCATACATGAGATGTGGGCTGGTGTTGGCGAAGGCTGGGTTGTTTTGTCTAAGCATGCACCGAAATGGAAGCTGTCACTAGCTAGGTATGCTAAGACACTGTTTAGTAGTATACTGGCAACAACGAGTTTACATCGTGTGCAAGCTAGTATTCACATGGGAGACCCAGAGGCGATTAGGTTTGCTAGATGGATGGGATTTGAAGATGAAGGTATTATGTACAAGTTTGGGCCAGACGGTAGTGACTATTACCGCATGGCAAGGGTGTTGTAATGTCTGCTGAATTAGCACAAGGCGGTTCACTTCTTGGTGGATTTTTAGGCTTTAAGGGAAACCAAGCCGCTGCAAAACAGGCTAAAGCTACGGCTGAGTTTAATGCACAAGTCGCAGAGAACGAGGCAGTTATCCTGCGCCGCCGTAAGGTTGACGAAGAAGCAAATATGCGTGACCAATCCGAAAGGATTACTGCATCTGCAAATGTCGCGACTGCTGCCTCTGGTATACAGATGTCAGGAAGCGCACTGCAAGCTGCCGCTGATTCATATTTCAACACTGAAATGGACGCATTAAAAATACAATACGCTGGTGACATAGAGGAAACAGCAAAAGCATCTGAGGCAGCATTAACCCGCGCCACAGGCCGTGCCAAAGCATCTGCCTACAAACTGGCATCATATCAATCCCTGTTGGCTGGCGGTACGCAAGCAGCAACCATAGGCACATGAGGTAGTAATGCCAAAGATTCCAGTATATGAACAGCAAGTACAATTAGCAGCAGGGCCACTAGGCCCAAGGGCGGGTGCTGGCCTTGAAGCACCTGGGCAGGCTTTGGCTAGTTTTGGGAAACAGGTTGGCGATGTTGCGTATCAATTCGGTATGATGGAAAAAAAGACTCAATCAGAAGAAGCCAAAAACGCAGCTATATCTGAGTATCTACCAAAAGCACAGACCTTAATAGACAACCCAAAAAGTAGCACAGTGAGTGGGTTTGATATTGAAGCTGGCGCATTTAAGAAAGATGCTGTTGCCTCTGTAAACGCCAGGACAGACCTTACGGAAAGCCAAAAAAGATTTGTCAGAAACAATTTAGTAAAATCTATAGATAGCAAAATGTCTATTGGGCGGTCTAAGGTTTTTACCGAACAACAGGCAAACAGAAAAAACCAAGCAGAAACTGCCATAGGGTTCCTGTTAGATGAGGCTGTTACTAATCCAAACATGCGTTCTTTGACTATGAAAAGCATACACGACATTATTGACAATGGTTCTTCTGACGGTCTGAACTTAGGCTGGACACGGGAAAGTGTTGATTTAGAAATAGACAAAAGGGAAATACTGTCAGAAACAACGGATGAAAAAAGGCCAATTACATACTTTCAACAGGAAAGAGACAAAATCCTTAACGGTGAGGGACGCGGCAAGGGGAAAAACGCGCCAACAAGACAAGTCTTGTCTCGCATGTATGACACTCATATAAACTATTTAAAAGGGCCACTGACAGCAGAGGCAAATGCAATGGCAAAGAACGCTATCGCCTCTATGGTAATAGACGGAAAAGGTGCTAAACAAGGTGCAAAAGCAGTAAGCATGCTTCGTCAAGCTGGGCAAGAAGCCCTTGCTATAGACGCTGAAAATCAACTTGCAGCCGCTGAAAGCACCTTTCAAACAGTTGATTCATTGACATTTTCTAGCCCCGAACAGGTAAACGCCGCAAGAGACACCTTACGCGCTGAGGCTAGGGCTGCCTCTGGCACAGACAAGGCTTCCACAAAACTTTTGCAAATAGAACAGTTTGAGAAAGCTATTCAGGAAAGACAAAGAAGGCTTGATACAGACCCAGTAGGCTACATAATTGAAAACTTCAAAAGAAAGTTTACTAGTGTAGACCCGTCAAAAGCCCCATCAGCAGACTCGATAATTGTAGCGCAAACAGAAATGGGCATACCAGAAAACCAGCTTAAAGTCTTTACTGCAAAACAAGTAAACGACTTCAACACAAAGGTAGGACAGGCACAAACTCCAAGTGATGTTGATGATGTGCTTATAGAGTTTGGGTTAAAAACAGCAGATGGCGTTACTGTGTCTGGCGAGGTCACGGATGTTGGAATGAGGCAGCTTAGGGCCAATGGCATGTCTTTGCCTATGAATTATGTAGCAAATTCACCAGACAGCCCTATGTCTGCCGTTCTGCTGCAATCAGCTTTGCCTGGTGCAATAGAAATAAACGTAAGTTCTGCAAACAAGGATATGTTAATTTCGTCAATAACCACTAACCAGTCTGTTGCGACACATCTTAAATCTATGTTGGGTGGTTCGTTTGTTGACTTCCAAGGCAATACTATTAGGGCAGCAGCGGCTGACACGACTGGCATGCGTGAAGCACGGCAGCAGCATATAAAAATGCTTTCTGACCTTACAGTTTACTTAATTCAAAAAGACAGCAAAAGCTTATCTGGCGACCAAAGAATAGATATGGGAACCATTCAAACTTACATAGACCAGGCCGCGACTATCTTTGAAGAAAGATACTCTTACATAGACAACTTTCCTAATGAAAATGTGTCTCTTAGGCTTCCGAAAACTATGGCAGCTAAAACAGGTTTTATAAAACAAAGGTTAGCTTTGGCTGTGTCAGAGCTAAAAAACAATGATGTTTATTTTAGACCAAAACGCGAAGGTCAAACAGAGGCTGAGTATAATATTGAAAAGAATGTTTACTTAACCGAAGTCAAGAAGGGCTTTGGCTGGACTGTATCTAGTGATGGAAAGAACGCTATACTATTAGACCAAAACGCTGGGGCGGTAATTAGTTCTGATGGCGCGCCTATTGTAAAAAGTTTGTATGATATACTTCTTATACAAGAAAAACAGCAAGCTACAATAGAAGCGAACGTAGGCACAAGACGTACAATTGATTCTGCTTCTGGAGACTTTGGCGATGTCGAGGCGTTTTGATGGACATTTACTACCCACCAGTTAACTTATCAAAATCTCATGTAGACAACTATTTTGAGTACACTCCGGCTGACACTAGAGATGTAATAAGCACACGTTTTATGAGTGGGGCTACATTCGGTCACAACAGTTTAAGTGCTGTAGGGCAAGCTGTTGGGCGGCAATTTTACAACGAAAACACGCTTACAGTAGATGAGTACAATGATAGCCAGTATTTTAGACCAGGGATTAAAGTACCACAAACAGGCGTAAGGGAAAGTGTAGCCCGTTCTTTGTCTGAAGCCTACGATAGACGGTACACCAGAGACCTCACACTGTCTCGCGCACAAAGAACATTTGGCGTTGGCGCTGCTGGTTTAAGCGCAGAGATTGTAGGAAGTGTATTCGATTACACAAACATAGGTGTTGCTATAGCTGCGCCTTTGGCTGTTGGCTTATACGCCCCTGCCCGTGCTGCTGCAATTGCGGCTACGTCAGGCATAACAGCAAGGTTTGGCACAACAGCGGGGCGCGTAGCTGCTGGTGCTGGTGAAGCAGCCTTAGCTGGGGTTGCGTTTGAAGCTGGTATTGCGTTACCAGGCGCTTACTTACAGCAAGACCCTGATTATGGTTTAATGGATGCGTTTATTAACGTGACTGCTGGTGCAATTTTAGGTGGTGCTGTAACAGGCATAGGCGGCAAACTAACGGACGTTTTTGCCCGTGCAAAGCCAGAAACCGTGCAAGCTGCATACGAAACATCTTTGGGTCAACTTGCTACTGGGCAGCCAGTAAACGTAACGCCTGTTTTAAAAACTGACCCAGCACTTAACTTTGAATACAAACGCGAACTAGATATAAAAACAAACCGCGTATTACAGACCATTGATGAAGCGCCTTTAGAAGTTCCAGGAAAAACTAAAGAACTGCCTCCTGCCTTGAAAGCAGCAAAGAAAAAGCCATCGACAAACTTAAACCAGTTTATAATAAAAAAGGGTGGAATTAACCCTAAAACTGTTGGTGTAGCAAATTTGCTAGAGAGGCTTCAGTCTAGCGGGTTTCGTGTTCTAAACAACAAGGGAATGACCCTAGAACAGATGAAGGATGCCGCACAAGAAGAAGGCTTCTTCCCTTCAAAGGTAGATACATTTAATACTGAGGTTGAGTTTGATGAATTTGTCGATGCTGTAGAGACAGATGCAGCAACAAAAAGCTGGTATAGCGACTTTGATGCAGAAGCTATGGCTTATAGAGAGGCGACAGAGTTAGAGGAAAGAGTTGCAGAGTTAGGCATAGACCCGCGTGGACTAAGTGATGAAGAATTGTTTGATGAAATAACTATTGCTGAAAATTCAATTACAGAAGAACAGCTAATAGCCATAGAGAAATCAAAAGGCCCAGGCGTAACTGAACAAGAACTGCATGCAGAAATAGCAAGAGTGCAGTCGATGAATATGGAAGAACTAGGTCTGCAAGACTTTAACGACTTTCTAAAAACTGTGACGCAAGAAGCTGTAGACTTTGATAAGGCGCGAGTTTCCGTTGATAGCGAGATTGCCGAGTTTAACAAACAGATTGAGTTGTTAGAGGATGAGGTGAGGTTTATGGCTGACAATGAGTTAATAGACGATGCAACGCTTGTGGAATTAGATGAGTGGTCTGCTTATGTTGAGCGTTCTGAAAAATTAGACGATGTATTTGGCGCGGGTGCGCGGTGTGTTATGGGGAGTTTGACCGTTGGCTAGTAAAAAATGTATGAACCTGATGGTGACAACAGCGCAGAAGAACGGCGTTGTTTTTACACCTGAGGAAGCCAACAGTGCAGTTAATTACTTTGAGGCTGAATTAAAAAGGCGACCGCCATCATCACAGAATGACATAGACCATGCGTTCAATGTATCTAGGGAAAAGTCAAAGGAAGTTCGCCTAGCTGCGCTGCAAAGTAAAAGAGAAGCTTTTATCAGGGCTAAGGTCAAAGCCAACATTATGGCGGGTGTTACTAAGTACAAAGCTGAGACAGGGAACAAAAGCCTAGTTGACGGGTACAACGCTTATTTAGTTGGAAGTTCTAAGATGGTAGCTGGTTCAAGAAACAGTGTTTCTTCAACAAAAGCTGCAATCCACAAGGACTATGCCGCATCTTTCGAACTAGACTTAAACAAGAAAGGTGGTCATTTAGAAGACTTGCTTGCCAAAGGCACTTTGGATGAGGAAATTAGCATAGTCCAATACACGCTTCCGAAAGAAAGAGCTTCCCTTGTTAGTGCTGGCAAAGTATCGAAAGAAGCTTTAGACATTTTTGAGTCAATGGAAAAAAGTGGCAAAGCAAGACTTAAAAGAAAAAACAATGCTGGCGCATATATAGGTGAGAGAGATGACTATCTTGTTAGTCAGTCTGGCGCACACAATTCTGACAATATACGCCGTGCTGGGTTTGATGAGTGGAAAGCTACATTTCTTAAAGAGGTAGACCAAGCTAAAACATTTAAAGGTTTAGACATAGATGAGTTGACAAACTTGCCAGCAAACGCAACAGCTAGGCAAATGCAAGATGAATACTTAAATGTATTATACAACGAGTTTGTAACTGGTAGGCATCATTATGCTGACAAGGGAAGCGGAGCAGCAACAGGCCGTGCTGGTTCTGCAAATATAGCCAAAAAACTAAGCGCATCTCGCACCATTCATTTTAAAGATGGCCCGTCTGCATTTAGATATGCGCAGAAATTTGCCAGAGGAAACTTGTATGAAAGGTTCTACACTGGCCTAGAGTATGACGCTAGAAACATAGCTTTATTGGAAAAGCTTGGGCCAAACCCAGAATTGATGCACAACACCATCTTAGATGCAATTGCAAACCAAGAGGCCAGTAGAGGGGGAATTTTTGACTCTGCTTCTAGGGGTTTTAGTAACGCAAACTACAGGGTTGTAAGTGGCGGCAGTGAGATACCAGACAGAATTAGTATTGCTAAAATAGGTTCTGGAGTTCGTGCGGTACAAGGAATGGCTAAATTAGGCGGCGCAGTTCTTTCAGCCTTTCCAGATATTGTATTTAAAGCAGCAACCATAAATAGAAAAACTAGCAGAGGGTTTCTTGGTTCTTACAAAAGTTCTTTTGATGGCCTTGCGTCCTCGTTTGTCGCATCTAAAGACAAAAAGCAGTTATACAAACATCTAAAGATATACACAGACCAAAGGCTTGGCGAAATACATGCGCTGGCTGGCGACAGTGTTAGTGACTTGCCTGGCTTTATCTCCAGTATGCAAAAAACTTTTTACAGGTGGAATTTGCTTGGCGGCTGGACTCAAGGACACAAAAATGGTTTGGCGGCGGTTTTTGCTAATGAACTAGCGACCTATAGAAAAGTGGACTTTGACAAACTGCCGGATAAGTTGCGTAGAACACTTGGTATGTATGATATTTCAAGCGATGAATGGGCTACGTTTAGGAACTTAGAGACATTTGCTGCTGATGGTGAACACTATATTGTACCAGACGCGATAAACGACTTAGGCGCTAATAACATAGACCCTATCATAAGAGACAGGACGGGTACGCTTAATATAACTGACGGTATGCGCAGTCGGTTTAGAGATGATTTGCGCACAAAACTGATGGCGCTAATAAATGATTCGGTTGATGAAGGTGTTGTTACTGTTGGTGACAGGGAACGGGCAATAATGACTCTAGGCCAGTCGAGGGGTAGTGTCCTTGGTGAGTTTGTTAGATATGTAGGCCAGTTTAAGTCTTTTCCCGTGACTGTAATTACTAAGCAGCTTGCACCAGAGTTTCAATCACACCCATCAAAACTGCGTGGCGGCGCAGCAATCGCGGCAATGGTTTTGGCTACCACTGCGCTTGGCTATCTTTCTGGTGCTGCAAAAGACGCTGCCAGAGGCAAAGAACCAAAAGACCCTAAGAATATAAAGTCTTGGCTTGATGCCCTTACAAGGGGCGGTGGCCTCGGCATTTATGGAGACTTTTTGTTTTCAGAGTACAATCGGTATGGTGAATCACTTCAGGAAACCCTGCTTGGCCCATCATTTAGCACTCTTAATAAAGGGCTTCAACTTATACAAAAAACAGTAACTGGCGAAGGTTCAGCAAAAGATTATGCCAGGTTTATCAAAAGCAACACTCCGTTTGCCAATCTATTTTGGACTGAGCAAGCCATGAACTATCTCATTTGGAATGGTGCAATGGAGTGGTCAGACCCAGGATACATGCGTTCAACGCAAAGAAGGATTAGACGAGAGTATAACCAAGATTATTGGCTACCACCATCGTCAGCCTTCTAACGGCTTTCTTAAACTATCAAAATAAGGTATATATACTCTAGGAGTTTGAAATGACAGTTAGTAGCACCACAACTAAGAAAAGCGCGAACGGCGATGGGTCAAACGACACGTTTTCGTATAACTTCAAGATATTCGATGATGACGATATTACGGTTGTTATCCGTACTGTTGCGACTGGTGCTGAAACTACAAAAACAAAAACCACGCATTACACTGTAACAGGCGTTGGCAGTACTAGTGGCGGCAATGTTGTGTTTACCTCTGGTAACATACCAGCAACAGGCGAAACTGTTGTGCTGCTTAGAACAACAGCCCGTACCCAACTTACAGACTATGTAGCTAATGACCCGTTTCCAGCCGATACGCATGAAGATGCATTGGACAAACTGACTTTTATCACGCAAGAGTTGCAAGAGGAACTAGGCCGTTCACTCAAACTGTCACAAACAAATACCATTGCTACGGCTGAATTTACAGTAGGGGCAACAGACCGAGCTAACAAAATTCTTGGGTTTGACACTAGCGGTGACTTAGCCATTTTCCAAGAGATTGGCACATTCAAAGGTTCAGACGCTACAACCACGACAGCGGCATACATTGAACGTGACATTGTAAAATCAACTACAACAGCACAGTTAAACAACGTATATATTGCACTGCAAGATTCGCCAGCCGGTACAGCTTTAACAAACACAAGTTATTGGGCGTTGCTTGTAGATGCTGTATTAGCCGCCGCATCAGCCACGGCTGCTGCTGCTAGTGCTACAACAGCATTGGGCCATAAAAATGATGCTGAGACTGCAAAGACAGCCGCTGAACTAGCAGAAACAAACGCTGCGACAACACTAACAACATTTCAAGGCCAATATCATGGCGCGGCAAGTTCAGACCCAACATCGAACTTGGATGCTGGAGATTTGTATTTTAACACTACTGACGGTGACATGCGCGTTTACAACGGCAGCGCATTTATCAACGTAGTTTCATCATTAGGCAACCTTGCTAACATTGTTGAGGACAGCACCCCACAGATGGGTGGCAACCTAGACACCAATGGCAATGATATTGTCACAGTGTCTAACGCTAATTTAGACTTAGCGCCAAATGGCACAGGTGCTGTGGTTGTAAGGGGGAATACAAACCCTGGCACTATTATATTTAATTGCGAAAGCAACAATCACGGTCAAACAGTTAAAGCGCAGCCACACTCAGCCCAGGTTACAAACGCACTGACGCTTCCGGCTGGCGGCAACCAAGAGATTGTTGGCACAACAGCAACACAGACATTAACAAACAAATCTATTGATGGTGGGCAGCTTACTGGTTCAGTAGCTACAGCACGATTAGATACTGGCACTTCTGCAAATCAAGTTGTTACGCTTGATGGTTCAGCTAAGTTGCCAGCCGTAGATGGTTCACAGCTAACTAATATTAGTTTTACTGAATCTGACCCATCAGCATTAGCATTTGCAATAGCGTTAGGATAGGACAATGGCAAACGCATTTTTATCAGAAGTAAAACAAAACATCGCAACCAGTGCTGGAACGGATGTGTTGACTTGTGGTGCATCCACGGAAATCACAGTTATTGGATTGAGTGTAGCCAATACTGGAACCAGTCAAATCTTGATTGATGTAAAATTGGATGCCTCGGCAAGAACATCTGGCAACTTGGTTAGTGTTTTCTTGGTAAAGTCAGCACCAATTCCTGTGGGCGGCAGTTTGGTGGTTGTTGGTGGCGACCAGAAGGTTGTTATGGAACCTGGCGATAAGATAACAGTTATTTCAGACACAGCAAATTCAGCAGACTGTGTTCTTAGTCACTTAGATATTACATAAGGATTAGCAAATGTCTTATCTTGGAAACACACCAGCCGCACGATTTAGCGCAATGGCTAAACAGACCATCACTGGAGATGGTGGCACTGGCTATACGCTTACTCACGCTGTTGGCAATGAGCAAGAGATAGAAGTATTTGTAAATAACGTGCGTCAAGAACCTGGCAGCGGCAAGGCTTATACAGTGTCTGGCACAACATTGACAATGACAGGTAACGTAGCCAGCACAGATGAGTTCTATGTAGTGTATCAAGGCAAGGCCCAACAGACTGCCACACACCCGCCTACATTTCCTTTAACGGCTACAACAGGCACGTTTAGTGGCGATGTAACAACCACAGGTGATTTTAAACCTACTGGCAAAGAATACTTCCAAGTTGAACTAACTACACTGCAAGATGGATTGACAGACCAAACTGTAAACATTGTTGATTTTGGCGGTAAGGGAACTGTTAAATATGATACTAAATCAAAGTTTGATAGTGCGAATGACGCATATCTTTTGGGTAGTAGCGATGGTGTTTACTTAATAAGTTTTTCGATTGGAATACGGTCTGATGCTATAGTTACTGAACAATTAGTTGACGCATCGGCTGCTGTATTTATTGCAACTGATGGAAGTACTTATGTATCTGTTCACGGCGCAGGAGCAAGGGTAGTAGAACACACAGGCGGCAGGCCAGGGTCAGCTATGTTCAATGGTTCATTTATTTATAAATCAACTACTGCAACAACAAAGGTTCTTGTAAAAACTGTAGTCAATACGGCTGGCGGTACTTATGAACATAGCCGCACCAGTAGCGATAATGTAAACACAGGCGATTCAAGTTTTGATACTGCAAATTGCACGTTTTTATCAGTAATGAGGATTGCATAATGGCACTCAGTAAAATTTTAAATGGTGGTTTGGCTATTGGTAGTCAAGGATTTACAGAAAGTTCAAAGATTACTCTTGATGCTGCGTCAGAGTCTGTAACGGGCATACCAGATGGGGTTCGAGAAATCCATGTTTTGCATTACGGAATGAGTACCAGTTCGTCCAGTCCTACTATGCAGCTTCAACTTGGGACCAGTTCTGGATTAGTGACTTCTGGTTATGTTTGTCAGTACACATGGGTATATAATAGCAATGTAGTAGGAAGAGCAGTATCTTCAGGAGGTTTTGAGTTTGGCAATTGGGGTGCGGGTATAGTCATGGATGGTTCTTGGGATTTGTATAGGTCAAATGGGACAGATGACCAATGGAGTTGTCGATATACCAGCACTTTATATACGGATTATGCGGGACAAATATTTGGAACAGGTTCTTTAGATTTGTCTGCGCCACTAGACAGGGTTGCTTTAGTTTGCGCTGGCTCTGGAACATTTGATGCTGGCACAATGCAAGTTTTGTATAGGTGAAAATTATGGCAATAGAAAAACAATACAACATAATTACTGGTGAAGTCGTTGAAATAGAGTTTACGCAAACGGAGTATACCGCAAATCAAAAATTAGATTTTCTGCGTGAAAAACGTAATGGAAAACTTGCGGAAACAGATTGGTGGGCATCTAGTGACTTAACCATGACATCTGCACAGACAACTTATCGCAAAGCACTGCGAGATATAACAGACAACGCTACGTCACTAGATGATGTTACTTGGCCTACAAAACCATAAGGAATAACACATGGCATACATAGGAAAAAGCCCGACAGGAACTGGCGTAAGGTCACGCTACTACTTCACAGCCACGGCTGGTGCTACGTCACTGTCCGGCGCAGATGACAATAGCAACACGCTAGTATTTAGCGATGGCAACTATGTAGATGTATCACTGAACGGCATAGCCTTGGTTGCTGGCACTGACTACAACACTAGTACAGCTAATACCATTGCTGGCTTATCTGCTTTGTCTGCTGGCGATATTGTTGAGATTGTAGTGTATGACATTTTTACTGTAGCTGACACTGTATCTGCAAAAGATGGCGGCACGTTTACTGGTGGCGTGACTATGGGTGGTACGCTAGACGTTACTGGTGCATTAACAGCCACGGCTGGTGCATCTTCAAATGCTGTAAGTTTGCAATCTGCTAACTTTAAAGTGACTGACTTAAATGCTAATGCGTTTTATCGCACTGGTACTTTTGTTCCTCGTTGGAGTACTGCTAATGTTACTACGGCATACCAAACTGATGCTTTTGGGTCTGGTTCATATATAACGCAAGTAGGTAGTTATATTAGGATAGGAAATTTAGTTCGTGCTAATTTTCACTTGCAATTAGATTATTCAGCAGCCTCTTATGCTAACGGTTCTGCCGGTGGTCAATCACTTAGTATTTATGGTTTGCCTTTCAATGTTAAAAACGTATCAACTTATTTCCCTCAGACTAGCACTATATATTTTCATTTTGCAAATCAGGGGTGGGAAAAAATGTCTTTGATGGGCTTCGGACAGCCTAATCAAAGGTATGTATTATTTAGATATTCAACAGGTGTTGGTACAGAAGGCGAGGCAACCATAGACCATCCGTTTGACCCCACTCCACGTGCGCACGATTCAGAGATGCTGTTTGATATAACTTACGAAACAGACGAGGCTTAAATGAGTAATTTAAAAAACAATAAAAATGAACGTAATAGGCTTCTTAGTGCTTGCGATTGGTGGGCTAGTTCTGATTTGACTATGACACAGGCGCAAATTGATTATCGCCAAGCACTGCGAGATTTAACAGACCACGAAAACTGGCCTGATTTATTAGCCGCTGACTGGCCCAAGAAACCGGAGTAGAGACATGAGCAGAGCAAGAGACATAGCAAACTTAGTCGGCGGGTCTGTGCCAGCATTGACACGAAAATACTATGACGTAGTAAATGTTGCTACTTCTAACATAGCTGAGTTTGGTAGCATACCAAGCGCTGCAAAGAGAATTGTCATTGAGTATGTGGATGTTGGTACTAATGTTCAATCCACTGCTGGCTCACTTGCTTGTTCAGTATCAGTAGGGGGCAGTTATATTACCACAGGATATGATGGCAGTGGTTATTATGTTGCTGGGGGTACATCTGGAACAGGTGGTGAAGATAGAACAGCCTTGGGGGGCGGTGTAGGAGATAATGTTCGTAGTTATTATTGGGGTGACCAGAATAATAATAGAAGGGACGGTAATTTTATTGTAGACCTTATAGATTCTACTAATTATATCTACAAAATAAGCCACATCGGAATTAATTATATAAATGATGATTCCTATGGTGGCACAGGATATGGTACTTCCACTACAACCGCAATTGCATTTATTAATTTAAGCGGGCCTATTGATAAAGTAAAGATAGAGTTAGATGCTGCTGGTGCGATTGACCACGGTTCAGCAATGGCTTATTACGAGGTTTAAAAATGGACATTGCTCAGATTATATCAATGCACGATACAAAACAAGCAGCCAACAGGATACTTACAGAAACTGATTGGACACAAATTCCTAACAATGGTTTAACTGATGCTTGTGTAACTGCTTTTCAAACGTATAGAAACAGCATTAGAACAATTAGACAAACTGTTCCAGACAATACAACTTGGCCCACTGTTCCTTCAGAAGAATGGTCTGACTGATGAACGAGGAAAACAAAGTCATTGTTGACGTAGCTGCTGGCACAGGCACATTCGCCGCGTGGATGGCTATGGTTCCTGACTTTGTAGCGTTGTTCACTGGTGTCTGGGTGTTAATACGCATCTGGGAAACCAAGACCGTTCAGAGGCTTTTAGGGAAAGATGTTTAAGGCAATCGTACTGGCTTGCGCGATAGCGACTCCAACCGATTGTATCGAATTTCACGACACTCGCGGCCCTTACGATACCCGCGCAGCCTGCGAACGCCGTGCAATGGAAATGGGGCGTGACGTTGGCGAAATGACTCACGGACTGATGCCTAAAAAATGGCGGTGTCAGACATTGAAGAAGGGTATGCTTTCCTAGTGGAACCGATTAGCACTGCATTAGCTGGCATTGCGCTTGTGAAAGCAAGTGTGGACGGGATTAAGTCAGCCCTTGGTACTGCTAAGGACATCAGTGCTATTGCAGGCGACATAGACGCGCTGCTTAACGGTCAACAGCAAGTCCAGGCTGCAAGCAACAAGAAAGGCGGCATGGGTATAGCAGACCAGTTTGGCGTTGAAAGTGTTGCAAAGGAAATCATAGATGCAAGGCTGGCTGCTGAACAGGTGGCTGAAGTCAGGCGCTTAACAGACCACAGATTTGGTGCTGGCACATGGCAGTCTATATTAGATGAACGTGCTAAGAGAATACGCGAGGCCAGGGAAGCCCATGCCAAGGCGCGTAGAGAAGCCGCGCTTTCCCAGCAAGAAATGATTGATAACATGAAGATTGGCTTGGCTGTCCTTGCGCTTGCTTGCGTAGTAATCGGGCTGTTTATCACAGTGATGGTATCAACAGCAAAAGCGATTGGCATTGGATGAGTACGACAACAGGGCTTATCGGTGAGTATCAAGCCGCTGCCATTGTGTTATCATTAGGTTGGCGAGTATCTATGTGCCAGCAAGACAAGGTTGATTTACTAGCGTGGAAAGATGATGAATTTATCAGGATACAAGTTAAGACTGCGAGCCTACTATTACAGAAAGGCAAGCGCCTTCCGTGTTACCATTTTCAGTTTGGGCATGGACGCCAGAATAAAATTATTGGGAGTGTTAAGGACTATGACATATTATGCTGTGTGGGCTATCAACATAGGAAAGCAGTGTTCTTGCCAGTTTCTGAGGTGCAACAAAAGTCAAAGCGCATGTCGCCTAAGTTATTTGATGAAGATAAAGCAGAGTTTTATTCGTTTAATAAAGCGTTGGCGGCAGTAAGAGGACGTAGAGATATCTAATGAAACAAGCAGCGACAAAGTTAAACGAAGCAAGCGAGATAACAATTCCATTGCGGAATCTTATAAGCATGATTGCTTTTACGGCAGTCAGTGTTTGGGTTTATTTTGGGCTGACAGAACGCATTAGTTTTCTTGAACACAATCTTGAACTGACAATGGAAGAAGTTGAGGAGAACGACAACTGGATTGATGAGTGGACACCGCCAGCAAGCGTTCAGGATATGGTGGCAAAGGTGCATGTTTTAGAAGTCGAGATAGCAAAACTTAAACTTATAGTAGAGGCTAAAAAATGATACAGGCATTAATAGGGCCAGTAACAGGGCTGCTAGATAAATTTGTTGAGGACAAAGACCAGAAGAACAAGCTGGCGCATGAGTTAGCTACTATGGCTGACCGTCACGCGCAAGAACTAGCCAAGGGCCAGTTAGCTGTCAATGCTGAGGAAGCCAAGTCAAAAAACCTGTTTGTGTCAGGCTGGCGGCCTAGTGTTGGCTGGTGCTGTAGCCTAGCTTTATTCGCCCACTTTCTAGTGTTCCCGACTATGGATGTAGTAACTGCGTACATGGGCATAGAGGCTGTGGCTTATCCATCTTTTGACATGGATAGCCTAATGACTGTATTATTAGGATTATTAGGACTAGGTGGAATGCGTAGTTTTGAAAAATCAAAGGGGCTGACAAAATGAAACGCGGATTATATTCTAACATTCATGCAAAAAAGAAACGTATTGCTGCTGGGTCTGGTGAGAAGATGCGCAAGCCTGGAAGCAAGGGTGCGCCGACAGCCAAGGCTTTTAAGCAATCGGCAAAGACAGCAAAGAAGAAAAAGAAATGACCTACCCTCTGTCGCCAAACTTTACCTTAGAAGAAATGGTGAAGTCTCAGGTTGCGGAACGTAAGGGTATTCCCAACGCCCCAGAACTGCATCACATTGAGGCTATGGAACTGTTGTGTGAAAAGATATTGCAGCCTATCCGCGATGAGTTTGGTTCGTTCGTGGTTTCATCAGGGTATCGCAGCCCAGAGTTATGCGTTGCAATTGGCAGTAGTTTGGACAGCCAACATGCCAAGGGTGAGGCAGCAGACTTTGAGGTAGCAGGCGTAGATAACTATGACCTGGCTAAGTGGATTGAGGACAACCTAGACTATGACCAGCTTATTCTTGAGTGTTATACTGGCGGCAACTCTGGCTGGATACATTGCAGCTACATTGAAGGCGGTCGAGGTGAGTCGCTTACATATAACAAGCAAGACGGGTATACCCACGGGCTAAAGAAAGATGGCTAAGTCACCAGCATGGCAGCGCAAGGCAGGCAAGAGTAAGTCAGGTGGTCTGAACGCTAAAGGCCGTGCATCTGCCAAACGCCAGGGCATGAATCTGAAAGCCCCTGTGTCTCGTAAGCAGGCAAAGAAGTCGCCCAAGTCAGCAGCTAGGCGTAAGAGTTTTTGTGCTAGAATGAAAGGCATGAAGAAGAAGCTGACAAGTAAGAAGACAGCGCGTGACCCGAATAGTCGTATCAACAAAGCATTAAGGAAGTGGGATTGTTAAATGCCGATGGGAAAAGGAACTTACGGTTCAAAGATGGGCCGACCAGCAAAGAAAAAAGCCGCTAAAGGCAAGGGCTTGACTGCAAAGCAGAAGACATTGCCTACTGCTTTACAGAAAAAGATTATGAAGTCTAAGAAGAAATAACTAGGCTGTAACCGGAACCATCTCTGTGTTTGAATGATTTGTAAGGGATGTTGTAGTGTCGCGCAGCATCCCTTGCCCTTTCATGTTCAAGCCAGTTATCAAATGTAAGTGATTCACCAACTTTCAAACTCTTTAAGAATGTCCACCTTCCTCTTTTCTTTATTGGCTTGCCCAGCTTTGGCTGCCCACAACACTCGCATCTTTCCATAACATTCCCTCCTGTTTAGCGAATAGCAGATAGGCTGCTTACTCCCAAGCATTACCCATCCACCATCTTTTATATAATGTTTGTGACCACATACAGCGCATGCAATCTGGCGTGAATCAAACTTTTTCTTTGCCATCTTCCAGCAGTTCTAAAGCAATCGCGCTGTAGCCTATGATGTCTACGAATGAATCTATGTGGTTACAGTTCAAACCAAACTCATCTTTTGCTGATAACCTAGATAGTTTTACGGCTATCATAAAGGCGCAAACCTGTGTTTCAGTCATCTTGTGGCCTGTAATCATAGACCCCATTTCACTGATTTGCCGGAAGTTATCACCCACCGTCCCATACCTAGACCGTTCCAAGAGTACATCCTTGCAATGGTCTAAAGCATGGAAGGCAGTTTCCAAGTTAGAAAGGGACTTCATCATCAAGTGCCATCTGTGGCTTAGGTGCTGCTGGTGTTTCCATTGACTCGGCAATCTTACGCATGCCGCCCTGCCTTACGTTAGCAGCAATGCTTTCACCGCTTGTGTAATCCTCTGCAATGCGTTCACTGATACTAACATCAATAGAACCATCCTCATTTGCAAAGACAGAGATTTGATGCCTTGTATCCTTGCTTAGAACCACATCGCCTGGTTCCTTACCTACATAGGGCTTCCAGTTTGAGTTGCTATGGGTTGCTTTCTTGTCTGGGTCATTCGCAAAGCAGCGAATAGTTGTGATTTTTCTCAAGGCCATTAGGCTTCTCCTTCTTCATTTATAGGTATAAGTTTAGATAACTTCACGCTTATGTAAGGTATTTCCTGTGATGTATTATTGTTCCACCCAGAAATAATGTATGTCTCCCCACTAAGGGTCATGTAACCTTTCATGTCTGGGCTTTTATCGTTGCCTTTTTTATTGTACGGAAACATTGCCCCGTTCAAGTCTTTGTGTTTGAAAGCCTCCACTTTACTCTCCCGCTGTTAGTTTATCTTCAGCATCAAGGAACAGCTTAACAATGTGCTGCGCTGCCTCTGGATTACGTTGTTTAATTTCCTGTATTTTAGGCTTCATATCCTCAAACAGAGTATGAACATTATTGACATGCTTCATCTGACGCAAGCGTGATTTCATGTCTTGCCACACACCCTTGTCGTGCTTCTCATCAAGTTCTTCACGGGTCATTTCTTTGGGTGGCTCAGACGGGGCCGGAGACTGTTGACTTGGAGGGTCTTGTTTCTCGACAGCCACCGTCTGATTCTGTTTGATACTCTCTGCCTTGCGTGGCACTGCCTCCATTTCATTAGCAGATGCGTACTCGCCGCCAGACAAACCAAGACTAGCTAATGCCCTGCCTATAGCAGATGTTTCTGCATTTTCCAAGGCTGAAGTTGTGTTGACATGGCCTTGCCCTCTGATTTCTTCAGCCATACCAGACCCAACAGTGATGCCATCCTTGTTTGTAACAATGGCTTTGACTACTACGCGGTGTCCATCATCCACAATAATCTTTGTGTCGATACCAAACTCTGCACCAAGCACACGGCGAAACGCCTCGACACGATGCACCACTTGCAGATACATCTTGCCGCCCTTTTGCTTGATAGCGTGGTCTTTATAGTAATCAGCCACGACTGTCATTGCCTGTGTTAAATCAGTCATTATCATTCACCTCCTCATTGTAGTCAGTAATCGCTTTCATAAATGACGCAAGCATAGTCTTAAGTTCATCCAAGTCTTTCTGCATGTGCGCCATGTCTCGTTCTATGCGGTTCAATCTCTCTTGTGTAAAGTCGATTGCTTGCGCATGTTCCTGTTCTACCTCAGTCATACTTACCCTTCCCTTTCGGCTTACCAACATTAAAACCCTTGTTCACTTTAGTCTGGCTATAGTTATTTTTCCTGATAACCCTGCCCATAGCGTCAGTCTTGTCGTTTACCTCTGGTATTCTTAACGCTGCTTCTATCTCATCCCTAGTCGGCACTTTCATTCTACCCTCCAGGTTTGTTTGGCAATCTCAAGTATCTCAGGGCCATGCCGCTGGGCTATCTCTGCAAAGTCAGGTGCAACCATACCAAACAGGTTTTTCCAGTTGCCATTAGCAGCTTTCATCAAGTTCTGAATGGTCAACCACCGCTGCGCTATTCTTTCATACGCTTCTTCTAATGCGTCAGGCTTCAGCATGTCGCAGTTATCAGGTGTGCATAGGTTGTAGCCCTCGCCAGTAACAAACAGCAAGGCTGGCACTAGGCCAGTGCCTTTCCAGTACACTGCCTGCTGCGCTACCTGATTCCAGGTAGGTTCTGTCTTTGGTTTCGGTATACGCCAGGTTCTTGTGCCATCCTTCTTGGGCGGGTTGGCTACCGGCAGACTGCACTTTAGGTCAATCTGTCTCGTGTCATCAGCATAATCCAGGAACATAATGGTAGGTATATCTAGCCTGTCATCTTTAAATACGCGCTGGTATTCACCCACCATCTCCACGTTCTTGCCAAAGTATTCTTCTGTGCCTCTGACTGCATGACCTATCATTTCTGGGATAGCTTCTTTACAAGCCTCAAACACTTCCATGTCCTTGCCACCATCCCATTTAATAGGCTTATATTCCATGTACTCTGTCATGGCATGTCTTACTGCCTCGCCTAGTGTCAAGCCCTCTTGCTGGCCTCTGACGGGCGAGTAATCATGCAGCCCAAAGTAATGGTCGCAGCCCTGCTGTACTATCTGCCCTGCCCTTGGCCTAGCTGACATTGGGAACTGCATCTTGTATTCTTTGCGAATGTATAGTTTGAACAGGTTTTCATAAGTGGATTGCGTACCACCTGATGCGCTATTGTGATAACAACCGAACTCTTTTCGATAGTCTGGGATTTCGTATTCCATTTGACCCTCCAATAGAACTGTCTTACCAGCCCATTGCCAATCTGTCAACACTGATATATGGTGTTTGCATGTATTTACAGGATTACATTAGAGAACAAAGACTTAGCATGAGGCGGTTTGCTTGGAAAGCTGGCTTGTCTGTCTCTGCTGTGTCTCGCATACTATCTAATCAGCGTTTTCCTACGCCCGAATCTATGCGGCGTATCTCTCTAGCAACTGATGGAAAGGTAAAAGCTAATGACTTCTACGAACAACACCACAGCCAGCGATTACGTTAACTGCCCTGAC
>Ga0181405_1000164_pt1 | contig 22843 bp, 22 predicted proteins | sample 28SPOviralmetaG_FD_130134 | JGI IMG/M metagenome (GOLD analysis project Ga0181405, IMG submission 130134) | Marine viral communities from the oligotrophic San Pedro Time Series (SPOT) site, San Pedro Channel, CA, USA - 28 SPOT_SRF_2011-11-29 | ecosystem: Environmental > Aquatic > Marine > Strait...
GGTCACCAAGCGGCGAATATTACGTTAATTCAGCTAAGGCTAATTATAATGTAGGTGGTAAGACAGTTAAGGTTGGTTTGAATAACCGCCAATTTAGTTCTGAATTACGGAAATCCCGCATTAAAACTCACTAATTATTCTTTCAGGATATTAGTATAATCTAGCTAGAGGGGTATACTCTCTAGCTATTTTTATAATTTTTGCCCATAGGTTCACTTTACTCTATGGGTTAGTAAAGTAAAATAAAGGGGAGATATCTGGAAATAGGTGTTGCCGTATCCCCAGTTTGCCGCCATAATATAGGTGTTGTTAAGATATGGATACAAAAGAAAAAATCGCAAAGGAAGCATATGATGCAGGATTCAACGCAGGACGTAAGCAAGGTATTACGCTCGGTATTGAGATGGGTATACAGCATAGTGCTCAAGTAATGAATACTGAATTACATAGGTTCAAATTTCCTGATGATCATGAAGATAGGCCAGGTATAAAGATTGACAGTCTAAGGCCGAAAGATAATAGTACATTTGAGTTTACTTATATGAAGTATGAAGATAGAGTAAAAGAGAAGGAAGCTAATGCGCGAAGAGCGCGGCGTCATGCATGGAAAAAGAACGCTCCATCAATGAAGAAGCTTTGGAAATATGCTCCTAAGGAAGCGAAATAACTGTTGCACTTCTCTGGAAAGCCACTATAATTATCTACATGAACGCTGATTGCGATATACAAATGACGGAAAAACAAACTGCTAATCTCAATGGATGGAAGCGCTGGAGAGCAATGATGAAGATGCTCAAAGCCATACATCGTGAGATTGAGCCACAGAAGAGATTGTTGAATAAAGCTTTAAACTAAAATAGAAAGATATTAATATAATGAATAAAAAGAATCCAGCCCCAGTCCTCGCATGTGTTATTTCTGGTCAATCTAGAAAGACATCACACAACTACTTAAATGATAAGGCTAAGCGTCTTGGAGTGAGTGGTGAATGGTTGCTTACTAATTATGTAAGTAAGTACGTATGTAGTCAACTTCGCGCTGGTAGATCGTTAAGTGATCTACAGAATACAGATAACGTTATTAGTGATGAGCAGCTTAAAGAGTTAGTTCAGAAGAATAGCAAGAGTCGTGTTACTGACTTCTGGTTCGATGGTGGTGTATATAATACAGCTAAGGCTGCACCTAAGAAGAGAGAAGAGAAGCCTGTAACGATTGATGATGTAGTATCGAAGGCAGAGACAAAGGTTGAAGTTAAACCAGAGCCAGTTAAGGCTGCTACCTTTGATGAAGCATTAGCTGAACTACAAGAAGTACAAGCTTAATTCCCCCATATAACAACAAAGAGAGGTCACGGGCAACCGTGGCCTTTTTTTACTCACCGGTGGAAGTAAAGTAAAAGTAAAGTGAAATAGTTGTTGCAGGTTTCAGGAAATGCCTTTATAATATTGGTGTTGTTAAGATAGATATAATGAATAAAAATATTAAAATAGAAGATATGAATGAAGATAATATGAAAGGTAAGAGAGTAGAAGTATTAAATGAGGCAGGTAATGTTGTTGATGATGGTATATGTGTAGGTATGGATGGTGATAAGGTTCATATATTTGATAGAGGTGAAGGGTTTAGTTGTGATAAGAAGAATTGTAGAGTAGTTGAATTATAATAAGAGTAGTTGAATTATAATATGAATAAGAAATATATATTAGTTTGGGAGTCTGGTATGAGTGAAGTAGTTAAATATCATCCGAATATGTTTAAAGGTTTAGTGGGCCCAATAGAAGGTGATAAAAGAGTATGGAAGGGTGATGGTTATATTATAATAGAATAATATAACATTACATATATAATAGTTGAGACTATATAGTGTATCTATCTATATAGTCTCTCTCTATATATACTCTCTCTCTAGAGAGTTAAGTACGAGAATCCGGTATATATAGAGGTCCCGTAAACCGGTATCTGAAGTGCATGGGAAATTATTTTTGCAAAACTCTCTCGAGACGCTATAATAGGTTTTATGAAAGAGTATATTATAGCATGGGCAGTTACTATAGCATTAACTATTGGTGGTTTATTTGGTGTAGGATTTGTAGTAGGAGTATTAATGGCGATTACAGGTAATGCAGGAGAAGCTCAACATCTCGAGCAAGCTGCATGGTTTAACATATTAGTATTAATTAGTATGCCTGTAATTAACTTTTTCGCATTTATGTTTTCTACTAAGAAGTTTTTACGATAATGATACGCAAAGCCATAATGGAATTCAAATTAGAATATGCAGTTGATTTAGATGACTCTGTTATGGTAGATAGGGTATCACAATTGATGGAGGAAGAATTTGAACGAATACTAGCAGGTGGATATATAAGTGATTATATAACGATCAAGGAAGATGTAGATATAACAGAGGATCAAGTAAGATCAACTAATAAGAGTCTTGAGCTCTTTAAGATTGGTCGACCTAAGTCATCAGCTAATAAGATATCAGAGATATTCAACACAAATTAATGCACGTCGACCGAGCAAGTGAACGGAGTGGTCTGCAAAACCATCTATGCAGGGGGCGGTACCCTGGACGTGCTCCAATTTTTAAGAGTAAATAGTTACAATGACACGCGAGGAATTGTTATCAAAATGGGAAGGTTTAGCTAATCCTAAGCCCACGTGGGAAACGTTTAAGAGACTCGTCGGTTTTGCACGCGGAGTAATACCAAGAACAAAAACTGACAGTGACTTTGATATTACTCAAGAGGACGTAAAAAAAGCGCTAGATTTATGGAGAAGAACAAAAGACAGATAATTGATAGGCCAGTTAATCCATTATTAATCTTCATCGCCTTGCCAATAGCGGTATTTGTGACAGTGTTAAGTTATATATGTGTATTATTTGGATGTAATATGAAGAAGACTATAAAGGAAGTCAATAAAGTGTTAGTATTAATCTTAATTATAGGTATTGGTAGTTATATTATAGGTAGTTATAAGTTAACACCTGGATCTGCCGCGGCAAAAGTGAGAGAGATAGAGGAACAAGGGTTACATTTGACTGATAATCTTACAAGAGAAGAGAGAGATCAATATATGCTATATTTGCGAGAGTTAAATGACTATGATTATGAGAATCCTAAGCCAGATCCCATCTATAAATTGAAAATATAACTTATTGTTGGATTAAGAACGAGTAAAGTTATAAATATTAATGTATATGACATTTGAAGAGAAGCTACTTAAGGAATCTAAGAGTAAAGAGGCAAAATTACTTAGAGCTGCTAAAGTTGCTGCTAAGTCACCCGATACAGGAGTTAAGATACTCAAGAAAGGTGCATATTATGTAATTAGAGACTGTGCGAAGATCACAGAACTATATTTACCGCATTTAATATACTCTCAATTAAAGAATCCTATACAAATGCTAGAAGGTGTGTTCTCGAAGGCAGATTGCACAGGCATAATAGCAAGGGCTAAGAAGGACTTAGTTACTAATCAATTATTAAATTTAATTATCCTAGACATTAAGAAGCAGAACATACTAGAGTCTGCATCTACTGCAGTATCACCAATCCTAGATACAAGTGTATTCGACGAAGAAGACGGAGATGACATATATGGGGATTATGATTCTACAGGAGTCACAGAGGCCGCAGAACCAGAGGTAGTAGTGGAAGTAGAGAAAGATACATTACAATTATTACTCGATGCCTTCAAAGTCACAAAGTAAATACGATTACAAGTGTTTCTACATGGATTTAGCAAATATGCTAATCTATCACGGAACAGAGCTAGTTTCAGCTAATGATCCGGAATCAGTCCGGGCAATCAACGTAAAAGTCGTTGCAGAAGCCAAGAAATTGATTGGCAGACTAGATCCACCAGTACCCAAACCTAAAATTATAGATATATCTAAATCTACATGACGGGCCGGAGTATGCAGGGCCGGAGATCTCTTTCTAGCCGGACGATATACATACCATCTACGTAGTTACTAGTCAAACGCGCAAAACAGGGAGAGACCTAAAGAGCCACGCGTCAATTCATGGGTTTATCATAAAGAGTATACTAATATCTTAGATATCCGGAAAAAAACTAGTTGACGAAAGGTAAAAGACAGTCTATAATAATGGAGTTATGAGGATCAACGATAGAAACGTAGCATTACAGGACATTAACGAACATTCAGCAATAGCAGTTGAAGGAGTTCATCAAATCTCAAGTAAAAACGAGCTTTTCACTAAAGCAGGGTTAGATTTTGAGGTAGAGCAGGTAAATCTCGGAGATGCAACCGGAGATGAAGGTTTTAAGAGATTTTACGGATTACGTAATAGTAGAACTAAAGATGTATATACTGTTACGGGTAAAAAGTATACTCCTATCCAGAACGAGGAATTAATCGATGCATTTGATGAAGTTCGTAAGATGTATGGTGGAGAATATAAGGCTGCCGGTGTTATGCGCGGTGGTAGTCGTATTTGGGTGCAAGCTGAGTTACCTAAAGATTATACCTTTGAGTTACCTAACCGTCAAGGTGATAAAATTAACTCAATGATTACAATGTTGATCGGCCATGATGGCATTATATCAAATTGTATTTTCCCGACATCAATGCGAGGTGCATGTAATAATCAGTTCGTAGCAATGACTAAAGAGTCTACAAGAGATTATCGAATTCAGCATTTTTCGAATTATAGTAATAGGTTAGATCTTGTTAAGGATGTATTCGCTAAGAATATTGATAGTTTGAAGAACATGTATACTGATTTTGCTAGACTTGATAGTACAGTGATTACTAAGGAGCAACTATACAACTTCTTGGGTGAGCTATATCCGATGAAGAATAATGAAGATGAACGTACCGTTACTCGTCATAATGATATTGCTGCTTTATTCAGCCGGGGTGATGGTAATCTTGGAAAGTCACGCTGGGATGCATTTAATGCAGTAACCGAATATGTAGATCATCATCAGCATGCAGCTCGGATGGCTAATGCGATTGAGAATAAGAATCATACTTATATCCAGAATCGGATTGGTAGTTTAAATACACCAGGTGGTCAGATGGATAGGTTTAAACGCCGGGCATTAAATTTGCTTACTGGTACTCCTACGTTCAAGAAGCCAGTTGTAAAATCAGCTGAAATTACCTTCGCAGTTTAATAAATCTCATAACATTGAGCAACCCCCGTTTCCGGGGGTTTTTTTGTCACCAAATCCTATAAAGGTTAATGTTTTTAATAGGGTAGAGCCTTTGGGAAACGCAGGACGATAGGTGATAATAAACTAGTTAACTCGACTAAATATTTACATGATTTCGGTTGAGTTGAAAGCAAAACCAAAAGTCAAAAAGTGGTTAAAATTGCATAATATAAAATTCAAGGTTGTAGAAAAATGTTTTAATATATTTCTCAACTCTATTCGCGATTTTGATATACCAGATACAACTCAAATACAAATTGCTAATTGCGATCATACTAGTAGTGGTTACTATTTTGGTTTCAACGAATTACATATTACCAAACATTTAGATCAGAACGGCTGGAGTAGAGATAAAAAACTTGATACATTTGTTGGTCACATACTACATGAAATGAGACATTGGATACAAGATAATATGCTCAACGTAGATGAAGGTAAATTAAATTATACAGATGAAGACTGTGAAAAATTTAGACCCAAATATTATTATAATAAATGGGAAGTAGATGCTCGTAGATTTGAGCGTCGTTACAAAAAAGAATTTATAGATTTATATAATGTGCTTGATAAATTATCCGACAAGCCTGACTTGAAATAAAATTAGGATAGAATATAATAATAGAAATTTTATGAACCCATCAGAATTCGAAAGACATAAACCAAGACAAACATACGCCGCGATTGATAGCGCAATAGCTAAGTATCGTCAAATGGTCTCAGAACACACTTATAACGGTCAACAATTAATAATGGAAGGCGTAGATGCGCAACGCGTTGCTTTAGCTCAACAGATGGTGAGTGATCTTGAAAATATAAAGAGAGTATTTTTAACAGGTAATTAAGATATTACAATATCTTTTACCTCATCAAAGTATGGAGTTATTTTCTGTAACTCTTCGGTAATTCTATCCTTGAGCTTGTCTTTAAGTTTATCGTCTGTAAGGCCTGTATTTTCAATTTCGACTTTGTAGTTGTTAGTAATTTTCTCTGGGTAATTAAACTTCATTAATTTATCAATTGTATCTACATATGTACGTTGACCAATTGGGTAAGACCAGATTAAATTTTTATCTTCAAAGTGATAATTGTAATGAGCTAACATATCATAATATGTCATTACTTTGTTATACATTTTAAAGCTTTTTATTTTAGCATTCTTAATAAAATACTTTTTAGGTTGTAATAATCTATTAGCAAGAGTTAAGTAAAATGGTGTACTTACAGCACCTATATAACTACCAGTACCTAAAACATTATCTAAAGCGAATACCCCAGATGGAAATTCTACTTTACTATAACGTTTACTATTAACATATAATTCCATATAACCTTTGCGTACAGATACGTTAACAAAGAAATGGTTATAACCTGGGTTTAATTGGCTGTAATCAAAGTCAATTTCAGTTTTCGTTTTTGGTATTACTCCAGTAGAAGAGAATAGAGGTTTAGTTTTTAATAAAACTTTCATTCTGTTTTTCTTAGCACCTACCTTACGGAGGTAATAAAAAGAGGTTAACGACTTGGTTAGTTTTAAATCCCCTAAGTTTAAGTTTCTAAATTTCTTTGTACTTATAACTTTTAATTCATCGTTAATTTTTGTTAAACGAAAACCATCATTATATTCTTGAACAAAAAGAATATATTTTTTATACACACCATCTTCAAAATCATATATCATATCTATGTATGATTGCTGGAATGGATAGTTTTCTAGTTGACAAAATTCTCTTGTTCTTTTCAAAATGCGGTTACTATCTAGAATAGAAATTATATTATTATCGTGTAATACAATTATGTTGTTATCGTCATCAATCTGTACTCCATTAATTTTAGATTCTACGTTTAAGCCAGATTTTATTAAGTTATTATTATTATCATAATCTAGAGTATTGCTAGGAGATAATTTTTGTAAATAATTACGAGTATCTCCTATTGCAGATTTATTACTTTGTCTCACTGCATATGCATCACCAGAATTATCAAAAGACATTTCATTACCGAAACCGCTTTTAGAATCTACAGAATAAAAGGTATGACCCGAGCTTGTTTCAACTACTTTACCTTTTTCTCCTACAGTGTCACTAGTAAGTTCATTAGTAATGTCTCCGCTTATTTTATTGTTTCTAAAGTTATATGTAAAGCATTTAGGGTGTTGTCTTATTGGGTCAAACAACACGTGTAGTTTATCTTCTCCGACTTCAAAGTCATCTATTACTGGGGGCGGTATAACTCTCTTTATAGTAATATTATCTATCTTACCTACAAAGTCATGAGTTGCTTGTATAAATAATCTCCCAGGATTGTTTCCAACAGAGTGTACTCTTAGAGTATGAGTTTTATTTTCTGTTAAACCATCTTTCCAATAAGGAGGAGTTGGCCAAGAAGTACCTATAAAAACTCTTACATGACCAGCTGTACGATCAGACATTGTTAATGTTACGTCATAATGTTCACCAGATAGAGCGCCTATTTCTTGATACATATTATCAGCGCTCAACGCAGAGTTTAAGGGGTTGACAACATGCTCAGCAACACCAGCGTTCCATCTCCAACCAGAATAATTGACACCATTTACAGTATCATTTAATCCACCGTCAAATTGTATCTCTCCCATTTCCCAGTCTCCATATAAGTGAGCAGAATCCCATACCATATTAGACACGTTACTATGACCATCGATTGCCCATTTTGTATCTGCGTCAGCATATGTTCCAGAGACTGAAGATGAAAACTGTCCGTTTTGTGGTTCACCATCAACGGTATCTAATAGACCGTTCTTCATGTCTTCTATTTGACCAATTAAATTATTATTCGCATTATAAACATATATTATATAATTAGAACCTAACACATAAAATTCAGAAAAATTATCCTTACGACCTATACCTAAGATTTCTATTTCTGTTGGACCATCCATTACAACAATCTCATCATAAATTTCAAAGTCATTATTAAGGAATAATAATTTACTTGTTATACCAGAATCTACATTTTCTACTGGTAGAATAATATTAGGAGTAACTAGATCAGTATTAAAAATGCCAAAACCTTCTTCAAAATAATTACCAGCAATTTGGTAGCCAAATGGTAATGTACTATCTGTGGTATGTAACCAGAAACTAGTACTAAAATCTCCTTTAATATCAGTATTAAATCTACCGAAACTTTCTCCATTTAAAATTAATTCATCTTCTTCTTTTACTTTGTTAGGTGTTGTAGGAACTCCTTTGTAGTTTATATACTCAACTCCTGATGCAACATTATATGTTGTATTATAAGCTTTAAATAGATTTCTATAATCATTACCACCTACATGATAAAAAATATAATCATTATTAGGTTCAAAAGTTAAACTAGAAGATACATCAAATGTTTCAGTAGATTCAGCGCCTGCAGCCGTCACAACATTATAAAAAGACGTACCTGAAAGAGCATCAGAAAAATTAGAAACATGAGGGTTATAATATCTATCGACCCATTTTCTGTCTCCAATATCATTACCAGATAACCAACTACATAAATAAACTGGGTCAGTACTATCGCTGTATGAATTATTTTTAACACTTTCGCGGCGCTTAAAAACTTTATCCGACATCAATGGATTACTACCGGCAATAGCTCCTAGATTTTCTATTTTTGAATCTTTTATGTTTAAAACTGTATAAGGAGACATTGAGTCAGGAGTAGTAAAGTATGTAAGTTTATTTGGTTTAAATACTATGTCGTATGTTCCAATATTATAAGATAATCCTATTTTATCATACCCCCGTTGCTGGTTTGTTCCAGCGTTTACTTTTTCATAAACTCGATTTAAATGAGCTGGTTGAGAGTTGAAATGATTATTCTCTGAATAATATTCGTGTAAAGTAGCTTGGTTTTTTAACGGAAAGAAATCAGCATGCGCTTTTATTTTATTCTCATTGCTACTAGTCTTGCTATCATAAAAATTGTAATTATTAGTAAATACAAAATAATTATTACTTATATGGTCTACAACAGTAGATGTGTTTAAGTCAACTGTATCTGTATTATATGAGGAAATATATTTAGTATAACTATTAGGTATAGTTTTAAAATCTTTAGTTAATACGTTTCTAGTAATATCAAAACTAGCTGTACTTAAAGCTGCAGCAGTAGTAAATGAACCAGGAGAAGTAGACAAGCTTAAAACATCATCCAGGTCTGTATATAGACCACTATTTATACATATTTTTGAGGCAAATCCAGATGCAGGGTTTAATAGAGTAATTTTATTATCCGCGATACCATATCTAAAATAACATTGTTCTTTTAAACTATCTGTTGATGTCCATTTTGCAACAGTATTGGTTGCTGATAACGCTACTAGAAAAAATGTATCCCCACCAGAAACTGTACTCACTAAAATTCTATCTTCACTTCCTTGTTGGTTAGTAGGTAAACTACCGCTGAGAGTACTTGATTTAGCAGTAGCAGGGACTGATGTTAATGTAAAAGTAAATAAAAACTCACTACTAATAGGGTCGAACTCTGTCGAGGTAACAAATCTGCTACTTAAAGATTCGGGTTCAGATCCATAGTTAAATGTTTTTAAATATTTACCACCATGTTGTATAGGAGAGGAAAATACATCAACAACTGATTCAGTAAATGGAATATCTAATTCTGCTATTGTAGATAAAGAGTTTAACTCAGTAAGGGTATACTGAGTATTATAATTAGTTTTTTTATCTTTAGCATCTTCATTAAAATAATATTGATCAACTGTTAGACCAAAATCGAAATTCTCTCTATATTTACGAAACAAGATCTTACTATCGTGAGTATGGCTATACTCAACCGGTACAATATTTTCTGTATCTATAGAATTAACTTTCATTGTTTAACTTGCAATCTTTACACCGAAAAACGTAGCACCATCATTTAAGATTACTGCATTTGACGTAGTGAGTCTTATTGTCTGACCTTTTTTGACATACACAACTTTACTTAATTGAGCTTGATGTTTACCTTTGAGATCAGCTCCAGTACCTATAAATTGAGTTGAACCTACCTCTACTCCATCTAGTAGTAAAATTAAATCCGCGTATTTGGTAGGAGTTGTAGTACTTGTAGTACTTACCGTACCGTCGAATTGAAATTGAATAAAACCGTCAACGTAAGAACTATCTGATGGGTATGTAATTTTGAATGGACTAGAGGCGAACACCACGTTAGGGTTTGTTAATACTGGATCAAGTGTCCTGGTAGAGAAACTAAATTCAGTAGTACCGGTGCCACCGTTACCAGTTTGAGTAACTACAAAATTTACAGACTTTGTAGTTAATGTAATAGAATTTAATGCATCAGAATCAGTATTTTTCAACGTTGATTCAACTCTTGCAATCGCCTTTTCTACATCACCGATGCGTGTTTCATTGGTTGTTATCGTAGTTGATAAGGAAGCGAATTCCGATACTCCAACATAATTAAATCTACCTAATTCTACAGTACCGCTAATATCAGAATACTTCGTTAAATGGCCTGCGACAGTATCTGTTGTTAATATATTATATCCGGTTACTATGTCAGTCTCTGTACTAGTTTTACCTGTACGAGCGCCTTGAACTAGTTTATCTTTAAATGTAATATTCTCTTCTCCAATTACAAAATCTTTGAAAGATATTAGCTTGGTACCGTTATTGGTTTCAATAATGAGTTTATCGTTGTTTAGTATTTCTGTACCAACATCGATATCTGATATATTAATAATTTCGTCTTCTATGGCCATATAATTATTTATTTCTATTAGTAATTTACAAACGCTGTAATTGTACTTGTTGTTGTTGTTATTGAGTCACATCCTGTAACATCATATAAATCTAAGTAAAAATACCCTCCGGATGCTAACCCTGTCATCGATGTACCTACACCTGTATTAACATTAGTAAAATAATAATCAGTCAATGAGGTCTTAGTACCAGTAATATCTATAAGAGGTATTGTTATTGTCTTAGTAGTTAAATCTATATCCTTTATTATATCACCGCAATTCCAATTTAAGAAACCACTTAAGTGTATAAAGCTAGAATTCGCAGTCAATGGTACATAAAACAATTCTGGGTTGTTAGGTAAATTTATTACTGCATCTGAGTTACCTGATTCTGCAGACTCCGCTGCTCTTGTTCTATATTTAAAAGAAACTTTACCATTGTCTTTAGGTAAACCTGTGTTTGGATTAATAACATCTCCTAGACTTACTTGAATTGCATTACCTGTATTAGATTCAGATGCGTATGTGTGTACATAATCGGTTGTAAAGCCTACTGTAAAAGCATTTGTACTAGTAGTCTGACTAGTTGTAAGAGATGGATCATATCCAGCTTTACCTGGAACATCAATATCTAATAAACTCAATCCTATAACTTCTGGATTTTTATTAATAAATGTTAATAGTAATTTTTCATTATCTACATCATTATTAAAATAGTCGGTTTTTAATAAGTTTACATCTTCGTAAGTAGTGATAGGTGGTTTAAACATTGTAAACTTTAAATCTACTACATCTACTTCCATATCATCTCTATAGATTGTAAAGTATACATGTCTTTTAGCTTGGTCGGTAAAGTCTGTTTGTATTACATGTTTAAAGTTTTCACTAGATAAAGATGCGATAGTTGTACCTGATAAAGATCTAGTTAAAACTAATTCCTTACCGTCATCAAAATCAACAACAACCTTATTAATTTTATAGTCATTGTTAACTTCGTATAAAGCGTTTAATCCAGATAATGAAAACGTTACATCAGTAGTACCTGTTAAAGACTGAGATTTAGTCTTTGTACCGCCTACGGCTTGTGGGGTTGCTGTTAATGTGTATGTAAACGTATTCATTTGTTAATTAAAGAATCCCTCCCAATCTTTGGTGAATGTTTCTCTGTCTCCCGGGCGCACAACGTGATCAATATCCCCATCTCCATCTCCTCCACCGTCAGAGGTTCCTGGAAGAAATTCCCCCGGGTCTATAGCGCATGTACCTCCGCGACCTGTGTAGCTAGGGGCTGTTATTGGCATAAGGAACCATTCTTTTATATCTGAAGTATAATATTTTAAATAAGTTTCCATTTCTGTTTGCGCTTTACCATAGAACCTACTTTCATTTCCTACAGTAGGTGGTAAAGCGGTTTGCCTTATTTCCCAGTCTGTTTCTCCGGGTTGTTTACTTATTTCCTCTAACAATTTATCCTCAAAATATTTGTAATTATCAAACAAGATAGTTGATGTACTTTTACTTTTGTTTCTGGTGTGTCCTGGTTTTTTACTTTCTAGCCCAGGGCCTGCTGGCCCATGATACATAATACTATCTATCCAAACATAATAATCTTTTCCTTTAATTGTTATTTTATTACTTTTCAACCACACAAAATATGGTATATCTCCTTCACTTTCGTAAACAGTAGAACTATATCTTGAACGACAGTGCGGAGTTAATCCTGTAATTAGCGGAGGCGGTTCGCCTTCTAGATCTGGTTCTGATATTTCCTCTCCTTGTATACTTCTTCCATCGTCTTTAATAACTGTAACTGAACCTGGTATTTTAGGAATATCTCCAGATTCTGCGACTGCAATTGTTTTATCAATTTGATTAGGGTTTAGTTTTGTAATTCTTACATCTACATCTTGTTCAATTATTTCAGGGTTATTATCATCGCATAATGTAATTTCAGCATTAGATATTTTAGAGACTGCTTTTGCTATTCTCGATTTCCCAGGGATTACCATCTCTACATCTACTGTGTCATTAGAATCTCCAATATCAACATTAATTAATTTTTTGCGTAAGTTTTTAGAAGATTCTTGTAAGTAATCTATTTTTTCAGTTACTGTTGCTGTTTCTTCTCTAAGTTTTCGAGGACCACTAGCCCATGGGTTATGTACTTTAACTCCTGTAACTTCGAACTTATGAAGTTCAAATTGACTAGCTTTACTACTTGTAGTAAAGGATAAACCTACATTTAAAGGTGGTAATTCTTCATTTTTTATTTGTTGGTTATTTTGAAAACCTCTCCATGCGTTATATTTTTCTCCTGTTGTACCACTTGTTCCAACTCCAACATTTAATCTTAATTCTAATATTGTATTATAATCTGTTTCACTAGTGAGCTTATTGTATACTGTTACCTTGGTACCTTTATTAGTTAAATCAACTCTATAATCTACAAACTGAGCTGACACTGCAGAAGTATGCATTGGTACTGCTGCACCTGCTGTTGCACTCATGTCTACAGATGTGAGTACTTGAGTATCATAAAATTTGCTACCTCTTATACCTATCGAGCATGGAGAAGCTGTATAAGAGGTACCATCAAACCAACCAGGTTTATCTTCTGAGGTTGATGCAAAGTTACCACCAATATCAAACCCAACCCCTAAGAAACTATCTGCCGGGCTACCTTCTCCTACACTACCAACGTTCCCTGTACCAGTATTACCGCTACCAACGTTTCCTGTACCAATATTACCACTATATCCAGTATTTGGGTTCCAATTATTTCGTTTGAATAATCCAACTGTTGAATGCGCCGTACCAGCTACCTCATTAGAACTAAAATCTGCTATAGCATAACCTAGAGTAGAACCTACACCATTAGGAATTATAAACGAATTTCTTTCTGGGTTTCTAAAGAACGAAAGACAAAATCCTTCTCCTGCACCTGCTGGGGCCCATTGTTGTACCCATCTAGTAGCGCTAGTTCCTACGGATTGAGTTCCACCGTAAGCTGTAGGGCTTGGAACATTAAATGATCTAGCTCTAAAATCTACCCGAATTGTATACTCTGGATCAAATGCAACGTATTTTGGATTATATGTTATAAAACCACCACTGTACAACATTGGGTAGAATTTATCTCCTGTAATGGCGTCAATAGTAGTGTTTGTTTGGTCGAGTACTAAATTAAAACCTAAACTACTTGTAGATTGTACGTGCATAGGTCCGATTGAGTAGTCCGGAGATCTTTCTATCTCAGCTCCAGTACTAGGGTTGAACCATGATGGTTTACCGTTACGAACAGTATTACCTGCAATATATAAATCAGAATTTAAATATCCAGTTTCAAATGTAAATTGATCATCAGTAAATTTTCCTTTAGGAATATAAATTTTTGAATCAAGTAAATGGAAATAGGAATTTACATCTTCAAATATAAAATTATTAAGACCAAGACCATCTGAATCAGAAGTATATCTCCCTAAGAATGTGACTGAATATCTTGATGTAGTTTTATTATAATTAATAAGAGGTTTTGTTATAGAATCAAAATTTGTACCTTCAGGACAAGTTGGAGTTACTGCAAATAGATCAGAATTAGAACTCAAACTAAATGATGTTAAATCTTTAGGGTATACTCTACTTTTGTAATTAGTGTTTTTATCTATTTTGTATATTAAAGGAACAGCGCCATATACAATTTCTGAGGTACCATCACACCGATCAGCAGAGAGAGAGCTTACAGTACAAACAAACATTTCTTTTGTTTCGTCGTTGTAAAATACGTCTGATTGTTTAGTACTGAACATATAAATTATTTACTACGTTATTATGGATTTCGAACTAGCTTTATTTTTAAATGATCCATCTACAAAATCATATAACTCAGTTACTGTTTCTGCAGACGTTTGCACGTAAATTGTATTTTCGATGATATCAAAGTCTAATATATTACTCGTTGTAAGTATATTAGCCTTAGTAAGACCTGTAGAGTGCTTATTAAACACTGTTGCAAAAGCTGTAGAAAGTGGGTCTACTGTTTGAGTATGTATGTTTCTAACAAATACTTCTCCAGCGCTAATAAACTGTTGATCAAATAACTTTACTGCGGTTGTTGTTGGATCGTTAGTTGCTGATGCTTCATATGTAGTAGTAGAGTTTGTATATATAGAGGAAGTATCAATTGTCATATACGGTATTGTAGTTTCTGTAAAATAATGAGTTATTAAATCATTACTAGACCCTGGGTGACCAGCAAACGGTCCACCATCAATAGCTGAGACCGCGGAAACAGAACCACATGATAATGCTATTGTATGTAAGTCGCTACAGCTTGTAAAACCAGTTAATGGCGCAGAAAATTGGTCTCTCCAACCATCATTAGATGGAGATGTACAATGAGTACCAGATTCTGGTAAAACATGACTAGTTATAAAAGTATCATACATTCCAGTTACGCTAGAATATAAAGTACCGGTGGCTTCATATTCAGCGCTAGATATAGCAGTAAGTAAAGTGTCAAAATATAACCCATCATAATATTCTGCAGCTGTTGTACAACCAGAGGAGGTACTTGAATCTGATGCACTGCTTATATATGATGTTCCTGCGTATCTCTTTGGGTATACGGGCTTTATAAAGTAAAACTCATTACCATATACATCACTCCGTAATTTAATGCCTGTTTTATTAGTTATTAATAGATCTGTAAGCCTTTCTGACTCTGGATATATGTTTAATACGCTTATAGGGTATGTATCAGTATTTTTCCAATCTATATGACCAATTTCATCTTCCCAGAAACTAATATTATCTTCTCTTTTATTAATACCTGTAGAAGAGTACTCTAAGCTATTTTCTTGACTTTGATATCCATAATTTCGTAATATTTTATTATTGTAAAAACTTATAGAAGCGCTTTGATCATTGTTTTTGTATTCGTTTGTTTTTGCTTTAAAAATGAGCGGTGTTTTTTGTTTTATTTTTATATTACGAAGAATCTCTCCAGTATTGCTATTTTTAATATAACCGACACATTTAATGCCAGGTTCATATTTATTAGGATTAGGAACTACATAACCTGTACCATTGAACGCAGATAAGTCTATATTAAATGTTAACCCGTTAGAATAAAAATTAGTTGTTCCAGTATTTTTAAAAGACAATTGATACGGGTAAATTTCTGTACTTTTTATGTTTACAGGTTTGTTATATAAATTTGGATTGTATCTTTGATTTAAACTATTTGTAGGATTAGTATTATTAAATAGCTGTATTGCTTTTGCAGATTGTTTATTACCAGATACATGATATAAATCATTTGCTAAATATTTTTCTATTAATCCTTTTTCGTGTGTAAATTTTAAATTTTCTAATGTCTTTTCTTCTCCTCTAAAGTATCTACCAGGTAATCTTTCAAAATTTGAAAACGGTTGATTAACGCTCAATATACTTTCAGGAGTTGATATATTATTAGTTTCTAGTTTTAACTTCTTACCATTAGTGTTTATTGATATTGCCTGTAATATATTAGGTACTTCGTTAAGTACCTTACGGGTAATATTTAAAATTAAATCTTTATCTATTGCGTGAATGTTATACAAAAATTCATCAGAAACATAGCTCTTTAAATTTATTTCTATATTGTTTGCTATTTTTTGTATATTAATATCTTCTATAGCGGTGTTAGTATTTTCTTTTACAAATTCTTTACTACTGAGTAACCTAGCTATATAATTTTTTAAATATTTTTTTATACCTGCTTTTGAAGTTTTAAGTTTATTTTTTGATGTAGAAAACTTAACCTCTTCTCTCAAATCTCGAACGTTAGTTAATTGGTTTTGTATTATTTCAATAAAATAGTGAACTGATAATTCTAGTTCATATACATCATCAGTATCTATTCTCTCAAGAAAGCGTTGTACATTAGTATCTAAAGTTGATAAATTTAAATTCTTTAAAAATTGTATGTAAATATTTTTAGTATAATCGTTATTATAATTAGTATTTGTCTCTTTTTGATTTTTCCACTCAATAAGATAGTTATTATAATTTATCGACAACTCAGAAGAGTCAGAAATATCTTCATAATAAGCTTTCCATTCAATAAAAGATAATGGATTAGTTGTATTTAAATCTATTGTCATATATTAAGACCTTTCCTTATTTGATAATCTACATTTTTATATATTATACCACCAGTACTATCCCAATTACTAATAGAAGATGTACTGCGAGTAACAGATGTATAATCATTACTGAAATCTACAATACTGTTTTTTAAATTTTGTACAGAAGACGTAGTGTCGAAAGTTGTATATGGGTAGAAAATATAAAAACCATCTAAACCACTTGCTCCTGAAACTGAAGTATCTAATGGCCAACCCCAGTTACTATATACATTATAAGAGCTTAGTGGGTATGTAGAAGATTCTCCAGACGAACTACCATCAACATGTTTGGTTGCAACTTTTTGAGGTTTTACTACTACAAACTCATTGTTAAACTTTTGCCTAGCTACAAAATTAGTATAAGCTGAAACAGTGTATGTTGATGCTGTGATAGGGTTGTTAAAATCTACGTTTCTTCCGTCTGCTGAAGTTGTGTAGTAGTTAGAGTTTAAACTTTGTTCTTGTCGTTCATAATCCCCTAAGAGTTTAGTTAATTTTATACTAAACAAATCATATAACCGTTTTAACTCTGGAGGAGGAGTTGGTAATACAATATCTATATCTTCATTGAAGAAATCATAAAATGATTGTAAGTTATCTAGGTTACAATAATCAACATCGTTATTATTTGCAACAAAGTTTGCTATTTTTTCAAAAACTGTTTTACCGAAAACAGTAGGACTTGAGCTTGCTTCACCAACAAACGAAGTAAATATACCGTCAAATAAATTATCATATTCATGTAAAAAAGATTGAAATCTATAATCTTTTATTGTTTGAGAATAATCTATATCCTCGTTAGTTTTATAAACCTCAACATCATTTGTAGAAGGCAGTACTGTAAAAGTATAGGATGCTTCAATCACATTGCCAGTACCTGCATTACCAGCTCCTAAGTTACCTGAACCAACATCTCCATGAGAAGCTGTTAAAGCAACTGGACCAAGCGGACCAGTACCATCATAATCTATTACCTCACCGAAACCAGAAACTGATTGAGTTGAAGTAAAGGAATCCAGTCTACCAGTTATGTTTAATGTCCATGTACCTGCTTCTTGTGGGGTAATGTTAGTATATAGAAAACTACTTAAATTTGTTTTACTAGTAGAAGTGTCATATGGAAATTTATTTGTACTAATACTACTTATGTTAGAAGTAGTTGTTGTAGTACCATCAGTCCATTCTAAGTAAAATTGATTATCTGCAGTTATAGTATTAGTATTACTCCATAAAAAGTTAGGGTAAAATTTAGCAATATTTAACTCTCTATCTGCTAATGCTATAAACAATTGAAATTTATCTCCTTGTCTTTTATATTGTATACCAGACATTTCCTTCATACCTGTAGAGGTGAAAGAGAGTCTTGTAGGAGTTGGTTTAGAAATCTTAATTGGATAGCCAACCTCTGTAGTCGCAGTACCTACAAATGCACCTACTTGATTTGTTTCTAGAAATGTTAAACCACTATTGTTAATATCTGAGTCAATATCATCTATATAAAAATTTCTTACTTTATGTTTACTAGTATCAAGCTTAAACAATAACCTCACACCAGGATTAATATTAGGTATATCATCATAATATATAAATGCTGGTGTATCATGGGCGGATACAGAATATGGATGAGAGGGTTGCATTGATGTAACTCCTGCCGTGTTTGTAAATGTACTATCATAACCTTGGAACGTACTTACTGTAGCACCTAACAAATAAGGAGTCATACCAGCAACAGTAAACTCTTCTACTTTATCTTCTAAAATTGGCTCTATTTTACTAGTAGAAGGATTAACTACATAATACTGATTGTTTAATTTAAAATTTAAACCTTTAATGCTATTAATTAGACTACCATCTTGTGGGTCAAAAAAAGCATTATACGGCACTAAGTGAGCGTATTTACTTTTAGTATCGTATGGTTTAGCTTTACTACCGCTCGCTGTGAGGTATAAGGTAAATTTACCATCCTCTGGTATGTCTTGCCATGAAGCAGAAACACCTGCATTAAACAAATTATTTTTTGATCCTGCTGGAAATTGAGCAGCAGAAACAGAAGCAACATAATTATTACTAATAGCTACATTAGTCGGTACATGATTGTAAACTGATACTGATTTAGTAACTGTGTTAATATTAGTATTACCTTCTTCGTTAAAGAAATACATTGATACTTTATATATACCAGGTACTTTATATCTATGAGTAGTTGTAGTAGTGTTAGCGGCGCTAAGAGTATAACCATCTCCAAAATCCCATACTGCGTTAGTATTAGATAATCTAGGTTCAAAATTATCTATAATTGAAGAGCTAGTACCTGTTAAATCTGCAGCAAAGGTAAAATTAGATATTCTAGTAAAACCGGCTTGACTAGTTGATAATGGTTCTACTTTAGTCACATCAATAGGAGGAGGAGAGGCTGATGTATTAACAGTAACAGTTATCGGTACTGGTATACTATCAGGAGTGTTGGTTAGTGGATTAGACATTAATATTCAACGACTCTATTGTTACTAGTTGATGATTTTACTTTAATTTTGTTTTTAAATAAAGTTGAATTTTCTATATAAGGTATTTGATAAGGTTTTAACTGACATCTAGTATCAATATTTTTTATATCTCTTCCATTATAAATTGGGTTAAAAATACATAAAGAAAGACCAGGTACACCAGATCCTTCTACATCAGTTCTTATTGTTTCTATTTTCTCTATACCTTTAATCTTTTCAAGTTCGTTATTCAAAAATCTCACATCTATTAAACCTCCAAGTTTTATAGAATCTATATAGGTTGTTATAGTATTAAATACTTTTGTTTTTAAATCTTCTTCGTTTATTAGAGAACGAGAACTTCTGCTTATTTCCAAACATGTATAATCTTTATAAGATGTTTTATTTGTCTCGCTAGAGAAGGATAAAGATAAATCTAAGTTTAAGTATACTGGATCAATAAAAGCAATTTCACTGTTAAGTAATTTGTAATCTTCGATCTCGCTTCGTATTTTTTCTTTTAGAGAATTAGAAAGATAATTAGAACGAGTTACTACTGTTTTATTTTTACGCAAATTCGGTACAATAGTTAGATATATGTTATTTGCATCTGCGCTATCTGCAAAATAAAATTGATTAAAAAGCGCGTTTGTATCTAATGTATAATCTGTTAGACCTAACTCATCATTAACATATTTTAAATAGTCATTAGTATAATCACTATTATTTTGTACCGTTACATCGTAAATTAAGTTTTTATAGTTTCGTTGTATAAAACTTTTATAATCTCCTTTCGTAGTTAGTTTATATTCTGAACTAAAGAACCGAGGCGCGTTTTGTTTTATTTCTGATACTTTTTCTTCTTCTCCAAAATCTGTACTATCTTCAGTATTATTAATATTAACATTTAATACAGATTCTATTCCAAGATAATTTAATGATGTATCTTTTATATCTGCCCATATAGTATCGTATTGAGAAGTATTATAAATGTTAATTGAACTATCAACAAATGTATTTTTGGTAACCTTGCCTACTTCCCCAGAGGATTTGATATAATAAATTGCGACTTGATCTCCGCTGTTTAACTTTTTACCGTTTACATTATTACCAAATTTTAATTCATAGTTTTTATTTTCATTATATCTAATTTCAAAAACTCTTTCATTTGCATTTGCTAAGAATATACTAGGTACTCTTTTCCAAGTATACCATTTATTTTCTTCATTTGTTTCTTTAACATAAACAAATATATTAAAGTGATCTATTATTACATTACCACCTGGTAATAAGTTTATTGTTTCAAATTTTTCTCCTATAGGATTAACTATAGGGTATTCTTCTATAGTTCCTTCATATAATAATTGGTTACCTGTTGCTGTAATAGTTTCTGTTTCAGATGTTACCTTTTCAAATGTAAGGTCGTTAGTAAAGGTAAATGTTTTACCTCCGGTGCTTGCAAACGTAAATTTAGGTACCGTATAGTAACCAGCAGATAAATCACTTGTACCTTTTATGTTCACTGGTAACACACTTGATTGTTTACCTACAGGTTTATAATCAATAAGTTTGACTATGCGATTTATATTTTCATATAACTCTGCATCATTAAAATTACTCTCTGAACTAGTCTGATTTAAGTAAAACAATAAAGTATGATATGAGTATGAAATAATATCTATAAGCGCAGAGATGTTACTACCTTCAAAGTTTTGATCTGTAAAATTAATATTGGTGTCGTTATTAATTCTAGATATGATTAGATCTCGTAAGCTTTGGGCATCAAAGCTTGCATATGCGTCTGTCGGTAAATCGAATTGTGTATATTTTGCCATTTTTATGTGTACCTAAACCCTGTTGCTGTTAGTAATCCGCTAGCGGTCCCTTTTTTATTATTTAATGATGGTATTATGATAGATATACTAATTTTATATTCGTTTTGATCAGGTCGTGCAATTATATCTACACTATCTACTGTAACTCGGGGTTCATACAACGATAACTCTTCATAAATTGTATTACCTATTAGATCTCCATTTTCCTTTGATATGTTCTCAAATAAATACTGTTCTAGGTCTAATCCAAAATTTGGAGATAATATTTTTTGTCCTTTTTTAGTATTAAAAGTGTTTCTTATAGAGTTGTAAATTGCAGCTTCATCATAACTTATTTTTAAATCTTGATTGTTTTTATTAGCGCCAACAGTTTTATTAGAGAGAAAACTATTAAGTTCTATATCTAAATGTAAGTCTGCATAAGAGTAATTACGATAACTATCCCTATTCTTTACATCTTTTAGGATATCTAATTTAAGAGCCATGTATAATTATTTAATTTTAAAAGGCTTAAAAGAATAAATAATTTAAATGAGTAAATTCGATACTATATTTGAACAACAAATTGGTCGATTTGTAAAATCCGGTCCTATTGCTGGGGATTATGTTAAGATCAAAGGTAACTGCGAATCTTCAGATTGGTATAAATCTCTTGATGAAGCTAGGCAAAACTATATACAAGAGATTAAAACTTTATCAGAACAAGGTAAACCTCTTATGTTATCTACTATTAAAAAAGCTGTATATGAGACAGGTACAACAGATACCCAAACTCAATTAGCAGATATTGCAGTAGAATACGCCCCAGGGTTATATCAAAACAGCTTAACTATTCCTTTAGAATTATTGGAGTTTAGTATATCTTCTGCAGATGCCCGTGGTACTCAAAAAGATCCTACTAACGATCAAAAAGATCCCACTACATTAAAACCTGAAGAAGTAGAAGATGCAGCGATTGATGTTGGTCAGCAAACTAAAGTACCTAACGGAGATTATAAGTTAACTACTGCGAAGTACTTAAACGCTTAATTCAAGGATACAAGAATAGAAGTTGATCTCCTGATCAATACATTGACTATTCTGATAAAAATATCTAGAGACTGTTAAAAGACAGTCTCTCTTTTTGTCTACATCTATAGAAGAATCAAAAATATAATCAAATAACTTCTTAAATAAAACATCATAATCGTTATTAAAGACAGTTTCATTCTCAATAATAAACTTTCTTATAGCTGTATATTTTTTATTTCGTAGAAGATCTATCAAGCCGTCAAAAAGCTCAGATATATCTCCAAACATACCTTCTTTACCTCCTGATAAAGCATACTTTTGTAAAGCGTTAATGCCTCTTCGGAAATCTGGATAACAACTATTAATAATATTAGTGAAATCTTCTTTATTAATCTTTACTTCTTCAGCTTTAACAATTGATATCAA
>Ga0181405_1000167_pt1 | contig 22611 bp, 25 predicted proteins | sample 28SPOviralmetaG_FD_130134 | JGI IMG/M metagenome (GOLD analysis project Ga0181405, IMG submission 130134) | Marine viral communities from the oligotrophic San Pedro Time Series (SPOT) site, San Pedro Channel, CA, USA - 28 SPOT_SRF_2011-11-29 | ecosystem: Environmental > Aquatic > Marine > Strait...
CAGAAACTCGTGCCGAGAGTCAAAATGAAGCGGAAACCCGTCGTGCTTCTTCCACCACCACCGCCTAAGTAAACCGCGGAGGAAAAAGCAGAGGCGAAGAAGACCCGAGCGAAAAAGAAAGAGATGGCGGAAGAGAGTGCGTTTGAGAGCAGAAAGCAGAAGATAGACGCACTCAAAAAGGTGAGGGCGAGGCGTCGTCCTATGACTGATAGCGATATTCTTAAAAATTACGGAGGTTATAGCGTCAAAGAATTGAATGAAATCTTGAACAGTATGAAGGGAGTAAATAGCAAGGGAGGGGGTTCAAAGGTTTCAAAGATTCGGAAAATACTAGATAACAAAGGGACATTAAAGAAGAAATGAAGCAATTGAAATTATGTTAAAGACCTACGCTTAGAATTGTATTATTTTTTTGTATGAATCTTTATATGTCAGCACCGATTGAAAAGAGTCATTCTAAAAACGACCTTATTGACCTCATCAATACGCTTGATTTGAGAATCGTATTCTCGCACCAAGATAACAAGAAATCCATTCAAGACAAACTCATCGAACTCCTACAAAATCAGAAACTTCAAAAACCTTTTAGGGTCAATAATGTCTATAAAATCAAGAATTACGCGGATTTGCGAATATATTTGAAACACAAAAATCCCAAGAAGTCTTTAAGTGTAAAGGAAAAAGGTGATATTATGCGGATATGTAAGCATATCATCAGTTATTGTAATCTCGGATATAACATCAATCTCAGCAGTCATTACAACACAAAGCAGGAAGTCATTGATGACATGAATTATATCAAAGCATACGGCGATATCCCGTCGGTTCGTCGTGCGTGCAAACTCATCAACAAATACGAAAAAACCGAGGATCATTTTGTCCCTATCATCTCCCCACAAATTCAACGCAAACTTCAAGATAAGGTTTATACTCAAAAAACCCTTGCGGGAAAACTCAAAATCAAGCGTGGAGAGATTATTGTGACATTCGATTGAAAACTTTGACTAGTTTAATATTTAAAAAATAAATCTAGACGGTGCTTATAAATGAATAGCGACCCCGAAGACCTGCGAGGAATTATCCAGAAAGCACGACCAAATCTAAGACCCGCCAGTATTACGCAATATGAAGCAAATCTCCGCAAGGTTCGGAGTTTGTTTAGTTCTGATTCTTACGATTTTCTGAAATCCCCGTCAAAGGTTGAGGATAAAATCAAGGATTTACACTTCACAACACGTAGGAACATCTTGAACGCGATTATCGTGTTTTTACTCGCAATCGATAAGGATAACAAGATGGAGAAGTTGATCGCTCAATATTCAGAGGTTCGTGATGAATTGAATCAGAAGTATGTGGATGATAACAAAAGCGGGATTATTTCTGAAAAGCAGAAGGTGAATTTCGCAAAAATGGAGGAGATTGATGACATGGTTGAGCGTCTTCGCCTGGAAGTCAGTGCATTGCGAAAGAAGGATAGAATGACGCAAAATGACATCAGTCGCCTGCGAGCGTATGTTATCTTCTCTATGCTGAAAAGACTTCCGACGAGAAACGATATGAGCGGGATGAAACTCATCAATCAGACGATGTATAAGAAACTGACCCAAGAGGAGAAGCAAGCGAACAATTATCTCGTGGATCAAAAGACTAAAATGAAATTCGTGTATAACGTTTATAAGACTTCAAAGAAGTATGGGGAAAATGTGATTGAGGTTCCGGAGGATTTGAAACCTATTCTCAGAATGTATATCAAAACCATGGGGATAAAAAATGGCGGTGTAATGTTCGATATGACTCGCAACGCAATCTCTCAATTGCTAACAAAACAATCGCAACGATTGATAGGTAAAAAGATATCCTCTACGATGATGAGGAAGATTTACTTGTCCGACAAATACTCGGAAGTAAATGAGGAGAAGGAGAAAGATGCGAAGATCATGGGACACGATGTCGGGACAGCGAATCTAGTCTATACTAAAAAATCTCTCTGAGGTAAATACGCTAGAATCAATGCATAAAAGATTATTGTTTGCTCGTTCATCTCCGCCCATAGACCGCCTGTATCTGTTTCGGTCTCTATTAGATTTCCGCACTTCTTCGCGATGTGCGTCGCAATAGATTCTATTTGATTCCTTTTTTCTTTCAGGATGATTTTTTCGCCAATTGCTTGAACCTATCCTCGCTTGCTCGCGTCTCACTTCATCAGAAGCAAACGCCCTAATCTTATTCACCGCTTCGGGATATTGCATTAAAATCTCCTGCTCTTTTTTCAGTAATTCAGAATTGCTTTCACACGAAAAGGTCAAAACAACGCTGATTTCACAATTGTCATTTTCAACGATTTCAAAAGACCCGCAATAATTCTTTCTTCCGTTCTTGAAGGATTTGTAATGAGATTTGTGTTGGCGAAATCGTTCTTGTATGGGTTGCGTCGTCGAACCGATATATATCTTTCCGGTAGTATTGCAGGCGATTTTGTAAATCTTTGACTTTGAGTAATCAGGCATATTCTCTATATTTTCTAGTTGAAAAGTAATCTTTAAATCCTATTAGAGATTATAAACATCAACGCGACCGCCTTCAAGCGAAGCGGACCGCATATATTCGCAGTAGTTTCTCAGAGTGGTGACGACACGATGTAAATCGCTCTTCAAATGCAACTCAATCCCTCGGGAACCCACGCGACCTCCTGTGAGTTTTGTGCTATTGAAGAAGAAACGTCCTCTAAATTCATCTTGGGAAATCTCCTCAAACATATTGTCCGTTCCGCCATCAAATCCGCCACCCTGCGAAGAATACTCGTCGCGAGAAACAAAGACCATTTGTTCGGACCTCTGAAGAAGCGAATAAAGTCTCGCGAGATTCGTGACATTAGTTGAGAACTCGAATTTATCGTTATATCTGATATTGTAAGAGAAACCATTGGGTTGATCGTCTGTGAGAGCAGGAGAAAGAGACCCAGTTCCCAGAAGGACCGCATCTTCATTATCTCGGTCGCCATTGTTAAACATCGTAATCACTTTTGACACAAGACGCGACGCCATCCCCAGATTTCGGACGGTTTCGCTCTGTAGAGATGCTCGCGAAACTGTCGTCGAGACCGCACGATAATCCACAAACGGAAACGTTAAAACCTTGTTCGCCTCGGCATATCGCTCCATTTCATCGCTCGCCCCGTAATATACACTGTCAAAGCACATCTTCATCTCGTTGCGATCAATTGCGAAGGGTTGAGTAGCGGTTCCCGTAATTCTCACGGCACGATGACCAGTAGGAGGGCGAAGCGTCAATTCAATGACAACGGGTTCGTCCATCATATAGAGAGGGAGTTGATGAACCTTCAAGAATGGGAAGAGATCCGACAAATCAATCGCATAAGAGGGGCATTCTTCAGGAACTCGTCCATCCATAACCGCAACGGGCATTTGAAGACAATCGTTATTTGCATAATCCTCTATCACAGCATCGCGAGATGTAGCAACCGAAAAACCTACAGCGGGATCGCTAGTTCCCTCCTCAAAATTAAACTGTTGATTCATGAGTCTCCCCGTGGTGTAAAGTTCTCGCTCTACATTGTTCTCATTCGATATCTTGGTGGAGTGGAATGCGTGCAGATAGTCCCAGTCGCTAATCTCATTCAGAACCTTGTTTCCCACCTTCAAAACCGCCTTCTTCACAAGCGAACCTACGCCGATATTCGGAGGGAAAATCGCACGTGTAACGCCAGCGACAGGAGTCAGACTCACGAAAATCTTTGAGTGAGAGTGAAGAAATCCCTTCTGAGTCAGTTGGAAACGCACGAAACCATCCACAGTAGAACCAGAACCATCGTTAAAAATCACAGGTTCCAGAAGGTCGGTTTCAACCTTCTGCAGGTAATTCACCGGGATTGAACCTAGTCGCATGAAGTTCGGGACATCGGGTTTATACTGTTGCTCTACGCGAGGGGCAGAATCAGATGGAGGAGGACCAGACATATTTATGTAGTGTGCTATATATCTTTTCAAAAACAAAAATAAAAATTATCAAGTGATATAGAAAAACATTATCAATAAGATAACGATTCCTATTTTGCGAAATTGACGGCAAAATTTGCTCGCTTCACTAAGAGGGGCGTGATATTTCTCCCCGATGGGAGTTTCTTTTTTCCCTGCTTATTCAGTCTCATAATCAGTTTTGCGAATTTCATGGGATCAGTGTATCCGTGAGATTTTGCTTGACGGGTAAAAGCACCTTCTTTTAGGTCTTTGAATGGTGCGGGTTGTTTCTTAGGAGGCATTATGACATCACTAACATAATTATCAATTTGATAATATTTTCAACTGTTTCTCTGTCAAGATATATCTAGTATATAACTTTTCAAATACTCTTGACTCTTACACAATGTTTTTTATGAAATCATTATCAATGTGATAATCGTTGATTATCTGAGTGAATAATATCCGTCTTCATCAACCTCAATCTGAAGGTCTTCCTGCTCTTCGTCAGTCCAAGCATCAGAATCTGACGATGTCAGCGGATGGTGATATCTCTGCATAACATAGTCATAGAGTTCGAGCACGAATGAATAGGTCTGATTGTCTATTGTTCCGTTGAAGTGTTCCTCTAAAAATTGTAAGACTTGCTCCGACATTTTAAAGAACCATACAAAAAAATTTAGCGATTAAATCATTATCGTTTTGATAACGATTTATGATTGAATAAAATCAGATAAGCGAATTTGAGGCATAATAATTGTGTCTTATCCTTTCGCGATATCTTGAAGGTTTTCTTATTGTATTGTTTTCGATAAACCCAGATCTTCTTATCTGTGATGAATCTCACCCCCTTATGACCGCTCGTATTATTTTTATTGACTTTTCGGTCTAGTTTTTGATGATTACACTTTTGACAGACTACATTTCTAAATTCTCCCGTTTCATGATTATGATCCATATGTTTTTGACGACCGCCCTTTTTCTCTTTTGTTAAAAGATGTCCGCATAATTCACAGTGAGTCGTTGTGATATATCTTTGATATATCGCCTCAAAATCTCCGATAAGTCCGTGAAATTTCCAGTCTGAGATAACAGACTTTTTTTTCCCCTCGGGAGTTGCTCGGTATTTTCGCATATATTCCGTGGTCGCCATTTTATAGAATTGTTCTCAAGTCTTTAAATCTTATTGTTGCGAATTGACCTATTGTAATAGTTGCACGCCACTCTGCGACCACACAAGCACCGCTCTCGCCTTTGCGTAGATAAACACAGACTGAGGAGAATCAGTCGTAAGGTCCGATTCGAGCGATAATCCCCACTGTAAGCGACTGAAGTCCTGACCACTATTGAATTGCGAGTATTTCTGACCTATCCCGAACAAAGCACCGCCATCGCCCAGAGACTTATACGAATCGCCCCCAGAACCCAGATCATAGGCACGATTACAATTCACGGTTGAAACAGAGCAACGATCCACCAGATAATCTGGAATCACAGAATCCACGAATGCTTTAAGTAGTTGCGGATCAACCACGGCGACATCGGGATCACGATCAATTGAAGTGACGATATCATATTCGCAAGGATACTTGACGCCACCTCTCAACCACTGAACACGCTTGAAATGAACCAGCGAACCATCAGAATTAGACGGGTAAGTTGTCGCAAAACCATTTTGAGTCAGCGTATTGATATGAGACGATGGGACGAAATTCAGAAAGATGCTCTGCAACTGCTTCAAACCGAGGGAAAACTGGAGTTGAGCATTTGTTGAGTTGATGCTCGTATAGAGCGAGGTGATAGTGTTAAACTCAATCTGACCAGAAGATTCTCTCGCCATCGCCTGCATCTGGTCGGCAGGGATATCCGCAACCTCAAAATCAAGCGACAAATCCTTCAGTTGATAATGAGCGTCGGCGATTCCTGTAGCAACTCCGCCCGGGTTGAAGAGGGCATTCGAATCTGGGGACAGATGAATCTCAATCTGAATCCCACCGAAAGAGGACTCCATCAAGTTGATGTTATTTCCGCTCATCAAGAAACCACAGGGCAAATGACACGAGAAAGACTTCTTCACATCTGCGGAGGCAACTGCGGGGTCGCTAGCGACCACTGTATTAAAAAATACTTCAGGGTCGGGCATAATCAACGCCGTCTCATTCAGACCATGAAGGAGGTCCTGCTTGGAAGAACCCAGTCCGAGGAATGTTGAGAGATAGCGGGGATAATGGCGGATGTGTTCGCAAATCTGCTTTGAGCGATTATGACGGATAATCAACTGATCCATGACGCCATAGATTCCGAGGCGGTTATCCATCGTAACCTTGTCATCACCAGTATCACCAAATTTCACAGGAGTCGGGGGCGAATCATTGTCCGAGAAAACAGATAAATCACCCGTCAGACGGATTGACTTAGTGTCAAGGATTCCCGCCTGCGATTGAATCGTGAAGGACAGAATAGGGAACCCATTCTTGAAGGATATCTTTCCATCGCTTGGAATGTTGTCAGGTCTCACGGAAACATATCGAGAACTCATTTTATAAGATGAGCAGTATTATAAAACGAAAGTCAAAATAACTAAAAAAAAGTGATCAATCTGATAATGCTTTACATCACCACCTCAACAGCACCAGACCCACGCATCACAAGGCGTCGGATGTGGAAGACGAAGGAGTTTATCATCTTCGGTTTTGTAGGAGCAGAGGTCTCTTCATACTTGAGAAGAACCGAGAGGTCTTTCCCACGTAAATCCATCGCACCCGAACCAATCGCAAATCCACGACCGAGAACCCAGTTATCAAGGAACTTCGTGAATGAGCGGGGCGTAATCCCAGCATTATCAAGGGACTTCTCTAACTCGAACAGGTGGAAAGCATCAACCGAGTTCCTTGTCGCACACTTCTTAGTCGCAATCGGACGAGATGGAACAAGTTTCCCATCAATCTGATACTGAACCGACGACAGGAAATCACAGCATCCAGCATAACCCGAGCGATTGCTATTCAGCGTAAGGTCTGCTTCATTCTCAGCGATGGAGTAAGTTCCGGATGCCGAAATCAACTGAGCGGATGTATAGACCGATGAATCAGTCGGAGAAATCAGAATAGACTTCGCTCGCGAGTTTGATGCATGAACCAGAAAGGAGGTCTGGCGGTCGCTTGCGAGAAGCGAGTTCTTGTAAGTGGTTACGCTGTGGATATCGAATTCTATCGCCTTACCTTCACGAATCTTCGCCATCATACCCGCCTTAAACTTCGGGTCCAGATCCACCTTATGACACACGAGATTGACATTTGACATTGTGTAGGTCGCATTGTAGGAAGAATTAGCATCACCATCGGGACCACAAACCGAAACACTCGCAACACGCCATTCATCAGAGACGATTGCTTCACCCGAAGTCTGGGCGATAGTTGAAGCAGATACGATTTCAAGCAGACCATTTGTCCCACATGCATTGATCTCGCTAATGATAAACTCCGCCGAAAGTGTTGCCTCAGTTTTATCCGATTGCTTTATAAATGTGATGGACTCTCCGATAACAAACGGACATTTATCAATTTTATCAACGCCGAAAAGGTTATTATCATTTGTTAAATAGAATGTATCAACCTCTCCAGCAACACTCAACACCTTAATCTCGCCCCCAATGGTCGGAGTTCCGACAGTCGCGGGATCGGGAACCAGCAAATCATCAAGAGCATATCCCACGCCTCTTTTATTGATTGTCGCGACCGTAATCGCACCACCCGAGATAGTCAAATCAAGCGTCGCACCCGTGCCCGATCCTCCAGTTGTGGCGACATCTGTATAAGTATCATCATCATAATCCGTCCCTGCCGTTTCTATGCCTACCGACCCGATCGCTCCAGTCTGCTCCCAACTTGCGGGAGATCCCGTATTACCATCAATAGAGTGGAAAACGGGATTCAGTTGAAGTTTGCGTCCTTCAATAGCGGTGTCCAGTTGCTTCACAACACGTGAAGCAGGTTGAAGATCCAGTTCGATATACAGACCTCCGCTCATCATCACGGGGAACATCTTGCCCGAAAATACGCCCGCGTGAAGAGGGACGCAACATTTCGCAGTTGTGAAATCTCCGTCGCTCATTGCTGCAGATTTCCCTGCCCCCACCTTAAAATAAGGATTCGTAAAGGTGTCAGTGTATTCCGACTTGATGTTTCCAAGTGTGCCTTGATTCGGACGAGAATGAGCGGTTCCACCTTCTTCCATCGCACGAAGAGACCGAGCAGAATCATCAGTATCGTAATCATACTTCAGAGCAACAAGAGACGAGTATTCGTTGATTTCCTCAATCAGATTCCCGCGAGTGCCGTCGTAGATTCGCATATTCTTGATGAGGATTCCACCACCTGCATGATCTAACTGAAGAAGGGTCGGGTGCTTCGTAGAATCAAGAGCAAGTTTCAAATCAAACTGGAGAAATGACTTTTTACCATCAACAAACTCAACAGTCGGAGGGACAAAAAGCGAAACCTTTTGACCACCCGAATAACTGAGACCATTCTCCGAGGGGATTTCAACCTTAGACTCGCCAACCTGAACGATGTTATCAGTGCTCCAATACGACGACATTTTATGAAACTATCTATATAAAAATATCCACGAAATTTTAAAAAAATAAATCATCATAAATGAGCGTTGTAGCGGATATTGAAGGATTATCGGCGTGGTCTGATGAAGTCGAGAAACTCTTAGCGGAATGGTCAGAAAAAGCGTCCTGTTATAGATGGATTCACAACAGAGCGGAGAAGAAATATCGCAATCGCTATTACTCTTTCTCAATACCCGTGATAATTCTTAGCACTTTGACCGGTGCCGCGAATGTGGGTTTAAAGAGTTATATTCCCGAGGATAGTCAATCCACCGCTCAAGCAGTTGTCGGATGTGTGAATATATTCGCGGGAATCTTGGGGACTCTTCAGAATTTCTTGAAGGTTGCGGAAATTATGGAAAGTCATCGTGCGTCTGGCGTTTCATGGAGCAAGTTAGGGAGAAATATCTGCATAGAACTCGCAATAGATCCCGCTCGTAGAACAAATTGTCACGATTTTCTCGCAATATGTCGGGCGGAGTATGATAGACTAATAGAACAGAGTCCGATGATTACTGATGATATCATCAAACAATTCAACAGAAAGTTTAAAAATTACGATTGCGATGTCGCCCGACCATCTATCACAAATGGATTAGATAGATGCATCATTTACAAACATCCAGGAAACAATTCTAAAAGCGAGTTAGATTTGATGCGTCATGAAAGTGGCGAAGAACCAGAACCAGAGTTAAATCAAGACGCTCCTTAAGTGGTCGTAAAGATTCGATAGTCTTTGAAAGATTTCCGTATTTCCGCCTTTGTCTGGATGATGTATTTTTGCGAGATTGTGATACTCCTTTTTCAAATCTTCAAACGATTCGCTTTTACGTAAGACGCAAAACTCAACAGTATCATAATCGTCTTCTGAATCAAATGACCGCCGTTCTTCATCAAAATTATCGCTGAATGCTGTAAATCCATTTTCACGATGTTCTGACCTATACTTTTGATATTGCTCTTCGCGTGCTTCGTTGCGACAAAAACAGCAGGGGATGAAATTATGAGTTCCATGTTTGCAATACATTCGCTTCTCATAGATTCTTTTGAATCGCTCATTTTTTATCGGATCATCATAATATGTCCGCGTCATTTCAGATAAACCTCTCCTAGAAATTATTTACGAGATTTATCTCTTTTTGACCCCTTCTTTTTTTGCTTTTTTCGTTGTGCGGGTTTTTTTTGATTCATCCCTTCAAAGATTTCCTGCGGTTTTATCTTCTTATCCGTCAGGGGTGGGATTTTAACGGGAGCGACTTTTCTATAGGATGGAGTTTCTTGAATGGTCTCCATTATTTTCTAGTATAATTTTAACTTTGAAAAAAATATACTAATCCTATTTATAAAATGTCCCTTGTCGTTTGTAGTAATCAAGACAGTGATTCCACGACTGCAACAACTCAGCAGAGTATTTATAAACCGTATTCTTTTCGGAATGCTCTGAGTTCGACTTACACGATTCCGAAAAACGGGCAAGTCGCTCTTCAATCGTGTAAATACAACCTTGACGGAACTATCCCCTTGAGTGCAGGGGACCAAGTGTTGTATCAGTATTTCGGTCAAACAGATATAACGTCAGAGGATCCTTTCAACGATAAATTTATCATTGAGTTGAACTCCGCATCAGTCCCAATCAGAACCCAGATTTTTGAGGGAAAACAGGATACTATCGAAGAAGTGACGCCCATTGAACTCGCCGATTCTCTCCAGACCGCCATGAATAAGACTATTATGCATCCGAATCTTCGCGATCTGATTGCAGTAACAGCAAAACGAGACTCGAGCACGAATGAATTTACTGGTTATCAGATTATCTATGACCAGTTTAATACGCCGACGAGTGTGATTCCCGGTAATACTGAGGCGATAGACCAAATGGATAATACTCTAGTCCCGGGAGATGGTGACGACGGAATCACATACGGACAATTTACTTATCAAGAAGGTCAATTTACTGCTCTCGCAGATCCTGCATTTGAGGGTCCTGCTGTTGGGGTTCTTGCATCAAATCCTCTGTCTGCGAATGGTGGAGTTCTACAAGTTGATTTTACAAACCCGAATAATAGTAATAGGGATTGGGGAATCGGATTATCGCGATATGTGAATCACACAGAACCAAATGCAGAAATGGGGACGGATTCGCGACAACCCTCCTATTGGATTTCTGCGGGAGGTGATGATTTGGGCGACACTCAACCCGTCGATTCTTTCTTCTATGATTTCCTCGTATGTGCAAAAGAGGATGTGCTGAGGGTTTTTCATACTTGTGCTGATGGGACGGTCAATGATGTATTAAAGCGTGAAGTTATCCTATCTCGTGAGTTAGCATATGGAGACTCCACCGTTCCTTACGAGTATGATATGGGGGATAATTCAGCGGGTTATACATCGGTTAAATTTGTTTTGAAGGGACAACAGTTAGAGATTTATATGGTGAAAGCGGACGATTCTGAGGACACGCTTTATATTTACAACGCCGAGGTGGAGGGGAATTCTGAACAATTATCTTGCGTATCCCAAGCAAAATGGAACTTGTATCCCCTGCTTTATCTGGAGCAAGGAACGGGACAGACTTATGCTCTATTCGTAGAGGAATTTACTCCGTGTCAGAATGAAACTCAGACCCTCAAGCAAAGATTAGACGACGGGAAACCCGAAACGGTTTCATGGTATAATTCCGTGGAGGATACTGTGAATGAAGGTCTCGCGATTCAACTTGAAAATAGACCTTGGAATGACTACGAAGATGACGAATTATGGGCGGGTTATATGTTGTGGGCGGGTCTTGAAGATGTGACTGGTCCTATAGATTTGCAAAATGTTCTCATAATGAGACCGAGTGGTAAATATACACCATCGCGAGGAGCAAACACGCAGAACCTCTTAGGATTTTCTATTTCGCCGTATGAAGATTATGATGCTGATGGAACCCTCCGAACATTCACTTCTGACACAGTCCCGAAACTTTTAGCAAGTCGCTCAATGTTTTTGCGTCTTGAAAATATGACGCAAACATCCATGAACGCAAGGCAAGGAAATCGCTCATCAATCATCGCACATCTCCCAAGATTCGATGGGCAAGTAGAAACGGGTAGGATTTATCACGAACCCAAGAATCTCATCTTCCTAGATCTCAACAACTCGCAACCGATGAATGTTTCGTCTTTTGACATCTCATTCGTGTATAGCAACGAGCAATATGTCCAGGCATTGACTGGGCAGAGTGTGGTATGTCTATACTTCCGCGAAAAACCAGCGGAGAAAATCCAGCAAGTTTAAGTGTTTGTGAAATACACGCTTTAAATTATGTTGTTTTTTGTTTATGATTGAAATTTTCTCGTGATTTTTTAATGTTTCATTCAATATAATGAGTGAAAATCCGCCTCCCGAATTGATGCTAAACTTCGTTGATGAAGGAGAACCCGCAGTTTATACAGATGTTCCCGAACTAAATCAGCAGGATGATCCCTCGCCTATTGTGGAGATAAAGGCGATGATGGAGAAACAACCTATCGATGACGCGGATATTTTCGGAGATGAACCTCCTTCACCGAAACCTAAAGCATCTTCACCGAAACCGAAAGCATCTTCACCGAAAGCACCACAACCAGCGAAAAAACGCAGAGAAAAACCAGTCAAATATAACAAGGACGGAACAGTCAGGAAACCTAGGCAATATACTGAAGAACAACGTAAGGCAATGAGCGAACGCATGAAAAAAGTGCGTCTTGAAGCGGGTAAAAACAAGAGCAAAAAGCAGGAGGAGAAGGCGAAGAACGATAAGCATAAAGCATTACTCAAGGCGAAGAGGGATATGGAGATTCAAGAAATTGAGGAGAAAATCAAGAAAAAGTCCGAACCCAAGACGGAAGCACCTGCACCAGCACCAGCACCATCATCCCTTACAAGGGCAGACCTTGAAAAAGCACAATTTGAAGCAATCCTCAAGTATGACACATTACGCAAGGAGCGAAAGGCGAAGAAAAAGCAGGTGAAACAAGTCGAACAATATCATCAGGATGTCAAGACAAATCTCAAAAAAGAGTTATCGTGGCGGGATGTTGCTGGCGAATATTCAAACTGCTTCTAAAAGCATTAACAATATGATAACGTTTCCGTGATTTTTGATTTCATAAAGTCTAAAGTATTCAAGAATTTCAATTATTAGAAAGTCTTGACAGAAAAATAGTCCCAAGCATTAACAATTTGATAATGATTTAAAGATTATTTTCTAAAGGATACTATAACAAAGAGATGACAACACCCGCCTCAACCGTAGAGCAATTTCTTGAACGATTTGATGCGTCTGAGACCACTCAGCACGCACAACTTGACCACTATCACAAAAATATCGCAGTCCATAAGGACAAAAACTCAACACGCGTCGCATCCTGCCGATGGCGTAAGCGGTGGAAGAAAGACACGACTGAGTATAACACAGTCCGCGAAATCTCAAAATGTCGCTTTCTTGAAATGCTTCTAGGAAAACGCACAAAAGAGCGAGACTATGCACAGAGACAATTACATGAGAAAACCACTCAACTCGAGAAACAGATAGAAGACCTCAAGAAAGATAAGAGCATTGAGCGACGCGAACTCACAGAATCTAGGAGAAAATACGAAGACAAATCCCGAATAGCAGAGCAACGGGTTTATGATATGGCGTTATTGATGCGAAAGAACAACATCCCCGGATGGGCGGAGATTCTAGAAGGGGGTGATATCCCCAAGGTTGAAGAATCAGACCCCTACGACTTTATTCAAGACACCGATGACGAAGACGCCTAAATCATTATCAAAACGATAATACTTTTTATCTTTCAAATCATTATCAAATGGATAATACATTTTGATAGCGGTTTTACCATCATTAAAAAAAATCTTACTCAAGATAAATGAGCAAACCTCCGCCAGTCATAAAAAAAGTCAAGGATGTTGAGGAATCCGACAAGTTTGACGGCATACATGAAAATCTCCCACAGATGCCGAGTCTATGCTTAATCATCGGTTCAGTGCGTAGCGGGAAATCGAACCTGCTGGTCAATTTCTTCTGCAATCCCGATTTCTATAAGGATCGTTTCGATATCGTCAAGATTGTAAGCACAACCCTCGGATCTGATACAAAGGGGAAAATCCTCGCAAAGCATTTTGATTGCGACGACCATTATGAAGATAAACTCATAGAAGAGATAAAACAGTCTCAGAGCGAGTATGAGGAGAAGAAAGACCGTCCGACTTTTGCTCTTGTGCTTGATGATGTATTGACAAAGGACTTTTCAAAAAATAACGCGGTTTCGTTCTTCTCCACGAGATTCCGCCATTACATAGATTTCTACGTGATAGCAACTCAAACGTTTAGGGCGGTTTCCGGAATGATCCGAAATAATGCGACCGATGTGATTATCGCTCGTCAGCAAAATCAAAAGGAACTAGAAAAAATCGCCGAAGAGTATGGGTCTCTTGTAGGCGGTGAGGAGAACTTTTTCAAACTCTATAATCAAGTTCATAAGGAGAAGTATCAGATGATGTATATGAAACTATCAGAAAATCCTGTTCAAGTGTATAAGAACTTCGCGGAGCGTATCTACTAAATCGTTATCTTTTTGATAATGATTTATTCTAACCAGATGATATCCCTCGGGAGGTCCATCTTATAGCAAAAATACAGACAGTCAAAGGACGCCCCGCTTTTGCTATTCTTATCGAATTGTATCCTTTTCGGTGGGATTATGATTTGTATTTGTCCCTTGAAAATCCTCATATATTGATAACACAGCGTAGAGACGGGCATGATTAGGATAAATGGTTTATCCAGTTTTAGCATTCTCTCCACGACCTTTTTCTTGATGCTGAAAGGTGGGTTATCTATGATGATATCTCCATGATTGCATTCAAAGAAATCCTCGTTTTGATGGATGATATCATATCCGAGCGTTTTGAGTGTGTGTTCTCCGTTGAAGTAGAACGGACACCATATCTTTTTATCTTTCGGGATATACTCCTCAATATCTCTCCACGCTTCAATAGGCGTCGGGAAATTGTCATTTTTTGATGAGGGGATATCTGAATTTGTCGCCATTGCTTCTCTCTATATCACATAATAGAAAAGAAATCCTTAAGTCCCTTACTAAAAGCATTATCTTTTTGATAATGATTTCATCAATTTTGATTTCATAAAGTCTAAAGTATTCAAAAATTACAATTGTTAGAAAGTCTTGAGAGAGAATAGTGTCAAAGTATTATCAGATTGATAACGGTTTCGGGATATTAAAACCTTTTGTTTTTTTCACAGTTGATTAATAATATTGAGTATCGTATAAAATGGACTTGTTCGTCAATGATGTAGGCGATATTTCTGCGGGGAATATGCGTAATCGAGCACAAGAATCTGCAAACCGGGCGGTTGATGAGCATAATCAAATCCTTGCGGGTCAGATTACGCAACTCCATAAAAACCTTCAAGACCAAAAATCGGCGATTATGGAGAATGAGACTTTGAAAGATGTGCAGGATGGCGTTCAAGCATTTATGGGAGCGGGAGCAGTCAGAAACGCTTTGAAAAATTATCAAGAAGCAAGTGCGAAAGGAATGACTAAGGCGGATGCTCTTTCTTCTGCTATGCGTCAAGGTGCGGAAGAAAAGCGTGTCGGTCAAGGCGTAGAAGGAGAAGTTGAACGAACGGCGAATCCTCTTTCAACAGATAAACCATCCGCATCGGCAACACCTGAGGGACAATCCGCAACTGGTTCATCCTCTACTGCTCCCACCACCGCTGAACACGAATCTCTGACTGTGGGTGAAGGTGAAGAGGGCGGAATGTTGAAAAAGGGTATGGCGAACACTCTGGGAATATCTGAGGAAATGTCGGGCAAAGTTATGCGAGGAGTCGGTGCGGTGGGTTCCGCTGCACAGGGCGGATATGACTTATATCAAGATATCAAGGCGGGTCATGTGGTTGGTGCAAATGGTTGGGAAAAAGCGGGAAATATCACGCAAATCGGAGCATCTGCTTTAGATATGATCGGCGTCGCTTTTCCACCTGCTGAGATTGTGGGCGGTGTTTTGAGCGTTGTCGGTGGAGGTCTTGATGCTGTCGGTGAAATGTTTGAGGGCAAAAAGAAGACGAAAGAAGCAGACGAGCAGGAAAAGGCAACCGAGCAGAAGGAAGAGCAAGAAAAGGAGGTTCAAGTTCCGACAACATCCGCTCCTCAAGTCGCTCAAGCACAAGTCCAATAATTTTTAGTCTTGTAAATATTTTTTGTAAAAGATGATATATCACATGGATCGCGGTCAAACACCCACAAATGCAGAATTTCGCGCCGAAAGTTCTCGGATGATGAAAGTGCTAAAACATCAGTTAGATATGATTCAAGGTGATATATCGTCTATAAAACGAGATATCTTCTTATTGAAGACAATCAAGGAAGTTAAGTCTGAAACCATTAAACTCGAACCAGAACCGAAACCCAACACAACAAAGGAGGAGGAATATGCTGGGGGATGGCGTTTCTGGTGATTACTTTTTGAAAAACTTAGCATTATACATTTTGATAAGTTTCCTTTTATCCGTTGTCGGTTTTCCACTTTGCGGGAAACCCGACCATGTTAAATAATACGCTAGATATCCTGCACGAAGCGGATCATTTGTTCGCAAATCTCTCGCGTGTCGTTTCAGATATGCGTCTCTTCTTTTGACATCCTTATGCTTCAGATAATCATCACGATTCGGATCTCCAAATGAAACCGTTTTAAATTTATTCCCGGGCATACGGAAAACGGCATTCCACTTTTTCTTAGGATTCGACGAGGGCACAAGTTTGATTAGGACGGGCATCACTATGGTTCAAACTTACAAAATAAAATCTGAAGAGAGATATAAATGTCTCTTCTGTATCTCGGTGATTGCTTAGAGTTGATGAACGAAGTCGCAGATGATTCTGTGGATTTGATATTCACGGATCTCCCTTATGGACAAGTCTCCTGCGAATGGGACAAGAAGATAGATCTGTCTAAGATGTGGGAGCAGTTTATGAGAGTCAAGAAACTCCACACGCCGATCTTCTTCTGTTGCACGACAAAATTCGGCGTTGAGTTGATACAATCCGCTCCTAAGAAATGTCATTTCCGCTATGATATCGTCTGGGTGAAATCTGCTCCTGCTGGTTTTTTGAGTGCGAAAAAAATGCCGATGCGGAAGCATGAAATGGTGTATGTGTTTTATGAAAAACTCCCGCTCTATGATCTATCTAGTCATCGTCATAAGTTTAATAAGGAAGTCGCAACGGGCGAATTGTGTCAATACGATGTAAATAAGAATGCTTACGGGGGAGGAACGGATGGACGGATAAAAGTCCCGAAAGATGCGAAATATCATAAGGAACGATATGAACCTCCGCTTCCCGTCTCAGTTGTTCGCGAAGACGAGCATAAAACAGCATACGGAACAAATACGCATTATCACCATAATGAGCAAAGAAACGGCGAAAGCATCTATGATCCACCGCTCCCTCATTCTTTGCTTGAAATCAAATCAGAGAGAGGAAAACATTCTACACAGAAACCGACGGAATTGATCGCGTGGTTTTTGAAGTATTATTCAAAAGAAGGCGATGTTGTGCTTGATCCGACGATGGGTTCGGGTTCGACGGGCGTCGCTTGTAAGCAGATGAATCGTAATTTCATAGGTATGGAAATGAATCCCGAGATCTTTGAGGTTGCTCAGCAACGCATAGAATCATAAAAGCATTATCAAAAAGATAATGCTTTGACACTATTCTCTGTCAAGACTTTCTAACAATTGTAATTTTTGAATACTTTGTCTTTTATGAAATCAAAATTGATGAAATCATTATCAAAAAGATAATGCTCTGAGGGTTATTCTTCAAGATTATTTTGTATGGTGTATCATATGAGTGAAAACAGCGAACAGATTGAACTAGAGGAAGCAGTAGAGCAATTTTTTGATACACACTTTGACGGCGTCAATGCTGACAATCACGCCTTCATCCTTGAGTTATTTGAGTATGTAGCGAACTATTATCTATTTGATAATGATAACGGGTTAAAACAGACTGATAAAAATCTTTGAAGATATATATGGATTATCCCGAAGTCTCGATATTGATTCCTGTTTTTCAAAGACACGAATTTTTGAATCTGACCCTCTACAATATCAAGAGTCAGAATTATCCTCATTCAAAACTCAGAGTCGTTATTGATGAGTGCAGGTCCGCCGAACCATTCATCAGAGGTATTGAAGAATATCAAAGCGTTTGCGAATATCTCTATCCGATTCCGGTAATACATAATGTTTATCCTGTTCGCTCGTCAATCGGGGCGAAACGCAATAGATTAGTAAAAACCGCAAAGACGCCTTACTGTCAATTCTTTGATACAGATGATTTATACAAACCCTCAGCGGTCAAATACAACTATGAAATTTTACGTGATAAAGGCGTCAAATGTGTGGGTTCGGACAAGATGCTCTTTTGCTATACAAAGGACAATTTCGGAATATGTGGAATCAACTGCGGTGATCGGATTCCACTGATACATGAAGCAACGCTATTTTTTGATCGCAAATGGTTCGCATCAACTAGCAAATTCGCAAGAAATAGCAAAGGAGAAGGCAAGCGATTGCTTGAAGGATTATCAGATAAAGTCGTCGCAATCTCTGATGTTATGAAGATTATGGTTTGCTTAGTGCATGAAAAAAACACGATTGACAAGGAGAAATTCAAACAGAATCTCACGCCGATGAATCCCGATCTTATCGTATTTTTGAAAGGACTTTTACAAACTTAAAGATTAAAATCTATAACCTCTTATAGAATGGATTTAACCGACGAACAAATAAAGGCGATAGTTGAGCGTCATGTGAAGCGTCGTGAATATGATAAAAACCGATATCACGAAGTTTTAAAAAAGGACCCTGATTTTATCGCGAAAAATCGCGAAAGGGCAAAAGCACATTATCAACAAAACGGCGAAAAAAAGCGACAAGTATATGCAAAAAATAAGGAACTATTATCAGCAAGGTCCTCCGCTCGTTATTATAAAAAGACGGACAGACTTGAACTATTCAAGGAGAAACATCCCGAAAAGTATCAACTGCTCGTTGATGCTTCTGACCCTGTGCTTTCTTGAGACTCCTTTTTGACGGTCTTCTTGAGACTCCTCTTTTCTGCTTTCTCTTTTTTGAGTGCTAAATATCTCTTGCTCTCCTCTGGGGTGAATGGAGATTTTTGGCGTGCTTTCCTTTTCGCCCGTGATTCCTCAACACGCTTTTTATACGTCTCGGGATCTTTCAGAGACGCCTCATGAATCGCCTTCTGGTCTGGGTGTTTCTCCAACCAAGCATCCATTCGTGCTTGGATTTTTTCGCGGTGCTCTTCCATTTTATGATTACACGATTATTTTTATTTTGTATCAAATTTTTGCTTTGTTTTTATCGCCGAGTATTTCATCAATCACATTGAATGAAGTCCGAACCTCCCTCTCAATTTTGAAAAGCACCGATGAACTATCATTCACATTTGCATAAGAACCATCAGGATCAAATATCCCGACAGTAATTGATGAGAGTTTCGTGGGTTTCCCGATTGTGAATTGAATGTCGCTTTGTCCTCCGAAGTAATAATCAGACTGAGGATTCTCTTTATTGACTACGCCCACTATAGGCATATTTGTGATATTATCGCGACCACCCACAAATATCGAACGAGGCACGATATCGCTTCTTACTGTGTAATATCCCCTAATCATAGAAACAGGGAAACTTTCCGCTGTGAGACTAATACTCGAACACTTAATATTTATCGGCGGATATGCTGGGATATTATCCATTCGTGGATCCCCTAAAAATTCATAAGAACCATTCTCATTATACATATAGTAGGAAAACGGAGCGGGCATAGTATCCCCAAAATGAGGGATTCCTTCAATATTCGTAACCCAGTTTTTCGTATTTGTCGCCTTGATATCTGCGTTAGTTGTGGGATATTTCAAACTGTTGATATTCGTGTTATCCACTCGTTTCAAAAGATTGTTTTCTGTTGCGTTGAATTGATCGTATGAGAATCCCATAATCCCCCAAAGACCATCATCCCATGTATCAGCATCATAACCCATATCTTCAAAAAATATCCCCGACCTGCTGTCATAAACCGTATAGGGTTGATAGTTCTTATTGAAATCGCTAACGACCATTTCTCCTGGTCCTTGTGCAGCGGAACCATTCCTAGAGAACATTTTAAACTGTTGCTGATATGGGAGAATAGCGGGACACCATTCATTTACATCTTGTAAAGGATTGAGTTTATAGATTGATCCACCTTCATCTGATGGAATATCCGCAGTCAGAAAAATCCCCGATGTCCCTCCGGGAACTGCGCCCCCCGTAGGATTAAGATCAAGAGCGTATCTTCCGCCATCGGGTCCCCTAGACGCTAGATTTTCTGATGTGTGTAAGTCTGAAAATTTGAAGTGTTCGCCATCCCATAAAACTTTAGGATTATCCGCCCCGATATATCGGCGATTGATATACCCTTCAGTCTCTGCTACGGAAAACTCAACCGAACCATCATCTTTAAAATTGCTATTCTCCCATTTGTTATTTACAAATCTCTCGGAGAATGTTTCGCCGTAATAATTCACCATCGTAATTTGAGAACCCTCCCATAAAAGAATCGCGGGTTGCGTGGGTGCGGTGAAGTGTAAATCATAACCGAACTTTCTGCTTGCTTCTATCGGAGAGGATTCATAAAACCAGTCGGGGATAACCATATTAAATGGTGCTCCGGGTTCGTTCCCAGTTTTTACAACGTGTGGATATATGTTGATAAAATCCCCTACAACTCCTTCATGAGTATATGACTCTTTTCCAAAGCATCCGTAAGTCAATTCATTTCTTTCAAGACTAGGTTTATCATAGAAAACATCCCTATCCGCCTTATTGTAATAAACAAGGAATAATTTGCTATATCGTTTGAGATTTCTCTCATACTTTTCCGCTTCATCAGAACCTTCTGCAGAATATATGCTATCTCTCATCAACGATGACCCAAGCATCGAATAGGGAGATATATCCGCATTTGTATAATGTTTAATCGTGTAATCAGTGCCCGCGGGAACGGTTGTCCCTAAATTTTGATTCAAGGTGATCTCTTGACCGATCCCACTAAATTCCACAGTCGCGGGGATATCGGTCAATCCAATAGATGGAATGGTGACTCTTGTATTTATGCTAGTCGTCATATCGGGCGTTCTGGTCGCAAAGAAAACCGCGTTATCGGTTGCACTCCCTCCTATAAGAAACCGTGCCGATGTGGTTGTCTCCACAGTCGCCGAAGCATCAATTTCAATTTGACGGGCGTTTTGTTGCTGATTCATGTGAAAGAATCGGGTGTTATCTACTGTATGGTCTTCGTTATAAAACGAACCATCTCCATATGTAAAGGCGGACTCATCAGAACCCTGGGGAGCATTCCACGATTCCCATATTTCTGGATATAATTCTTGAGCGTTGATAAACTCTTTTAACAGGTTGAGATTTTCAAGAGTGTAGGGGATATTTGTGCGAAAAGGTTCATTTGCGACATTTGTATCAAAATCTTGCCTTAACTGAGAACCGAGTAATCTGTCGCTAGTTGTGGGGATAACATCTCCCGATGGTGTTCCTGCATTCATATTGATGAACTGACCCGTTTCATATAACTCGGGACGCTTCATTCCGACAACTTGGAAAGCGTTGTAATATTGGGGATTTTCAGTTGGATCCTCAAGAAAATCCATACTTTTAGATGTCGCACAGTTAAACGTCTTGTAAGTATTACTCTCAATAGTTTTGCTAATATGAATATTAGCGGAATTGTTTCCTGTTTCAATTTGTGTCGGATCTGGTGAAAATATCAGATCCTCTGTTTTTGTGATAAGTTGAAGTTTATTCGTCAGACTTTGAGCGATAAACTGAGCGGAGTTAAAACCCTTTTCAACTTCAATTTCAAGAAGTTCGCGATAAAGATAATACTCCCTAAACTCGGGTTCAATTGTAAAACTTAATGCGGGTTCGGTGCTTCCCGCAAGACCCCCGTTTATGAGACCCGCTCCTTCCGTGTTTCCCAGATTTGAGAAACGTGAAATAAACAGCGTAAATTTTGAGTTATCGTTATTGACTCTAACGACGCTTTCTTTATTTTCATCATAAGGGGGATAAGGGTTCGCACTTCCATAAGGAACGCGATAGTAATCACCTTTGATAATAAATGGCGTTGCCTCTTTCGGAATCGGACAAATATCCCCGCCGTCTAAAAATCCGACTCCGACTTGTGATAGTGTAGGTTCCGCAGGAGCAGAATTTGCTTCCCCCGACCCGGTCGGAATACCTTTCCTAGGGAGTGTTGCGTATCCCGTCCCATTTGTATTTTTGTAATAACAAATCGTAAGATTTGCGATATTATCCCTCAATTCTTTCGTATCCGTAATTTGCTCCACAACTGCGGACACTTTGCGATTCGTTACTTTTTCTGATTCAACCGTCTCCTTGATATATTTGAACGTCTTGGTCTTTCCGAGGGTTCTGCCTTTTATCTCGATAGTCTTTGAAGTTCCTGCACCACGCTCTGAAATAAAAGCAGAATAGAGACTAACTTTATCACCTGGATTCAAATCATAGATATCACCAAGGACGCATGTCCATTGTGCTGGATTGCTGTCGTTATTTGTGCGTGCTTCTTCTGATGTAAGACGATTTGCCTCAACAATTTCGGATTCAATATATCCGCTCATTTACGTTTTGTTATATTTTTAATCTTCAAAATATTTTATAGGGTCAAACTAAATGGCGTATAGTTCTGAGAAGATGGAAAAACCCACGATGAAGAAAGCAACAGCAACAAGGGGGAAAATGTCCGACGCTCAAAAGTCAGCATTGACGAAACATATGGATAAGATGAAGAAGGGAGGGATGTCTGCGAGTGAGATGAAGAGTCATAGGATGCGCATGATGGGGAGAATGCG
>Ga0181405_1000168_pt1 | contig 22545 bp, 28 predicted proteins | sample 28SPOviralmetaG_FD_130134 | JGI IMG/M metagenome (GOLD analysis project Ga0181405, IMG submission 130134) | Marine viral communities from the oligotrophic San Pedro Time Series (SPOT) site, San Pedro Channel, CA, USA - 28 SPOT_SRF_2011-11-29 | ecosystem: Environmental > Aquatic > Marine > Strait...
ACTACATTAGCTTTGGTGTAATTAGTTCCTTTATTAGTTATCGTAATACCTGTGATAGCATTTCCAGCTACAGTTGCTGTAGCAGTTGCGCCTGTTCCATCACCAGTGATTGTGACAGTAGGTGCACTTGAATAATTAGCTCCTGATGTTGTTGAATCAGTTCTATTACCATCTGAGTCAATTGTTTCTAAAACAATTCTTTCAATTCCTGCAGCTAAGGAATCATCTCTAGATGCTTTTTGGTTTAGGTATTGAGAATAATCAGCTTCAGTCAGGTTTGCTTCTGCATCTGAATCACTACCATAAGCGAAGGTTAATATGGTGTTGATTGCTACAGTACCTGTAGTAGCTGAGTTTAAAGTAATTTGAGAACCATTTATTGCACTAACTTTTTTAGCAGAACCAACATTGGCTCCAGTGACTGTCATACCAACGGCGATGTCATCACTTATTTCTTTTAGAATAATCTTATCACTTGTACCAGAATTTGCAACTGCTACTTGGCCTTCTCCGCCCATAGCAATATATTTTACTGGCATATATGAATTTGTTAAAAACTTTTCTGCATCTGAAACTGATACTGTATACATATACTTCCATGTATATCCATCAGATTCTGCTTGTGGTTGAGTTAAAGTTTGTGTTGGTTGTTGTGTTGATGCACTTGAACCAGCTTTTATACATTTATATACCTTAAACTCATTTGTTATAACATAGAATTTCTTATCAAAGATATCTGAATCTTTTGAATCCCATGCTACATAAGATGTTGCACCATCCCATGTATGTCTGTTTGTTACGTGTGAAATATTAGATGATGCTATTTTCTTTACACCTTGTAGGTTAGACCTTGCCACTCCAAATTCATCTAAGTGGTCTCCTGGTGTAGGGGCTGTTGCTAAATCAGTAGTATCTGATGTAGAGTTAGACCATACATCACCTTTACCAATACCAACATATACCGCACTATTAGCTACATCTTCTTTGAAGTTGTTTGCATTTACAACTCTAAATGTGTTTGATACTATTGCTGCCATTTTATTTTACCTTCTATTCTAAATCCACGAATGTTCGTGTATTATATTTATTTATATTAGTTGAATCGACGTTTTGTATTTCTATGTCACCTAAAAAGCTTATTTGTTGGTTAGAATTGTATAACCTAGATGAAGTATAGAAATTTTGTCCTTTTCTTTGTTTATATCCATTATTTATAATGGTTCTAAAATTAGGATTCTTAACTGCTACATCAAACGCTGGTAAGAATTTAGCATTTGATGGTGTTTCTTCTGTTCTCGTATATGTATCATCAATGGTTGCTGTAGCTGCTGCGTTCGAACCATCTCCACTAATTGTTATTGTAGGTGCTGATACGTATCCATCACCTTGATTTGTTATTGTAATTGCAGTTATTTGTCCACCCGATACTGTTGCTGTTGCTTCAGCTGGTGTGGTTGAACCTACACTTGATAATCCTCCAGAGAATGAAACTGTTGCTGATGTATATCCACTACCTGCATTTGTAATTGTAATTGAATCAACATGACTTATAATATCATCTCTTAAATTACCACCCAATAAAGAACCAGTTGTTTGTTTTGGTACATGTAATATGCTTGTTGTGGGTTTTACATTATTATGATTTAAACTTAAATCTAAAATGTGTTGAGTTCTAACTCTTATCTCGTTATGTGCACCAGATGCTAATCTAATTAGTGGGTCTCTTGTATATCCTAGACCTGGATTACTTGGTGTAATATCACCACTAGTAATAAATCCATTTGAATCTAATGTAAATACAGCTGCAGCTGTTACGTTAGTTGATAAAGCAATACCTTCAGCATCTACTGCATCAGGCGGTGGGAATGTTATACCAGGTGCTGTTCTAAAATTCTTTTGTGATGGCCCAAGTACTTTTATTTTTGCTATCTTAGTAGCGTTTGGATTTGCTGGTACTGTTGCAAATAGTTGTGAGAAACCTGCACCAGTATTTGAAATAGTTATTGCATCTACATCCAATTCACCATCAGATGTTACGCCAATTGTTGCTGCTGGGTTTGTAGGTGTGACACCATCTTGTGCTGTGCCATTAAATGAAACTGTTTGAGTACCTGAATAACCAAAACCTTTTTCAGTTATTTCAATTGCTTTAACTGTTCCATCAGTTTTTGATAAAGTTGCTGTGGCTGTTGTACCAGTTAGAGTATGTGATGTTCCACTTCCAACTGAACTTAAATTAATTGCACCTGCAGGATTACTTGCCAGTTCTAACTTAATATTATTACCAGATTTATTTACAACTTTATAGGATATTGTACTAGTTAAATTCCCTATTGATGTTCCACCTCCACTATTATATGTGACAATATCACCATTATTTAATGCTGCTGCTTGAGCAGTTGTTAATGTAATAGTATCATTAGATAAATTAACTGCAGTGGCAGGATTAAACGTCATAGCGGTTGGTGCTGAGAAAGTTGCAACTGGAGTTCCATATTCACTACCACCATTTACAATAGTGATTGCTGAAACCCTACCATTTGTAAGTGATGCAGTTAAAGTTGCTGCGTTAAATCCTGAAGCTGCTGCTGAATCAGATGTTGTAATTGTTGGAGCACTTGTATATCCAGTTCCACCACTTGTAATACTACTACCACTTATAACACCATTTCTTAAGTTTAATGATAGTGAACCTGACTTATGTATTTTAGCTTCAGCAATTGGTGAGAATATTGAAGCAAATGCTTCTACTAATAATGGAAGGTCTTCAATACCTATAACACCTGGCTGTCTTGTTGGTAAAGCTGATAAAACTTTTCTAAGTATGGGTGCTAATCCATCATTTCTTACACCATCACCTAACGCATCTTCTCCTAAAGCTGATTTTGTTAATTGTAAGAATATTAAAATTTCAGCAAAGTATATAAATCCAGCTGGGTGAACTAATTTATCAAAAGCATTTTCCCAATCTTGTAAACTTCTACCAGTTTTGACTAGGTAAGAAAACTTTTGAAACTTTTTACTATCAGTTATAACTTGGTCGTAAGATAAGAATCCTCTTTGGTCTAGGTAAGTACCTCTTGGTACGAAGGTCACAGTTGCACCAGATGACAAAGTAATTGCTTGGGATAAGGTTATTACCTTCCCAGTTGCATCTACAGATGATACTGTGACTGGGTTATCTTCAACACTGTCGGCAATACCGTCCTTTAGAGTAATAGTACTTCCAGGTGGAGTACCATCAACTATTTTAGAACCTGGTCTAATATTATCATTACTTGCTGTAATATTAATTACGTTTGTATTACTGGCTGCTGATGATAGTGTTGTTGTATGATTTAAAGCTTGGTCCCAATCACCTTGAGAAGGTATAAGAGTTTTTTCATAAGGAAACTCTACTTCTACTTCTTCGTTAAATAATAATCTAAAAAATATTTCTATACTATCACTACTTCCTCTTAATTTATAAAAGTCATTTATGAGTTTATAAAGAGTTCTTCTATTACCAACTGTATTACGTGGTAATGAAGCACCAATTTCTTTTTGCATCATAGTTAAAAAACTATCATCATTTGTATCGATGTTCATAGCTTTTTCTATGGTATTCATAATATTTGATGGTCCTGGTCCTACGTATCTTTTAATCAAAGTAGTTAAGGTTGCAGTATAACCATTAAATGAAGTTAAATTAGTGACGGTAAATGTTTTACCAATACCACTTGTAAGTTGTAAACTTCCTGGCAGTTCATTACCATTCGAAATAGCTGTATTAATTGAACTAATTGGAATAGTCATAGTACTATTAGCACCTTCAAATGAATGTAGTACTCCAGTACCTACACCAGCAATATCCACTGAATTGCCATTTACTGATGTTGATAATTTAATTTTTCCACCAGCTGATGAAATAATATAATAAGTAAAGTTATTTGTTAAACCATTAATTGCTGAACCATCACCACTCTTATAAACTACAGGAGTTCCAACTGGCAATGATTGTTGATTAAATGCACCTACTTCAATTTCATTTGCACTTTCACCAATCAAAGCTGATGAGGAACCATCAAAAATAAATTTAGCTGGTGTTTTACCTGTTGGTGATTTAAGTACTAATGCAGAATTACCCGCTCCGGAATCTACAAAGAACTCATTATTTCTTGTTGAATCTTGTACTCTAAATCTAGCGACATTATCTAAAACTATATCTTCAAAAACTTTTGTTTCTTGATATATAAACTCTTCCATGTTCATGAAAGTATAATAAGCTTCTAAGAACTCTCTTAGTTTTGTTTTATTATGTAAAATCTCTGAAGGTATAATTTGGTCTAAACGAATATGTTCTTTAGTATCAACTAAAGTTGAATCATCTAGTTCTATAACTCCAGGTGTTAGATTTGTTTTTGCCATTAGTCTTTAAGTCTTGATGTTGTTGTATATGTTATACTTCCACTTGAACCTGCTGTTGCGATAGTATCAATCTCTGGTGTTATCTCAACTCTATCCTGTTCTATATCTAATAGTTGTTCTCTTTTAGGTGCAATGTCTAAAGAATCAGGTATAACTGAAACTCTAATAGGTGAATTTGTTGTTGGTAAGAAATTATTTAACGTAATTATACCATTTGCTATATCTATTAAACCAGCATCTGCTATCACACTTACGTTTTTACCATCAGATACTTTATAAACTATTACAGTTCTTTTTGTTGAATCATTATCAATTGCTATATCTCCAAAGAAATGGTCACTAGTATCTGACCCATTAAGTTTAAATGGTGAAGATGATAATAACATTTTAGCTGAACTACCTCTATCTAAAAATTTACCAGCAAAAGTAAGTGTATGGTTTTGAGTTATTATATTCCCGTCTGTATCAGTAAGTGGTGTAAAGTTTTGAAACATTCTTGGTCGTATTGTACTATTAAGAATGGATGGGTCTGAATTATCAATTTCATTTGTTAATTGTGAATGCCTAAATACACCATCAAATTTATTTAAGTTATTAAAATTAAAATCACTAATAGTATCTCTTACAACAGTTGTAAGTTCAACTGCGGTTCTATCTGTTAAGTTAGGATTATATTTAAAGAATACATCTAGTTCTAATCTTGTAAATGATGGGTCAACAATCTCAGGTGTTATTGATACTACATTCTTACCTTTTAATATAGCACCTTTTATTTCTGTCTTTTCATCCTCAGTTAATTTTTCAGCTAATAGAGGTTTTACTGCCACATAAGCTTTACCAAAATCTGGTATTGTTTGGTCTTCACCACCCCAAGTTGCAATAGAATCTATATTACTAAAATTCTTTTTAATAATAGCTGCGTAATCTTGAGCTGTGACTGCTCTATCCTGAGCAATATAAGTAAGTGGTGCATTGAATCTTATTGATTCAGATGTTTCTTGGTCTGCTCCACCAGCTGCGTTTGATACAACTGTTGGTTCATTATCTGCTACTTTACCACTAACTTGGTCAACCATAAAGAATTGACTAGCACCATTTGATTCTTTACCTTTTGTTTTAACATAATCAATTGTGACAATATTATCATTAATAGGTTTATAACCAGTGACACCATCTCCAAAATATATTTCAAAGAATCCTGATGGATTTTCTTGTAAGAAATAAACTTTAGTATTTTCATCAACATCTTTTAAAGATTCAAATTGAGTATATATTTCAAATCCACCTGAACCCGCTCCTTGTGATTCCTGTACACGTACGCGTAGGGAGCTTGTATCTGCGTCTTTATCACTGAGTTGAAATTTCTGATTCTCTATATCATTATCAACTCTGTATTTTAATTCTCTTAATGAACCTTCAACAATTCTGACGTCAGGGAATGTATATTTAGTACCAACTAAAGTTGCTGTATGGTCATTGAGTACTACATATTGGAACTCAATACCATCTAATTTAGTATTTAATTTAGTACCTCTTGGCAAAGTAAGTGTTGTTGGATTTGTACCACTACCAGCATTTGCAACTATATTTACTACAGCTCTTGGTGATAAAACAGAACGTGGAACGTATCCTAATAGTTTAGCTCTTGTGACTACATTACCTCTTATTTGAGCTGAGTCTAAAAAAGCTTCGTTTAAACTAAAGTGAGCATTCATAGCGTTATAATGAGTATTATAAGCCAGTACATCTAATAGAATATTTAATCCTGAGCCATCAAAATCATAATCATTAAATTCTGATTGTTGCTTTAAAAAACTTTTTAAGTTATCTTTTATTAAGTCGAAATCTAGTTCTGTGACGTTTAAATTTGTTGCCATTTTATCTTAACCTTCTTAGTTCTATATCTATGCTTTCTTGTGTATCAAATTCTTTAATTAGAAAAAACACAGTTATTTTATATGAATTCCTATCGATATCATCTTGTATATTAATACCGTTTACGCTTACTCTTGGTTCGTTATTTTGTATACATCTTCTAATATCATTTCTTAAACCAATACGTGTAATTGCATCGTTTGGCTCAAATAATCTACCTCTTAGGTTTGCACCTGTTGTGGGTTGAAACGGCCTTTCATTAAAGTTTGATATTAGTAAATTTTTAATTGCGTTAGCAATTGCTCTATCATCAACTAAAGGTATTATATCTTTTCTTATAGGATGTATTGCTAAAGATAAATCTAAATCTCTATATTGTTTTTTCTTAGCAACTACTATAGATGGACTAGTGCCATCCTTTATACTTTTATCAGATCCAGATAATCCATCATCAGTTTTTAAGAGAGAATTTACTCTTATTTCTTGCTGCTCTGCCGTTAAATTACTCATATAACTATTTATACAGGTGGAACTATACTTTGACCACCGAGAGCCGAAGTAAATTCGTTACTTTTTTGTGTAATTCCGCTGAACCCACTTAAATCTATTGTTTTTGGTATACCTATTAATGACATAAACATACAAAAATCAAATGTAATCCATTGTGTTAAAACACCTAATCCTATTTTATCAAAAAATGATGTGACCTTATTCATCCATTCTTTTAATAAAAAGGTTTGCCAATTTTCTTTAAATTCTTTTAACTTCTGAGTAATCCTTGCTATTTGAAATTCAAGGTTAACTACATTATCATCAATTTCACCACCTAATAAATCTACTACACTAAATCCAAATACTGATAAAGCGTTTAATCCATCAAGAACACCCTTTGTATATTTTTCCATTGCTTTATTACGAGCATCTATTAAATCTTGACCTGTTAAAAGTCCTTCCAATGATTCTAACTCAGCTACAAATTTTGCTTTCTCTGCATCTATAATTGCTTTAATCATTCCTTCTATATCTAATGTAAGAGGAATTGGTAATGATGGTAAACCTAAAGCGTCCCATATATCACTAAACTTACCAATCAATCCACCAAATCCAGTAAACAATTCACCATTCATAAATTTAGTGACTTCATTCTTTATATAATCCATTACTTGTTTTGCTTTTAATTCAGCATTTTCTAATCCAAACTCACCACCAAATTGTTTATACTCATCAGGTAATAGTTTATATAATGAATCTATTTTACTATTTCTTAATTCTAATATAAGTTTATTTAATTCTATAGCTGACATGTCAGGGTTTGCTGCTCTCAAAGCTGCAATTTGAGCTTCAATACCAGCACCGTATCCACTGATTTCTTTTGCTAATTCTTTTAGATATTCTCTATCTGTTGCAATCTTTAAAATATCAACACTAATTCCTAAACCTGGAATAGTCATTGTTAAACTAATAGGAAATATACTATTGATTAATTCTAATATTTTGGTTGGTACATATATATGAAACTCTTCAATCAACCTTTGTATCATAATTTTAAATTCTTGTTCGGGTATACTAATCGCTTTAAAATCTGGATCGTAAGGACTTAATATACTTCTTACACTATCTAAAATCTTTTTAAGTTCTTCTCCTTGTTTTTTTAAATCTTCTATTTCTGAAAGTGCAGCCTTTTCAGCTTCAGTAGCTAACTTACCAAAAAAATCCATAAGATTTTTAGGTTGAGGCAATAATACCGCTGGGCATTCCAAAGGTGGTATTTCTACTTTTATTTCTGACATTACACTATTTTTGTTTTTTGTCCTGGTTTAGATACTATAGTAATTCCACCATCTTTATCCATTGTAATACTTGAGCCTGCTTGATGTACTATTTGAATATTACCAGGTGTATCATCAAATATAACTGTATGTCCTGATTCAGTCACATGAGTTTTCTTTTTGATATCGTCTGTAGGTACATCCTTTACACCATCTGTTTGAGTTGGTATTGAACCTATAATAACTGGGTCTTGAGCACTATAACCATCTCTAAAAAATCCAACTACCCATGAACCAACTAATAATCCATGTGTACTTCCTACACCTGCCTTTGAGGCTGAAGTGTTTGGTAATAATACAGTTGCCCAAGGTAATTTTTCCTTTGGTACAGTTTTATCATAATATCCATACGCTCTGACTTTTACTCTTGAGTGTAATACAGTATCATCTATATCTAATACCTCACCTATAAACCAGTGAAAAGGATTTCCTATATATTCATCTTGTCTATTCATTTCGATCTACCTCTGATGGGTCTTTACTATCAATATCTACACCAACCGAATCTCTTACTAGCGTAATTGATTGTATAAATTTTTGTTCAAAATTACTTTCTATTTTTTGTATTATATAATCACCACCTAAATACTTATCAAACATATTTGATTCATCAAGTGCTGCAGCTGATGATGCTTTACTAATATCAACTCTAATTTTATTACCAACTTCTAAACCAAAGTTTCCAAGTATTTGCATTTTCATTACGTTAGTTGACATTGCGTTATAATACGCTTCACCTTTCATTATGGTATTATCCAATGGTTGATGAATATTACTTTGTTCAAAGGCTCCTGGATTTAAATTAACATGGAAAGTTCTACCTTGAGTAATTTGATTTAAATTTAATTCACCAACTTTATCGTTATTTGAGAATGGTTGAAATTTATTTAACTTTGTATTATCACTATATCGATAATCGTTCTGTATAAATTTTTTATTAAATATATCAATCGCTTCAAACTCAGAACCATATACACCTTTTTTAATATTTGAAAATTGAGAATAATTAATTGGTGATGAAAATTTTATAATTCTAGTTCTTATCTCATCGAAGTATTCTGCTGAACCTGGCGTATTACTAAAGAATGATTTAAGTTCATATGTTTCTTGTACATCTTTATCGTACATTGATTTTAAAGAATCTAAATAAACTCCCTTTTTACATGTTTCATATAAAAAGAATGGTGTACTTTCTTCATAACAATTATTTAATAACCAACTTGCTGCCTTCAATGGGCTAATAGTTGGAAATACTCCTTGTACTGAACCTTTACTTGAAGTATTAATTTTTTCTATTCTTTCTATACTTAAATTGTTTCTTAGAATTTTTTCAATAGCACCTGCCATTGTTCCTTCAAATTCATTTACAACAAGTTTAGATGCATCGGTCACAACCCAAGGTGATACCATTCTTAATGTATAGTATTGTTTATTAGCACTCATTCTTGAGTATTGAAATACATCAATTAAAGTAAGTGTCATTTCCCATTTTTGGTCTTCATCTAAAGCTTCTGAATCTGCTTGTTTTCTACGTCCAACTATTAATTCTACTTTTTCATTTCCATTTAATCTTAATCTACTAAAATAGTTTCCACCATCTTGAACAAAAGCTTCTATTACAATAAATGGATTACTTAAACTTTCTTCCACATCCATTTTAAGAATCATATCTCTAATATCTACTGGTTCTGTTTTATTTGATGGATATAATAAAGCCTTCTTAATTAAAAAGGAACTGGGTGTAATCGCACCTGATATATTGGTGACATCTGTTTGTGTACTAGACATTTAATATTTCTTCAAATTGATTCACGAACTGTTCAATATAGTTAGGGTCAACATAACGTATTTTTGAACGTTCTTCATTTCTTTCAAATTCAAAATTTCTATAAGATTGATATGCTACATCTGATGAAGGAACTCCACCTTCAATATGAGTAGCGTTTGTGACTGGTAATTTATCACCATCATTTTCGTTATAGTAATAATAAGGAGCATCAGCATAGTTATAAACTTTGTGTGTACTAACTCTATCAGTACTCGATTGACCTACAACTTCTTCAGTAAAGTTGTTAGTTCCATCACCAATAAACACTTGTGATGTTCCACCTCTTACAATAAGCTGATTCATATCAATATTTTTCTTAATTAATTTACCTCTTGCACCTGATGTTTGACCAACTATATCTTCACCTACTGTAAACTTACCTGCTATACTATTGACTGTAGCTATAAAACCCTCATTATCTTGTGTTGATGTTGTTTGTATTTCTAATACTTTACCATCATATTCTTTTTCCATATATGCTAGTAAATCTTCTTGACTCATTGGCCAAGCTTTATAACCATCGTGTAAAAATTCATTTACAACAAAAAATGTCCAATAAAAATCTGGTGTTCCATATAAACGTGTAGAAACTAAATCAGGTCTTTCACCATTTTTAATTTCATAAAATCTATATCCTGAAAAATTATCAACTAAATCTGGTAAAGGTCTAACTGCACGAAATATATCTAACATCTGCGTTACAGCACCTGTACGATTAAAGTCATAATCTACTTTTGGAAATTGTCTAAAGTACGGCATTAGTCTTTTCCTCCTTTACCTGCTTTTTCTGCAGCTGTAGCATCAGCATCTGAAATTTCTGGATTTGTTGCCATTTCTCCTCTTTCAGGTAATTCTACTATATCATTCCTTGTTAACATTCTAGCTTCTGCGAAGCTTAGATTAATTGTATGCTTTAAGGCTATATAATCATTGTCCTTTGTTCTATGATAACCACCAGCTTGACCTCTAAAGTTTGTTTCCATTCCTTTCAAATATGCATGATGAAATAAAGGAAAGAAATTAGATTCCTTTTCGCCTGACATGAATTGTAGTTCGAACATTGCTGGGTATCTAACTGAAAATCCAGTTGTACCAGCTTTCTCAGGATACATTAACTTTCTCAATTTTCTTTCTATATCTCTAATTGTTTGAGCTTCATCTTCGTTTCTTGGAACCATATCAAATGATAGTGATAGTTCTCTCATACTCATTCCAGTAAAAGCCATCTCTTGCATAGGATTTAAAGCAACTCTATTTCTAAACATTTGGTCTTTTGCTAATATATCTGCACCTGGAAAATTCTTTATCTGGCTTAATCCCAAAGCTAATCTATCTGCAGCTTCTAAACTACCAGCACCTTCAGCTGCAAAAGCTTCTGCTGTTTGAAAGGTTGCTCTATCCAAACCTTCGTAGTTAGCACCATCTCCTAATTGTATTGATGCAGGAACTGGTAAGAATATTGTTTCTTGGTCTTCGTTATTTGTAATAGTTAAATGCGGGTGACTAACATCCTGTGCTATTAGCTGTGCTAAATGCTGAGGAAATATCAAATCAGGACTTCTTCCTCCTCTTTCAGGATTTTGTGTTGGATTGTTCGATGTAGCCATATAAATACCTTATAAATAAATTAAAAACTATAGTATTATTTATATGGCTTACAAAGGTAGATACAAAATAAAAAACCCAGATAAGTATTTGGGCAATTCAAGTAACGTAGTATTTCGTTCTTTATGGGAAAGAAATGCTTTTAGATGGTGTGAAAACAATCCAAAGATAAGAGCTTGGAGCTCTGAAGAGATTGTTGTTCCTTATAAATGCAGTGTAGATAAGAAACTACATAGGTATTTTGTTGATTTATATGTTGAAATGACAAATGGAAAGACATACTTAATAGAGATTAAACCTAAAAAAGAAACACAACCGCCTAAACAACCAAAAAGAAAGACTAAAAGATATATCAACGAAGTACTCACATTTAGTAAGAATCAAGACAAATGGGAAGCAGCTGACCAATATGCTAGACACAAGGGTTGGAAGTTTCAAGTTTGGACTGAGGAAACTTTAAACAATCTAGGCATCAAAGTACTTAACACTTGATATAAATAGTTTATATGGCTAGTTTATTTGACACATTACAGGCTCAAGCTTTTCGTGCTGGTGTATCAGGCAGGACGAAGGAAAGTATTCAATGGTTTCAGGATAAAGTCCAAGGACTAAACAGACCATCTGTTGCATCATTAATGAGTGATGATGCTTTAGACCCACAAGGAACGAGCGTAATTGGTGAGATGTATATGTATATGTACGATCCAAAACTCAAGAAAACTTTACCGTATTATGATAGGTTTCCTCTTACCATTATGGTTGATGAAGCCCCTGGTGGATTCTATGGTATTAACTTACATTATCTTCCTCCTGAAATTAGGGCAATATTCTTAGATAAGTTATTATCTTTAGGACCAAAGAATCCAAAACCAAATTCACGTTTAACTAAAATGAGATATGATTTACTTAAGGGTAGTTCAAAATATAGAGAGTTCAAACCTTGTTTTAAACATTATTTAGCTAAACATGTTAAATCAAAGTTTGTAAGAGTTCCTATAACCGAATGGGAAATAGCAACATTCTTACCAGTAGAACAATTTAGAAAAGCCAACAAAAATACTGTTTGGGCAGAATCGAAGAAAATAATATGAACATAGACAATTTAAAATCGACTTTTAACAAACATGGTGGTTTAGCTGTCACAAACAGATTCAACGTTATATTCACACCTCCCGAGCAAAGTTTATTAAACTTAGATGGTGGTGCACTTTTAGCTGGTGCTTTAAGTGGTGGATTCAATTTAAAAAATATAATTAATGACCCAAGGGATATTAGTTTATTATGTCAAAAAGTAAATTTACCAGGAAGAAGTTTAAGTACTTTTGAGTATGGCCTTGAAGAACAACAAAACGCATATCCATACGATTTTATCGATGAGGACTGTAAAATGGAATTTGTAGTCACAAACGATATGTATATACGTAGGATGTTTGATAATTGGATGAATGGTATTGTAGATGTAAAGGGCAATATCATTGGTTATAAAGATGATTATTCAGTAGATGTAGTAATACAAATGCTAAATAAAAAACATATTCCCATTTATGGTGTTAGGTTAGAAAAGGCTTATCCTAAAGCTATAAGTGGATTTGATTTGAATCAGGAAAAAGATGGATTATCCACTTTGACCGTTGATTGGAAATATGATAAGTTTGTTCCGGAAGGAACCTTATCATCATCAGTATCAGCAGCTAATGCTGTACTAGATTTAATTACATAATAGTAGGAGAAAAATATGGCATTGCCAGTAGTGAATTCAAGCCGGTATAGCACTAAGCTACCATCAACCGGAGTTGAAATAGATTATAGACCTTATTTAGTTAAGGAAGAAAAAATAATGATGGTTGCTTTAGAATCGAAAGATAATAAGCAAATTGTGAGAGCAATGAAAGATGTTGCTCAAACATGTATTCTCAGCGAAGTTGATGTTAATCAATTAACTGGTTTTGATTTAGAATGGATATTTTTAAAATTGAGAAGTAAATCAGTTGGTGAGAATGTAGAACTAAAATTAATATGTCAGAACGAGGAATGTAAACATCCAACTCCTGTAAATGTTAATTTAGATGAAATAGAGATGGGTGAATATGATGAAAATCGTGTTATTCAATTAACTGATACTATAGGTTTACAAATGATGTATCCTTCAGTAGATTTAATGGCTAATTATGATGAAGAAAAATTAAACACCATCGATGGAGCATTTGATTTAATAATAGATTGTATGCAAACAATTTATGATAAGGATAATGTTTTTGACGTAAAAGATGAAACAAGAGATAATATTAGAGATTTTTTAAGTTCTCTAACCTCAGCTCAGTTTAAAATGGTATCTGATTATCTACAAAATATACCAAGTGTAAAGAAGGATGTGGATTATACTTGTGAAAGTTGTGGAAAAGAAGATACAATGGAGTTGAGAGGTCTTCAAAGTTTTTTTACGTAGGCCTCTCTCACGATAGTCTTGTAAACCATTATAAGACAAACTTCGCGATGATGCAGAGTCATAATTATAGTTTGACCGAACTAGACAATATGATTCCGTATGAAAGAGAAATATATGTGACTTTATTAAAAGACCATATAGAGAGAGAAAATGAAAGGTACGCTGAACAAGAGCGTAGAATGAAAATGAAATAGGGAGAAAAAAATGGCTGACAATAACGCAACAGATAATAGCCGTAATGAAGTAGAGATAGATTTAGATAAGTATATGTCGCTCATCGAAAAACTCGATGCAGCTGAAGATACAATCAAGGATATGCAGGATGAAGCTGCAGATGCTAAGAAAAGATTAGCACCTCCAAAACGTAGATTCATAGATTTATTTTTAGACCACAATGATTTAAATGAAAAAGCAATCATTGGGTTTATAGCTTTTACTTTAATGGTAGCATTCGGTATAGCAGACTTAGTCACAGCTTTTTGGGGAATGGATTTAAATATTGACGATACAATTTATACATCATTTGTAGTAGTCACATTAGGCTCATTCGGTATATCAGAAGCTGGACGTGCATTTGGCAATAAGTAGGATAAATTAAATGGCAGAAGATTCAGATAAAAAGCCCGGTAAGATAATAAAGGATAGTCAACAAGCTTTATTAAAGTCACAGCAAGATGCTGCTAAAAAGGCTGAAGTTGCTAACACTTATCAAAATACTAGTCTTAAAGAAAATAAAAAATTAAATCAAGATAATTTAAAAAAGACAACCGAGATTGCGAATTCAGCTAAGAGCAGTTTGACTCTGAATGAAACTGTCAAAACACTACAAGAACAAAAACTTGCTGCAGAAGAGTTAAGAGCTTCAGGCCAAGTAGAAACTGCTAATCAAATTGATGCACAAATTGAATCAACAAGAAAAGCCTTATTTAAGCAGGATGGTACTCTCAAAAATTTAACTGGTGCTACCAATAAAGTTGGAAAGAATATAATCAATGCTGCAGCAAATGATGCTAATAAAATACAAAGTCTTATTGACTCAGGTAAAGATTTAAATCAACAGCAAGTAGACTCACAAAGTCAGGGATTTAAAGACTTTATAGAAAATTTAAAAGAAGGTCAAAAAGCGAATGAAGTAAATGATGATATGCTTGAAAAAGCTTTATTAGATTTAGGACCTAATTTTGGAGGTCAAATCGATCCATTTTTTACTCAGTTTAATGAAAGATTATCTGATATTCAGCAATTGGAGAAAGATGGATTAATTAATCAAGAACAAAGTAATACAATGCGAAAAGAATTACTTGACGCAACTACCGATAGAGAAAAATCTAGAGAAGCTCAAAAGGCAGCTGAACTTCAAAACATGACATTGTCAAAGATTGGTGATAGCTTTAATAGGTTTGGAGAAAAGTTTGGTAGTATGGGTAAGGGCGCAGTTAAAACTGGTGGTTTATTAGCAGGTCTAATAGGATTAGTTATTGGTGTAGTTGACCCAGAACTATTAAGTCAAATTATACAAGATTTCGTAACTGGATTCTTAGAGATAGTTGAAGGTTTAGTAGCCTTTGTCACTGGTGATTTTGAAACAGCAAAACAAAAGATTGGTGATAATATATTATTATTTGGTGGATTAGTATTAGGATTAGCATTATACTTTGGTGGACCACTTATTACTGCAATAGGTGGTTTATTTGGCAAGTTAGCTAAATTAGTAAGAATGATTAAAGTATTTAGGGTATTTATGCTAAGTACATTTATACCAAGTATGATATCAACTCTCGGTACTATGTTAACAGGTTTAGGTGCTGTTCTTATTCCAATATTACCTATTGTAGCAATTATTGCTGTGATAGCAGCAGCTTTTTATGCTCTGAAAAGTAGCCTTGGTGAAGGTGCAACCGTAATGGATACTTTAAAACTTGGTGCACTATTTCTTATTGATGGCTTATCAACGTTAGTAAATGGTATCACATTCTTACCACGTAAAATATTTGAATTCCTTGGTGGAGGTAGATTAGCTAGGTGGTTATTTGGAGATGAAGTTGGTGATATGGTCGATCAGTTCTTAGGTGAAGGATTAGATACTAATAGGGCTGGTAAGTTCAAAGAAGAAACAAAAGCTCGATTAGCACAAGAGAAAAGAGATAAAGAAATTGCAGAACAAGCTAAAGAAGAAGGCATTACTGATATACCAGGGTTAGAAGGTATTGAAATACCTGACACTACGACAGGGGTAGATTTAACAACCCTAGGTGATGAAACATCAGCTGCTCAAATAGCAGCAGCTACTGGTGGAGCTGGTGGAACACAAGTTATGGGTGCTAATATAACTAACAATACATCTTCTCAAGCAGCAACTACAATTATGGCTGTACAACCTAACCCATCAAGACTTGCTCTTGAAGGTATTTCTGGTAGATAAAAAAAAGGGGACTCATCGGTCCCCTCCGAAAATCAAATTAAATTAATTTTCTTGAGCTAGTTTAGCAAAGTAGCTTAAGGTATCATCATCGTCTGATGTATCTTTAGTTCCCATTGCTTCAGCTGAAGCTGTACTCATTGCTGGAGCTTGTTGTGTAGGAGCTGAATCCATGACAGATGGCATAGGTTCTTCTACCACTTCAACACCAAGTACTCTATTGAGTTTCATTTTTAACTCATCATAAGTTTTATAGTTCTCAGGTTTTAAGAAATCTTGTAAACTATATAGTTTATCATATACTTCTGTTAACCTTGCCTCATCACCTTCAAATAGTGATGCTGGTTTTGAGAACTCAGACTTATCATAGTTAACCCAACCTTCGACTTTTCTGATTTTGATTTTAAAGTCAGCGCCTTCCCAGAAATCATAAGGATTTACAGGTTGCTCATCAGCAAATTGTGGTTGCATTACATCCATGATTTTATCAAAGATTTTTTTACCAAATTGATAAAGGAATACTTTACCTTCATTTTGCGGATTCTCAGGGTCAGATACTATTAACACATTTGATATGTAATGTAGCCTTCTTTTTCTTTCCCTTGCTAACGCTTTATCTTCATCTCTACCAGAGTTCCAAAGAACAGAATTGGCTTCCGATACAGGATCGTCTTGACCAATTGAGGTTAATGAATTTTCTATGTACCATAGACCAGTAGGACCTTTAAAACCATGGTCCCAATATCTTACCCAAGGAAGGTCTTCACCCTCTTTGGCAGGTAAGAATCTCACCACGGCATAACCGTTCCCTGCTTTATCTCTGGTGGGTTTCCAAAATCTATCATCGTCATATGACTTTGTTTCGGTTTTGGTTGTGGATACTGCTTCTGCAGCTTTTACGAGTTTATCGATTGATGAGCCTCGCATGCTCTTTAAGTTATCTAATGACATTTTATTCTCCGTATGTACATTGTATTTACTGAATTATCCACTTTATTCATAATATAGAGTTATATTATAACACATTTCTATGCATTTGTAAACTGTTTTATTAGTATACCTTTACACTTCTCTGTGTTAAAATTTACAAATGGTTTGTATTTAGTTATCTTACGATAGATGTCTGGCCAAATAATTGTTTCAGATATCTTCTTATTTTCCCTTTCAACAAACCCTGTTAATGAATCCAAGATTACAATTGTTTCCAAAAGTATTTCTTCTTGCATCCAAAGCTTTATAATCTTAGGGTGATTGTTATTCTCTGATATTAATAAATTATCAAAGGAACTTTCAATCTCACTAAGTTTATTTATATCATTCTCAAAGCTATAGTGAATTGACTCTAAAACTTTTTTATGAGAACGATAGTATTGTTCTCCACCTTCGTTAAGCATATCACCGACATACTTAACATCCATTTTAAAATTAGCAATATAGTAATCCTTTAAATGTTTACCATAAGTTTTTGCTAACTTGGCAAAGAAGTATTTATCTTTTCGATTAAAGAATGATTGTGGTTTAATAGAAGTTTTAAAATTGTACTTTATTGCATCGTATGAATCTGTCTCGAAATGCAATTTAAGTGCATTGTAAAGTTTATAAGATTCATACGGGTCATTCATACTGGAAGTTTATTTTTCCTTTTGCCTCTAATTAAATTTAATGAAGAAGCTTCTTCTTCTAATTTTTGTTTTAAACTATCAGTCAAAAGCCTCTTTAAATTTCTAAAATCTAATTTTCTATCTTCTACAATATATGTAGCAGCATCAATATAGGACATATTATGTTGTGATACCATGACTTCTACAGCTGTAGAGAATCTTTTTCTCGTCATAATTTTTTCCTTTATAGGTACTTCTATTTTAGCCGACAAACTCATCACCTTCGTCCCAAGCACAACCAGTTAATCCGCCTGCTTGTAAACCTTTCAATGTTCTTAATACCTCTTGTGCATTTCTGCCAGTATCAAGAGCATTTACTGATACGTGTTGTATAGTTCTTTCTCTGTCAAAGATGAAAGTTGCTCTATAACAAACACCTTCCTCTTCATTTATAATACCTAAAGTATTTGATAATCCTAATCCACAATCAGCTGCAAGAGTATGATTAATACCACCTATTAATTCATTTTCTTGTTTCCCAGCTAATTTACAGAATTCATTATCACCTGATATACCAACTACATTTGCATGCTCTGTTAGTATATCCATACCTGCTATTTCTGTAGGACAGATAAAAGTAAAGTCTTTTGGATAAAAATAAACTACCGACCAATCTTTTTTAAGTGGTGTGTAGCCTTCATAAATATTTACTCTCACAAATTCATTTTTTTCATTGATTCCCTGCAGTGAGAAAGCAGGGAATTTATCTCCAACTGTTAACATTAAAATACCCTCATTATTATACAATCTTTATTTATTCTCCCGTTAGGAGATGTTATTTTAGTTGTGATATCTTTCCAAAATTTCTCTAATTGCTTTTCAGTTTTAGATAATATTAAAGGAAGCATATCGTCCGGTTTTCGAAGGGTTGCAGTTTTGCTTTCCTTCTCATCATGATTTTTTATAGATGTACCTGCTACAAGGAATCCATCTGTGGCGGTAGTCACATATTCGGTCAGCCGCCTTTGTTTGGTATTATATACCCACAGTTTGGATTTACCTGGTATCATTACAGGATTAATCGATGCAAGTTTAGAATCTTCACATTCAGCTTGATACTGAAGATTCGTGACTTGCTCATCTGATGTCTTTCTTTTATGTGCTCTAGGAACCCTTTGAGCTTTAAAACTTTGTTTGAGTTTATCCATATCCTTAAACATATCTTCATACATGTTTAGCATTTTCTTTTTATTTGCTTTTGAGATATGTGAATATGCTTCTACCGCTTGATCGCATGTTTTATTATAAGCATCTAATATGCATTCATACTCAGGTAGTATCATTCTTCTAAATGGTTCAATTGCATTTCCTTTGAATCCATGTCCTCTAAATCTAGAATATAAATTAAACTTTTGTGTATATTCTTCTTCAAACCAACCTTCAACAATTAACTCATCAAACTCTGCGTAAAGAGTTTCTAATAACTTTCTTCTTGTTCTTTCAGCTGGTGAGATAACTACAGGCTTAGGTTTATTACTGATTTCTTTTACAATCTTTGAACCTTCCTTTTCAGCCCATACTATTTTATCTTTAATCATATTCAATATTGATTCATCTAAAGGATGGCCAGTCCAACCATTATTAATTAATTCAATATGTTGATAGATACTCATTCTATACTTCCAACCAGGAAGTTTTTTCAAATTGTTGATTTGTGCTTTCGTAAATCCTAAATGATTTTTAGCATAGTTTTGACAAACTACTTCAGCATTCTTTTTATTCTCAAAGTAATAGAACCAATTAGTTGCTCTTCGATATTCCCTTACCCTATCTTCATCTTTCTCAGGTACCGGATTGTGTGGACCATAATTTGGCTTAGGTCCCATTAACGCTTCATCAGCGTTCTTTAATCTTCTTTTCTTTCTAGCCATTAAGTATTATCTCCATCTCTATACTTGATATCAGATTTATCAAATATATTTCTATCCCTTTCCCAAGGGAATGGTTTATTTAAATGTAAACCTATGAAAACCATACTTGCCATAATAACACATAGTAAGGTTCCTCCTAAAATTCCTATTTCCATATTATCTCCTTAAAGGTGGGGGTCAGGGAATTGTTGATAAGGAGTTTAGAAACCCATCCCCCCGAAAAATTAAAACTACCCACGCCTCATCCTCGCAATATCGGTAGCTTCTTGTTTATTGATTACTGGTACTGCATTTGATTTGTGCATTGTTGCAATACCTTTGACTAAAGTACCAGTATATTTCATTGGCTCTTTTTTTCCTGTAGTATTACCATTAGCACAGAATGTACCAGACTTGATTTGTTGTTCCATCATAGATGGATATTTTTCTTTATGCTCTTTAGCAGCTTGTATTCTTTCCAAAGCTACTTGGTCAGGTTTATGAGTACCTTGCTGATATGCTGGTACTTTTTTACGCCTTACTGGAGTAAGAGCATGATTTTTTCTTTTTCTTCCTGTTGGGTCATATCTTAAAGAACCCATGTAAAAATTTGTTGTTGCCATAATGTATATTATATCACCTTTTTCTGTGTTTGTAAACTGTTTTTTTAATTATGTTTATTATAAGAATCGATTAATTCTTGTCCTGTTAACTCTTTTCCAAAGTAAACAACTGCACCATCAGCGCATGTCCTTTGAATTAAACCACTATTGTAAATAATATCAGTGACTCTTTTACTGTCCTGAGTATCTTGTGGTCTTGTATCATACCACATTGAACTTATACTGTGGTTGTGAAATGAACTAAATGTTTTAGACCATTCTTCTGCAGCCATAAGGTCTCTTTGATACTGCACTCTATCATCGTATTGTGTCATATTAAATTATCCTCTACTATTTGTTTAACTTTTTTTAATGAGTACCACAAACTAGAATATGTTGTGTGTGTACCATCATTCGATATTACGTGATATCTTTTATAACCGAATATACGATCAGAAAATATTCTCACGTCTCCATAATTTTCTTCTAATACTCTCATGACCAATCCTCAAATATTAATAAGTATAAACCATAACAGAATAGACCTACGAAAGTTGCAGCAGTTAGAACAATTCCCATTTCAATTAATTTATCAATAATCATCTTGAGACCTCATAGCTTCATAGTTCTCGTAGTACGATGTACCACTTAACCATTTATCTGTATTTTCTTTTGAATAATGTCTATTCTCATCTGAATGTAAATCTAAACCACCAGGCGATTGATGCTTGGCTGACATAACAGATTTAGTCAGTTTAGATTGCTTTTTGATTTGAGCTTTCCTTGCGTCAAGCTTTGCTATTGCTTCTTGGAATTTTACTTCCTCTTTATGCTTTTTAACTTCTTGTTTAAGCATTGCCTTTATATCATTAAAGGTATAATCATTTTTAGACTTTGGCATATTTTACTCCTACATAATAATATTGTGTTAAATAATCGGTATCGTATTTAACCGATAAGTTTTTTAAAAATTGATGTGGGTTCCATTTACCATGGATGTATTCTCCAAAAGTAATATGAACGTTATGTGGTACGTTATCAGTACCAGGTCCTGTTAAAAAGTTTGCTACAAACATTATAGTATTTCTCCTTCGATTAAATTGTGATCTGAACAAAATCTGCCAAAAGGTGCTGATTCCAACTTTGTGACTGTGCATTGATTATCATACACTTTTCTTTGTTTTCCTTGTACATAACCAGCTAGTGATTTTGCTTTTTCTACACTATCCGCATAAATGTAGCTTTCAGTTGTAATTAAATATCTATCCATTACGCTACCTCCCTTGCAGTAAACCATTCCTTAAGACCTTGTTGGCCTAGAGCAAAATCGCCATCCTCCATAAGGTATTCCGATTTGTAATCGGCTCTTTTAACTGTAGCTGACATATCACCAGTCCACGTTTCAGTTTGCTCGAGAATCTCATCTCTCATCCAACCATCTTCACGGTTATCACTGACCTTCATGAAATTTACATCTCCACTGAATTGGTCAAAACAAAACTCAGTGATTGTTTCCCAGTCCTCACAAACCTTTTCAGAATGTGGTACAACTGTAGAATCAATGATGTATTCCTCACAACCACCATTGGACTCTGCCATAGTAGTAGTGATGAATGGTCTAACCTTAGCTACGATCGTAGCAATTTCGTTAGAGTCCAACTCTCCACAGTTAGGAAGTACAAAGGTAATACCACCCTTAAACTTCATGTATGGGTCTTTGGCACAGCCATAGTTTTCCATGTATTGGGTATTGATTACTAATTTATTCATTTAAACTCCTTACTTTTTATTTTGAATATAGGTATATTATAACACGTATTTTTGCATTTGTAAACGGTTTTTTGCAATTATTTTCACTTTTTTTTCGTTATAAAAAGGCGAGAGAGCCTTCGATTCACCGCATTTTCTGCTGTTCCCAGCTCTCTCTAGATGATTAGCTTCCCACCTCACAGTCGTAATCTGTTCTTGTGGCCCACCTAAGAATAGGGAGGGATATACGAGTCCCGGTCTAATCAATCTTAAA
>Ga0181405_1000174_pt1 | contig 22382 bp, 38 predicted proteins | sample 28SPOviralmetaG_FD_130134 | JGI IMG/M metagenome (GOLD analysis project Ga0181405, IMG submission 130134) | Marine viral communities from the oligotrophic San Pedro Time Series (SPOT) site, San Pedro Channel, CA, USA - 28 SPOT_SRF_2011-11-29 | ecosystem: Environmental > Aquatic > Marine > Strait...
ACTGATTACATAGACCCACTATCTAGTGGTTTTACATTAACGTCTAGCTTTACAGCAGGCACTTACATTTTCTTAGCAATAGCATAGGTGCAATATGGAATTTAGAGTACGTTCAAGCGGTGAGCTAAAAACTCAAGGCGAAATCCGCAAACTCAATCCTAATGTTTCTTTGCCCAAAGTGTGGAATAGCAACGTATATGAAGCATTAGGCATTGACCCAGTATTTGATACACCCAAACCAGCCACTACTGGTGATTACAAATCAGTGGTGCGTGACGGCGCAGAGCAGGACGCTAAAGATAACTGGGTCCAGAAGTGGGTAGAGCGGGATATGTTTTCCGACACTACGGAAGACGGCGTTACTACCACTAAGGCAGAACATGAGGCTGCGTATCAAGCTAGACTAGATGCTGATAAGGCTGAATCAGTGCGGTCTGAACGTGACCAAAAACTTAAAGACACAGATTGGATGGGTATGTCTGACGTTACAATGTCGGCAGAGTATGCTACTTACAGACAAGCACTTAGAGATGTTCCGGCACAGTCTGGTTTTCCAAACACAATTACTTGGCCTGATGAGCCTTCTTAAAAATGAAAGTATTTGCTCTTGCAATAATTATAGGTGGTTTACCAGAAATAATACCTATAGCTTTTTTTGAGTTGAGCAGATGCAACCACTTTGCTAATAAGTTAAATATGCACAGTGACAGATTAGAAGGCGACCTAACTTACTGTAAGCCTGTATTTAAAGAAACTCTAAATGAAGATGTGAGGGTGTTTTAATAGATAAGATTGCCTGATGATTATAAGCTCAGATAATCCTGTTGCTAATTACAACGCAACACAGATAGATAATGTAAAAACTCTTACAGTAAGTTTATCTACAGAGATAGTTAAAGAGCTTGATTTACCCGAAGGGTTAACCGTTAAAGGTGCAGTATCTGAAGACGGTAAATCAATTTCATTAAACACGGAGAATGGCACTGCTCAAATACAAGGAAACTTTTTCCAGGCTGCTGGAGATGACGTAAATGTTAGGGTACTAACAAAAGAAACTTCAGTTAAAGAAAGCAAAATAAAGAACCAGCCAACAAGCGAGGCTGAGCTAAACAAGGTATTTGATAACGTATCTAAAAAGATAAATAAAAGCGAAGAGTTTGAGAAGTTACTGACAGATTTAAAGATAGTTTTGGAAAGCAACGAATCGTCGGTTTTTGGAGAATTAAACGTATTTGAAGAATTACCTCCAGTTAAGGTAAACATAAGCCAAACTGATACTAATGAACAATCTTTTACTTGGGAAGCTCCAGAAGCAAGAGAGTTTGAGCAAGCAGAAGAAGGAAGTAACTCAGTTGATTTTGGTGAAAGTGAAATAAACGCTGGAGAAGATGAATGGATAGGATTGCAGCAGTTTCAAGATAGCGACTTAGACAATCTGTCCGTAAACATTGAGGCAGATGTGGGAGAAAAAGACCACATTTGGTTGCAAGGTAAAGTACAGGATAATCACGGAAGATTTAGTATGTGGTTTGATAACCCAGGAACAGCAGCTTACGCTAGACAAAACATTAGTGAAGTTGCTAAAAAGATTGAAAGCACTGGGGTGGTGTTAGACCATTTGGGGATTTCTCCTTTTCCTAGAGATAAAGTGGAAAATCCTCCTAAAACTACATTTATGGTAGAGGTTTAAATGGCTAAGCTGAAAGGACTTTTATCTAGTTTAGCGCCCACTGTAGGAAAGGCAATTGAAAGCGGCCCTATGGGTGGCATGGCTGTTAGGTTAGTTGCTGATAGGCTTGGAATATCCAACACAACTGACCCTGCAAAGTTAGAAAAATACATTGAAGAACATCCAGATTCTATGATTGTTTTACAAGAAGTAGAAATGGAGTTTGCTAAAGTTTTAAAAGACAGAAATATAGATTTAGATAACTTTAAAATAGAAATACAAGACCGACAAGCAGCTAGAGAAATATTTGGGGAAGACCCTACACCAAAAGTGTTTGCTATTATAAGTTTGCTTGGTTTTCTTTGTTATATATTTTTAGTTACTTTTAGGGCAGAGGCTGTAGACGATGCTTTGGCAAATATAATTCTTGGTTATTTAGGAGGATTAATATCTGGTATTAGTGCGTTTTTCTTTGGCTCAAGCAATAATAGAGGTAACTAAAAATGTTTGGAAACGGAGAGCCAACAACCGTAAAAGCAATGGTAACAGGGGTATCTACCGTTTCTGTTTGGGGAATAAACTTAAACATAGAAGAAGTTTCTTTTTGGTTTACTATATTGGCAGATTTTGGAGTTTTTGCAGGCGGTTTAACAACGGTTGTTCTTGGTATTAAATCTTTGAAAGAAAGTAGGGATAAAAAGTGAGTCATTTTATTACTGAAAGTTTATTAATGGAACCTGTGGATAAAGGCTGGAGATTATTATCTTCATTTGAGTATCGCAGCGATACATTGAACCAAACTATTACCGTTCCTCACGGATTCTTTACTGACCTAGCTAGCGTGCCAAGGTTAATGAGATGGCTTGTCCCAGTAGCAAATGCTAAAAATCGCAAGGCTGCAATAGTTCACGACTACTTATGCTGTGAGGCAGTGCAGAATATGTATGGCATAGACCAGAGAATGGCAGACAAGATATTTAGAGAAGCATTAGCAGTTTGTAATGTACATCCTGTAGGTCAGTGGGTTATGTGGACTCCAGTAAGAAGCTATCAGTGGGTAAAGGGGTTATTTAAATGATAAGAGTTTTGTTTGGTTTAGTTATTCTTTTTACGTTTGTGGGATGTGGTTCTTTTAATGCTGCACAAATAGGCGAGAAGGCTAGAGAAGCTGAAGAGGCTTTATGCCCGTTACAAACAGTTAAAAACATTGACGCTACTATAGATAACCTTTTGTCTTTAGTCCCAATTATTGCATGGAACCCAGTTTGTCAGGAAGACTAATGGAAGTTATAGAGTTTCCTATAAACAAGATGGACTCTATTGCCGAGCAAGCAGACGCAGAGCTTTATGAGTGGTGCTTAGAAAAGATGCAGCAAGGGTTAGACCCTGTATATCTTTCAGGGGTTCTCCAGTACAACTCTGTGTATCTGTTATCAAGTATGATTGAGGAAGAGTAATGTCTGATTCTACACCTATTGGAAGCTATGAAGGCATTGTTCCATTTAGCGGTATTTTTGATGCCATATTACAAAGCTCTGCTCAACGAGCCTTTATGGAAACTGAGGGAATGTATACTCAAGCAGAAGAACAATTTGAATCTGCTCAAAGAGACTTACGAGATATACAGTTTACCGTTCCTCAAGATAAACAAGCAGATGCGGTAGCAAAATATTTAAGAGATGCAGGTTATTCTTCTGATGTTGTTTCTCAAACTCTTGGCATACCTAAAGCAGAAGTTAACGCAGCTCTAATGGCTGCTGGTTATGATGCTACTGGTCAGACCTTGCCTGAAGAAGATGTTTTTGCTGATACCACTAAAACACCAGACGATGGCATGGTGGACTTGGTTCCAGAAGTACCTGGCGTTGTAACGGATGACCCTAATCAAATCTGGAAAGATACAGATAAAGATGAGCTAGACTTAAAAGGCTTTATAGATTTGGCGTTTGATGTATTTGGTGCTTACAACAAAGATGCAATTACTAATGTTGTAGACCTAGTTAATCAAAGAGGTATATCTGTAGGTGAGGTAGCACAAGCTACAGGGAATAGTGTTGAGTCTATTAACCAGGCTGCAACTAAATCTGGTACTGCAATTGAAAATCAGGGTACGGGTGAAATAACAGCAAATGACGAAGGCCCAGCTATTGGCCCACAACTACCTACAGGTAAAGTAACTGGAGATGACACTGTAGTAGGCGGTAATGGAGATGACACCGTAGTTGTTTCAGATGTATTTCCAGAAGGAGATACGGTTATATCTGACCAATCTGTACAGCCTACAATTATAGTTGGTCCAAGAGGTGAGAAAGGCGACCCGGGAAAGACAGGGTTAATTATGGCTCTATCCCAACAAGCTCCAATTACCGAACAAATGTTTTCAAGAGAATTATTTGAGCCAAAGTTTAGGCAGTTAGAAAACGTATTGCCTGCTGCTACAAAGACAGCGCAAATAGCTCAAATGTTTGCGCCTAGAGGAATGCTGAGAGGATTAGTATGACATACTTAGATTTAATTAATAACGTCCTCCGCAGATTACGAGAGGATACAGTAGATACAGCTAATGCTACTGACTACTCTCATCTTATAGGTGACTTGGTTAATGACGCTAAAAAGATTGTAGAGAACTCTTTTGATTGGACTGCATTAAGGGACTCTATAACTGTTAACACTGTAAGTGGGACAGATATCTACTCACTTACTGGTAGTGGTGATTTAGCTGTTATAAAAGACGTAATGAACACTACGTCTAAAAGATTCATGCACCTTAGAAGTAAAGAATACTTTAACAATGTAACCTACAACACCACACCACAATCAGGCTCTCCTGATTATTTTACATTTGTGGGTACGGATACTAATAAAGATTTAGAAGTCCAAGTTTATCCAAAGCCTGATGCGGCATACGCTCTAAGGTTTGATGTTGTTAAGCCACAAGCTGATTTGACTACTGATTCGGATAGCTTGTTAGCACCTACTAACCCTGTTATACAGCTAGCCTATGCTATGGCTTTGAGGGAAAGGGGTGAGACTGGCGGTCAGAGTGCAGCAGAACAATTCGCTGTAGCCTCTACTTCCTTATCTGACGCTATTGCATTTGACGCTAACAGATATCCTTCTGAGTTAACCTTTCAGGTACGATAATGGCCCAGAAACTACAAAGCATAACAATTACGGCTCCAGGGTTTGCGGGTATAAACACCCAAGATGCCCCATTAGCTCAAGACCCTACCTTCGCGTCAGTTGCAGATAACTGCATTATTGACAAAGAGGGGCGAGTAGCTGCGCGTAAAGGTTATAACATGGTGTCTTCCAATGGACCTGCTGTATTGGGAAGCTCTGCTGGTATAGAAGCTATACACCAGTATAGGGATTCAGGTGGTAACACTAAGATATTCTCCGCAGGTAATAACAAAATATTCCACGGCACTTCTACTTTAACGGATGATACTCCTGGTAGTTATACAATCAGTGCTAACAACTGGAAGATGGTTAACTTTGTGGACCATGCTTACTTTTTTCAAAGAGCGCATGAGCCATTGTTATATACCAATTCTGTTGCTGACGTTGAGAAGATGTCTGCCCATGCTCATGCTACGGGCACTCCGCCTCAAGCTAACGAGGTTCTAGCTGCATTTGGCAGATTGTTTGTTGCTGACTTTGCAACAGATAAGTCCACTATTTACTGGAGCGACCTGCTAAATGGTCATGCGTGGAGTGGTGGTTCTACGGGTTCTATAGATATATCTAAGGTATGGCCCAATGGATATGATGAGATTGTAGCCCTAGCAGCTCATAACGGGTTTCTAGTTATCTTTGGTAAGGACTCAATAGTTATTTATGAAGGTGCTGATAGTCCCGCTTCTATGTCTCTCTCAGATACGATATCAAATATAGGATGTGTATCTAGAGACGCCGTTGTATCTACGGGTAAGGACTTAATCTTTTTAGACCGTTCAGGCGTAAGAAGTCTGGCAAGAACAATTCAGGAAAAGTCCTCACCTATTGGGGATATATCTAAGAACGTCAATAATGACATTAAGAATCTGGTAGCTAGTGAAACAGGTAACATCTCTCTACATTACTCTCCTAAAGAAGCCTTTGTCTTGGTTAACTTTTCCGTCCTTCAGACGGTGTATGTCTTTGATACGAGATTCCCTCTCCAAGATGGCTCATACAGAGCTACCACTTGGTCTAGCATGGCACCACTACGTTTTACTAATTTGGTGGATGACACTATTTACCTTGGGAACGCAACTGGCATCGCTGAGTATGATAGTTATACAGATGGGACAGGTTCATATCAGTTAAGTTACTTCTCACATCCCTTAGCATTTGGGGATAGCTCAGTTCTTAAATTCTTAAAGAAGGTTAACCTAACTACCTTTGATGGCTCTGAAGCTACAGTTGCACTTAACTGGGCCTATGATTATACAAATGCTTATAAAAAGCAGGCGTATGTTTTACCTGCTAACAATGCTGCTCAATACAATATATCTGAATACAACACCACGGCTGAATATTCTGGCTCATTAAGTTTAATCAACAGACAGAAGATAAATACTTCTGGTTCTGGCGCGGTGGTTACTGTAGGTGTAGAAACTACGGTAAATGGTAAGTCGATAGCTATACAACAATTTAACATTCATGCACTACTTGGAAGGATTGTCTAATGACTGATTACACAAAGACAACGAACTTTGCCGCCAAGGATACTCTGGTGTCAGGGAATCCAGCGAAGGTGGTGAAGGGAACTGAAGTGAACACAGAATTTGATAACATAGCAACTGCGGTAGCTACTAAGTCTAATTTAGCTGCCCCGACATTTACGGGGACTACAACTGCTGCAAACCTCACAGTGTCAGGAACATTTACTGGCACTATTGATGGAGGGACTTACTAATGACACATATATTAGGTTTGGAGCATAGTTTAGGTGGCGTAGCTAATCAAGCTATGGATTTTTTTGGACTAGGTTCTGGAGGCGGTGGTTTCTTTGGAAGCCCAGGTGCTGGGCTTATAGGTGCTTTGGGTCAGGGTGTTTTAACCGACAAGGCCATAAAAGATATTGGTGAGGCCCGTCAGGAAGCCAACATATTCTTTGGTGGTGCTACCGATTTGCCTACTTATGAAGGTGGTTTACTAGGTGAGGTGGAAAGACAGTCTCAGTTCAAACCATTTACTGTCACTGGGACTAATGTATTTGGTCAGCCATCTGCTGCAACTATATCCCAAACAGGTACTGAGCTATCCCTAAGCCCTGAAGAAGCTGCATTACAAAGGTCTTTAACTAGCTTTGGACAGGGTGCTTTTGATTTCCTATCCGACCCTATGGCTAGAGAGGCTGAGCAGTCTGCTTTGATAGGTATGTTGACTCAAGACCCTACTCAAAGAGCTGGTAGAGAAGCTGACATATTTCAAAGATTAGAAGCTGTACAGACTCCTGAAAGAGAAAGAGCCAGACTTCAGTTAGAAGAAAGACTATTAGGCCAGGGTAGAAGCGGTGTCCAGACAGCCATGTTTGGTGGTACTCCTGAACAGTTAGCCCTTAATAAAGCCATTGAAGAACAACGCGCAGCATCTGCCGTATCTGCTATGGAACAGGCTAGAGCTGAACAAGCCTTACAATCTCAGCAGACTCTACAGGGTTTGGGTGAGTTTAGAGGTAGAGCAGGGCTATTAGGTCAGCTTGGATTATCGGCTATACCTACGGCTTACACCCCTCAACAAGAGCTAATAAGGACGTTAACTCCACAGCTGGAGGCTTCACGTCTAGCAGCTACTTTGCAGTCTACTGGGCTAGGTTTAGGGGCTGGTTTGGCAGAATCTGCAATAGAGTCCCAGCTAGGATTTGAAGGGCTTAAAAACGCTCTGAGACAGCAGCAGTATCAAGGTCTGTTTGATTTGTTAGCCGCTGAAAGGCGAGGAGGTTCTACAGCTCAAACTGCCCAGCAAGGTCAATCAGGTAATTTTGCATTAGGTAATACAGGAGTTGAATATAACCCTGTTACTGGCGAAATAAGCTATAACCCTAATTAACGGAGCTAGTAATGCCTATCAACATACAATCTTTATTTAGCGACATTATTGAGACTCCTGCACAGCGTCAAGAACGTATGCTGACAGAGGGGATACTTAAGGGACGGGAGTTAACTGGCGGTCTTACAGGACTAGCTAGGACTCAGGCACCTCTAGTATCTGCCCTATCTATGCAGATGCCCCAGAGACAAGAAGCACTCCGCAGGAATGTTGGTGGAATGTTGGGCTTGGATGTTAGAACTCAGTCTGAAAAACTAGAAGATATTATTAAAACTGCTGATGCCTCTACTCCTGCTGGAATGATTAACCTTTCCAAAGCTATCCAGGAATATGCTCCCGCCCAAGCGTTAACATTGCGACAAGCTGCTGTAGAACAACAAAGAGAATTAGACGAAACTGCAAGACAAAGAGCAAGACAAGAAGAGGCAGATGCTAGAGCTGAGGCGGCAGATGCTAGAGCAGAAGAATCTTTAGGGCTATCAAGGCAAAGAGAATCTAGAAGCGAGGCTTCTTGGATACAATCTTATCAAGCAGCGGAAGAGCAAAGATATAGAGCTAGGCAGCAGGAACAAAGAACAGAGGAAGAAAGGCAGGCATATAACACAAGATTAGAAAATGTTAGAAATGAGCTTCCAGAAGATAGTGTTTATAGAAGCCTTCTTCAGGGGCCAAATGTTTCTCAAACTTTATTAGTTTCTGCTCTTGAGTCAACGCAACCAGAAGAACCAAATTTGCAAATAAGAAATAGTTTTAATGCACAAACAAACGAACCAGTAGTACAGGGAATTGACCCGCAAACTGGAAGAGTTGCTTGGCAACATACGGTTGGTGCAAGAAAAGAAATAGGGGAAATGACTACTGACGAAAGAACTCGTTTAACTGATGACATAGAAAAAGACCCAACTTTAAGCAAGATAACTGAAGAAACTGGTGCTTTGTGGTGGAGCGAACCTGGAGTAGCTACCGCAAACGACCTTGCAGATTTAATATACAGAATTAGTCAACAATATGAACTGTCATTGATTAAAGCCAAAAATGCAGTAAAGGAAACTTACCAAAGCGAAAATGGTGAAGCTAAGATAAGAAGCGGAATTATAGATGTTTCTCAATACACTGGAGCTTCTTCAGAGCAGCCAGAGCCTAGCGAAGAATCAGTTTTTTCTGAGGCAGATGCAATACTTGAGGGTGTAAATTTAAGCGAAACAACTCCAGACCCTAACTTTAGAATGACGGGTGTTCAGGATGCTCCTGCTGAAGAACAACCAACAGGAATGGACGAACAAATAGAAAGCATGATTGCTTTTAATAAAAGAATGAACGCAAAGCAAGAAACTATTGAAAGCTCTGTCAATAACATTATTAATTCAAGAAAGGCAGATTTAGAAAGATTAGAAACAGCATTGCAATCTCAAAACAAAATGAAAGATTTTCCTGGGTTTGGTGATGAGCAATTTATTGCAAGCCTTGAGGCTCAGATTAAGTCTTTAAAAGATACAATTGATTACTACCAAAATCCTTTAGAGCTAATTGCAAGTAGATAAGAGACTTAAAGATGGCAGATGCAAAAGCTTATGCTGAGTGGATAGTAAACAACCAAGACAAACGTGGTACTCCAGAGTTTGCTAAGGTTGCGGAAGCCTATGAGCTATCTAAAAGTGTTGACCCCGCAGGCATTGAGTTTCAAAAAAGAGAGAAAACCATTGATGACTTTTCTGCTATGGAACGGTTTAAATATGAATGGGACAGGTCAGAAACATTTACTGAAAATGCTGGCATCTTGTTAGAAGCAATGCTTCCTGTTGGAAATATATTTGCTGGAGAAACTGGTCATGGGTTCTACGCATCTCCTACAGAGTTATATGGGGATGACTTTCTTGATTTATCTGTTAACGAAAGAAGGGAAAGAATACAGCAGGTAAGGAGTGAAAAGGAAAGACAAGAGTATCCAGTTCTAAGTCGGCTTGCTGAACAAGAAGGCACTGGTTTTGCTGGTTTTTCTGGAGCGTTTCTAAAAGCATTAGTTGACCCGACTACTTTGCTTCCTGTAGGCAAGACTCCTAAAGCTATGGCTGCCATTGGCGGTTTGGTTGGTGGCGGCTTTGAGGCTACTAGAGGCTTGGCAGAGGAGGGAAGGATAGACCCGCTAATGACTGCTGCTACTGCTGTTGGCGGCGCTGTTTTGGCTCCCGCTGTAGATAAAGCAGTACGTTCTATTAGACCTGGGTACGAAGCCCTTAGAGGTTCTGTTAACGCAGCAACAAAACCAGCAAGACAGAAAAGCGCAAATCAAGTAGTTGACACACTTAACAGCAAAATAATGCAGCTTCAAGAAGAGGGCGTAAATGACAGCAATTTACTGCTTGCCGCTACAGAGAGGCTTGGGCTTGATTCAAACAAAGTAATTAAGTCTATTGGTGAAGCAAGCGAAGTAATAGATATTCCTGAAAGAGAATTAAACAAAGCGGTATATGAGCTAAAGAACGCCTTTGAAAAGAACAGAGGCTCTATGTCTAGTTTGTATAATGACTTTGTTGTAACGATGTCTCAGCGTTTAAAGAGCTTAGATGAGGGTATGTGGGGAAGAGTTAAAAAACTAGAGTATAACCTGAAGACAAATTCGGCAGAGTTTACAAATAGAATAGCTGGCTTTGCCGAACTAGAAAGAAATCTTCCAAGGGCTGCAAGAACAGAATTTACCAAACGTCTTTACAACGGAGACTATAAAGGTGCTGAACAGTTAGCACTTGATAACGGAATAGAAAGAGTAACCGTTAAGTCGGCTGATGGTAGTAGATATACGAATACAGTTAATGAAACTCTTAATGATGTTAAAAGTGTATTAAGAGATGTTCATGCTTATACTCAAGACGCTGTTGGGTATGACGTACCTTATCTTAGCGAAAGAGAATATTTCTCAAGAAGAGTTATAGACGCTGCCGGAATTAGAAGATACTTTGGCCTGCAAGAGGACAGTGCTTTATTAAAGGGTATGTATGCAAGAAAAGCCCAAACACTTGGGAAAGAAGTTTCTGAACTGACTGAGGCCCAAAAGCAAAACGTACTTGAAAACTATCTTGCTGGCAGTAATAAATATCTGCCAAAGGGAAAGCCTGGGGCTTTTAAGGCAAGAAAGATTGATGATGTAGATGACGAGTTAATGAAGTATTACAGCAATAGTGCTACCGACTCTCTTGTTAACTACATAGACAAAGCTGTAGACCATGTTGAAAAATACAAGTTTTTTGATAGGGGGGGTGTTCTTCCAAAGAACAAGAATGGAGAGCTAAATTTTGAGTCAAGCATAGGGGCTTATGTAAAAGGTCTTCAAGATAACTTAACCCTAACAGAAAGAGGAGCCGAAGAAGTTAAGACTCTCCTTAATGCTAGGTTTGGAGCGGGTGAACAATCACCAGCAAAGTTCTTGCAGAGAATGAGGTCTGTTTCAAACATAATATTGCTTGGCAACCCTATCTCTGCCGCAACTCAATTGGGTGATTTGTTTGTTAATGCCTACAGATATGGTGGGAGGAATGCGTTTAAAGGTGTTCTTGAGACTATAACTGGAAAGAATGTAACTAACTTAGCAGACTTCAATTTAGAGAATCACATATCTCAAGACTTTCATAATGTATCTGCATTAGGGGGCGCTCTTGATTTTGTATTTAAACGCTCTGGGTTTAGAGCAGTTGATAGGTTTGGTAAGAATTCTCTTCTTCAGTCTGCTTGGAACAAGAATACATCTTTAGCAAAGTCTGAGAAGGGGATAAAGAAACTTAAAGAAGAATGGGGCGGGATGTTTGGGAATGAGTTTGACAGCTTAGTGAATGACTTGTCGGCGGGTAAGGTTTCAGAAAACGCCAAGCTATTATTGTTTACAGAGTTAACAGGCTCTCAGCCAGTTACCCTTTCTGATATGCCTTTAAAGTATCTTCAGGCTCCAAATGGAAGAATATTTTATTCCTTGAAATCTTTTGGATTGAAGCAGCTTGAGCTTATAAACAACACAATTATCAATCAAGCTAGGCAGGGGAACTACGCTGCTGCTGGCAAAAACGCTCTGGCTTATTCGGCAATAGTTGGGCTTGGTAATGCTACCGTTCAGGAATCTAAAAACTGGATGCAGGGTAGAGAGTTCCAGATAGACAGGGTTCCAGATAACTGGGCAAACTATATGCTTGCCACCGCAATGACATCAAGATATAGCGTGGACAAGAATCTAAAAAACGGAGACATTGTTGGGGTTATTTCTGACTCAGTAGCCCCTCCTATAAGCGTATTCAGAAATCTAACAAAAGATGTTTTTGGTACTATGGGGGCAATGTATGAGGGGGAAGATTTAGACCCGAAAGCTCTTAGGTCTGTGCCTATCATTGGTCGCTGGTTTTACAACCTGTTCGGCGGCGGGGCAGAAGAATTCCTAGAAAGACAAGATTAGTTTTGAGGCAGTGCGGCATCCTGGGTTCCTCCACCCTCGCCTTTGGGTGCCGTACTGACCTCACCTTAATATCCAGTCTGTAAACTCCCTCACTGTTACCCTCTTATTTGTTTTCCTAGTCTCTCCATTGTGTCTAAAGTAAGTAACTAGGCAGTCAGCTAGAATTATATCTCCATCAGATTGATGAGAAGCTAGTAATAGGTATGCTCTCTTATCTTTAAGAGAATCCACAAGCCTCCTCAACGCTAAAGCCTGTCCCCTATCTGGTTTAGAATTACCCTTCTTGCACTCAATGAGTATAAAGGTTTCATTATCTACTTCTATAAAGGCATCTAGGTCAGTAGGGTAGATGCCTCTGTGAAACTCCATCCCCTTAAACAACACTAAGTTTCTTGCGTGTTTTTTATTTCTTATCTCTGACACTAATGCAGCTCCTTATCCATCACCTCTTTGTATCTCATAGAGATGAACATACTGAATAACTCATCTACTGTATTATTCTCCTCCATGAAGTCTGAGTAATCCCTCACCATCATTGCTAGAGTCCCTATCGCCCTCTGCTCCGTCCCCTCCAAAAAGGGCAAGTTGTCGTTCACCCACTTTGCTAGTTCCTCCGGGTCCATGGGGTCCACCTCTACACTCTGGGTTTCCTGTTTCAAGCCAGCATACTCCGCATAGTTTATAGTTCTGATTCAAATTTTTTGTTCTTATTTCTTAGGTCTTTAACCATATCTTCTAGGTCTGCCCTTAAATACTTCTTGGGCTTTCTGGAGTTAGTTAACATCTCATCACAGAAGTCATCCCCGTACATACTCCTCATAAACTTAGAGTAACCTTCTCTAACGTGAGTTCTATGCCGCATACCGTACTGGTTACACCCAGCACATTGAGGATGGATGTTCTCCTCCATAATCTTAGTGGCTTGTTTACCTCTTTCTATCCAGTGTCCACCCTGCATATTCTTCCAGTGATACCACTTCCCACATGATACACACTCTATAAAGCCATTCTTACCAGAAGCTACCGCCGCCTTCAATCTAACGTGTTTCTGTAATAACTTAGCTACATCATCTATCAAGGCTCTAAGTGTTTTCTTCCGCATATCACTCTCTTAAATATTCTAAGTTAGGCTCTTTAACCTCGCTCTCTATGAGCAGGTCTATGTAGTGTTTAGCTTTCCTCAAGTCCTCAACACCATTCTTACTCCTCCACCGAGTAACATACTTAACCACGTTGGCTTCGCAGTAACTTAAATCGTTAGCCTGGATATACTCTATGGGTTGGATTTTAAAATCCTTGTAATGATTCCCACCTACTTGTATGTCTTTTGCTTTCATAAGTAATCTAGGTTATCAGTAACCTCTCCGCTCCTTTTCTTCTGTTGGTGTTCCGTAGCCCTCTTCATGGCTAGTATCTTGTTGGACTCATCATAGGCATTCCAATTAATCACATCTTTGTAATACCTACCACAACCTACACACCAGATACTCCCCACGGTAGAAGTGGAACATATACCTCTACAGGGATTCCTAACTTTAGCTACACCTTCAACAAAGGGCATACTATTGGAAAGTGTTTGTTTACACATATCTCTACTGGCCTCCCATATCTTTCTGCCAGCTTCTCACAGTAAGTGCGAGAAGGATTGATGTCATCTTTCTTGTGATAGATGCACTGTTGGCAGTTTTCAATAATGTTAAGTTCGCTCAGTTGTCTCATGGTGTTACCGTTACTCTACTAATTTCGCCTTTCTGCTTATCATAAGTGATTGCCAATGCACCCCTCTGGGAGTGTTCAAATCCCCTAGCTCCATACGCATCTCTAGCGTTTAACGTAGGATGCCTCTCTATCACCGCACCGGATACCTCTACCACCTCTTTAGTATGGTAGTGTCCTGTACTAATGTAGATGTATTCAGTATTCGCCATCTGGCTGCGGAACCTTGGCTCTGAGAAGAACTTACCAGCCAGTCCCCTAATCTTAGTTAGGTGTCCATGATGCCATCCCAAGAAGACATTACCCCAAGCAAATGAGTAGTATGGGAACACACTATCATCCACGGTGACTCTCTTGTTCTTTTTAAACGCCATCTTCATTATGGCCTGCAACCAAACGGACCCAGTTAAGTCGTGATTACCCTCGCACATTACTACATGAACGTGCTTATGCTTGTGTAATAGCATTTCTACCGCCCGTACGCAGGTTTCTACGGCGACTTGGACTAGCTTAGGGTATCTACCATCTGAATCAAGAACGTGCTTGTTTAGTGGGGTTACGGAGGTCAGGCCGTCCCAATGAAGGAAGTCCCCCATTTGAACGAATACTGCCTGTTCTGAGTCTGGGGTTCCGTTAATCATATCCCCGAATGCTTTGTATAAAGTATCCTCTGCAATCTTAATATCCCAGTCAGCGCCAGTCTCCTCATTCCAGGAGTATGCGCCTATGTGATAGTCAGTGATTGTGTACACTGAGCATAAGTCTTTATCAACTTTCTTAGGAGCCTTGATTACAGGCCAGGGTTTTATATTCTGAGTGAGACTTTCACATAGCTCCCTCATTATTTCTTCTTGTCTTTCTTTATCTACCTCAGTCTTGACCCATTGGATTTTAGTATTGCCATCAGAATCAAGGAGTGTTGATTTCCCCTTTACCTTATACCCGTCCGGTATATGATTGTCTGACTTCTGCCAGCCTTTCTTGGCCGCGTTTGTTTCGACAGTTCTCTTAGATGACCTGACGTTGAATTCACTACATCCAAGCTCTTTAGCAGCAGCAGCAGAGGTTCCAAACTCTATCCAAGCAGTAAGGTATTCTCTCTGCTTATTTGTCTCGCAATACTCTAATAGTTTCGGGTCTGGAGCGGCCCTGACAGATACGTTATCCCATTTATCGCCCATGGTTTATTTCCTAAAGTCTCTTGCATAGCCACTCTCTATTAAACAAAGTCAAGTCTCTGTGTCTTTCGTCATCCGATATGTAAGTTCTTGATTTGTTTCTTTGTCTAGCATTATAGTTATTGTTTTTTTTGGAACACTCTGGAGAGCAGTATTTATTTGATGCTCTGCTTGGTTTCTTCTTGCAATCCTTCCACGCACATAAGCTTTCTGACATCCTCTAACACCTCCTTTAACTCTCTTATTAGATTTATTAATTCTTCTGCCTCATCCCCATCCATCTCTAAACTTAATTTCATCCCAAGGTTTTCCCGTCTGCAATGCCTTAATGGTTTTGGTAGCCCTTATCATGTCTTCTTTTTTCATCTTTCCAAACTTAGCTTTTAAGAGGGCGATGGTGAACTCCATGCCTCTGCTCCTCATGCCCCTTTGAGTATCTAGCATCTCTGTGCTTTCCACATATAAATTTTCTACTTCTGCGGCCACGGGATGTGTACTCCTTTATTTGATAAAGCCCTGTTAACATTCTCATAAGTAGACTGAACCTCTAGCGTAGTTAGGTCTGCTGTAGAGTCTTTATCTGTTATTGCTTTCTGTATCGGCTTCCATATATGTTCCTTTACAATCTCTGTTGAAAAAGGAATCTCCACCCCATCCTTAAAGAAGGACTCAACACTAAAACCTTTTCTGTTAAGTTCTTCTGCGGTCAGCCTACAGAAAACATGAAGCGCATTGTTCTGCCTTCCCGTTCTAGGCTTCCCAAAATCTACATCCCATACCACATAGGAGTTTTCCTCCATCAGTTCCTTAGCCTGACGGAGGAAAGTTTCCCTTGTATGAGACGAGTTACAAACCCAGAACTGTCCCATCCAAATCTCCCATTACTCCATTTAACTCCTTACAAACCTTATGAAACGTAGACATCTTCATATCTTCTCGCTCTAACAGCTTGGCGTAATTAGATATGTCCATGTTTACAGCTTTGGCTACGCTGCTCTTGGTTCTTTTAGAGTTGTCGTGGAGACGCTTTAAAAAATGTCCGTAGTGCATAGTATCCTCAGAATGGAATGTCATCAGAGAAGTCATCATCAAAGCTGGCTTGTGGTTTTTGTGCCGCAGCTTGCGGTTGAGAACTGCCTTCTTTTTTCCAAAAGACTTTGCAATTACCAAGTATGGCTCCTTTATTTCCAGCATCTTTCTCTTCTTTGCTTACATCCTGGGTAATCATTCCTGAATTCCCATAGTTATCAAGCTCGTCTACATCAACGAAAACTGTGGCATCAAGATATGTGCCTTTCTCTCCGCGAATTAACCTTTGCTTTTGTATCTTCGTTACGTCTATCTTCAGACTAACCCCCACCTTACTTACATTACTCATTTGAGCTTACCTCCTATGCAGTTTGCTTTAAGAAATTCTCACGTTTTGTGAGTAGGTAGTCTTTATGAACAGTGCCATACTTAGAGTCACCCCTAGCATGCTCACCAATCCATACGCGCTCCCCTGTACGCTTATAGTATCGCCAGTGACCCCTGACAACGTGTTCTGCCGTACCAAACTTTCGGGTCCGTGGCTTTTGCTTGAAGAAGTCTAAAACTTTCTTTGACTTCGGCAGGTTTAGCTTGACCTGCTTGTGCTGGTCCTTTGCTGCGCCTGATGTGTTGACGCTCTTTACACTGTCAATAATGACTCCAGGCTCCCTATCAACGGTCCAATCGTAGTTGACCAGAGAAATCACAGATAGCAAGGTTATCAGCCCCATCTGACTAGCAGTTTCAAAACGATAGAGCGGCCCTAGCGACCTGCACGCTTTTATAATGCTGAAGTTTTCTGGGTCTTCATCAAACTCCTGATAACTAGGATGTGCAGGCACTGGCTGTACCTGCATTCTTTTGAAGACACGCAGTAAGTCCTCTGGCAAATCAGAGTTGTCTGGGCCAAAGGCAGAGAGGTCAAAAAATTCTGACATAAGCTCTCTCGTGAGATTCACCCCAAAATTTTTCCCCTCGTCAAGAGAAATCCAAACCTCTATAGGCATTGAGGTTATGCCAAGACTTGAAAAACTGTATAGGTTAATCGAAAGCACATCTTGCACCCCGCTGAATTTTTTACCTCCATCCCTACTGTAAAATTTGCGGCGCTCTTGTAAAACGTGTGCGCCAAACAATTCATCATCCATCTGCCACTCAACAAAAAAATTACGATGAGGCGGCATTGCGTTGTCAAATGCGTTTATAAAGTGACGTATAGACAGCCTCTTTGTAGATTTGCTAATAAGGTTGACAAGCTCATTCTCTACCGTGTAATGGGTGCTAGACTGTATCTTTCGCGAAAGGTCTTTGGATGATAACTTAACGGACTTTTTGTACCTCTTGCTCATAGTGAACCCCTTGTTACGGACGTAAGGGTTCTGAAGCATGTGAGCAACCTTTAGCCGCAAGTCACCTAGAGCTAAGTCACTCATCTGATTCTCCATAGTGTGCTATGCGAAATTCGGAAGACTTAATCACCTCCCTCTCTCGCGTTGTAAAAACTCCACCCTTTGACGGAGCTATCCATAGTGAGGACTTAATTCCATCCTCTAAAGTAAACCACTCCTCAGCAGCCTCTGAGAGGTTGCCCATAGCGATACCCTCCTTGATTGCTACGATACTAGAGTGATTAGAAAGAACCGCGTTGACAAGCCCTCTGAGCTTATCTGTGGCCTCTTCCACCTTCTGCTTGATAATAGCGTCAGACACCTCATTAGCTGAGGCGTATTCAGTCCCCGCCTTACCAATGTTAGCCAATGCCCTACCAATTGCTGAAGTCTCGCAGTTCTCAACGTGAGAAGTCTTGTTGATATTAGTGGAACCCTGAACCTCATGCGCTAGTCCAGTGCCTATTATCTTCCCCGTAGAGTCCTTGATAGTGGCCTTGATAATGCAATTCTCAATATCACTTGAGATAATGTCCGTCTCAATAGCCCACCCTTCAAACCTTTCATCGTTACGGAAGTCGTTAATTCTTTCTACGACTGTCGTGTATTCTTTACCATGTATTTTTACTGGCATTAGTGTATTTCCTCCACCTCAATTACACAGTCCCAAGTTTCCTCCATTAGTCTCAGCATCATTTCTTTATCTTCACCCATTGCCTTGATTATGCAGACGACTTGTTTACTCAATACAGCTCCCAACAACCTAGTATCTAGCTGGTTGTCTAATGTATCGAGGAAATTAAATATGTCATTCTCAAGCTCGTTAAACTCTTCTGCAAAACTCATTACATCTGCCCTCCAAGCCTATACTCATCTATCTGGGCTTCGACCCTAGCTTCTTCAGCGTAACTTCTAGCGTACTCATCCTGCCACTTCTCAAGAAATCCCTCGCTGCCGAGGTCATCAAGAAGGTAAGCAAGATAAGACCGCATTGCTTTCTTCATCATTCCAAAGTATTTAATGCCAGCCACCCAATCTCCGTGCATAGCTTTAGTGAGTAGTATCTGAGCCTCCTCCCGGCTCTTGATGTGATGGTTCATCACCTCATCCAAGAAGTTCTCGTCATCTTCTGCGAGTATGTGCAGCTCTTCTTCCACATCCTTGTCTTTGATGTTTGCGTAGCCGCCCTCAATAACGTAATCGCAAATGTTTTTCTCTATATAGTCTTCTAATTTACTCATTATTATCTCCTGATTGTTTAGAGTTTGGTAATGCTACACCTATATACTGGTGCTTTGCAACTATATCTTCTTCTTATAGTGCAATCCATTGTGCTGAAGGTATCTATTCCCCTTCATCCTGACCTCTTGGACGCTATTCTTTTGGTAGATTTTTACGAACTCATGCCCGTCATAATAAGGGTCGTGCTCATTTTTAAGCAGAGTTATGATTTGGGAGAACCTTTTGTTTAGGTTAGGGTCATTGATGAATTTTATGAACTGCATTTCCTTGTAAGAGGCACCTGAAATTAGCTTCCAAGGGTCTGGCTGAGTGCCATGCACATTTGCTGGTCGAAGGTTGCTCCGGTCAATAGAACCCGTCACAGCCATCCCCAAATGATTAGTTCTCCATCCCACTCGGTTGCTCATATATCCAGCTCCTCGCGCATCTTCGCAATACGCTTTCTAATCTCCTCCTTTGGTAAAGATTTTCGTTCCAGAGCTTTGAACTCTTTGTAAGCTCCGTAGTCCTTCTGCTCCCTCACAGCCTCATGAAGATGCCCAAGGGTAAGATACCCCTTGTGCCTCTTTGTAAGCTCCACAGCGGCTCTCAGGAGCCTCTCTGGGGCGTTATGTATTACTTGGCTCATCCAATATAGGGAAGTCGATGACGTTACTGGCTCTGTCACCAGTCTGCTCGCCTCCAGCATGGCCCAGACTTTGGCCCATATCTGCTTCTGGTCCGAGGAAAAACTCGGCGTACTGTCTTCTTCGTTCCTCGTCTTTGGTCCTGCCTGTATCAATTCGCTCGCTGATTTCATCGTCAAATTCCTCCCCCTTCAAATATCTACATAGGTGTTTCGTTGGGGCAGCCCATCCACCCCGCTCCATTACTGCCTTTTTAGCGTTGACCAATTCATTGTACCTGCTTGCTATAAACTCCGCATCCTCTTGATTACATTCAAGTTTTTGGAACTCCCGGTAGGCTTCTGCCTTACTGCCTTTTGGGAAGTAGTTTTCCAATGACTGCCAAAACGCCTCAAATGTTTGGCTATACTCTTTTCGTTTCAATTTATCCTCCTTTATTTTAGACACACCTTCCCCTTTTTCCCCCATGAAGCCTTCCTAGGTCCACGCCTGCTTGACAGAGTGCAGAGATAACTACTTATCCCAACACTGGTACTAAATATTCCCCCGCCTTACGGCCACTCAATCCATTGAGCGAATCACCTACCCCTAAGGGTATATCATGGGCCAAGTTGTGAAGGGTGACACAGAGCTTGGATTTTTTTTATTTAACGTCCAAAGACTGACAATTGAGTAGGTCAACGCCAATTAACACCGTATGAGGTGGGAGACTTGCTGAGAAGGGACAGATTTTGGTAGGATAGACGCGAGTCGGTCGCGCTGATTTCACTAGAATCTGTCGGCTGCTCAGGGATTGCTACTCCCGCCGACTCAAACCATAAACTAACATGGTTTTTACTACGAAGTAAATCTCTCCTGATTATTGCCCCCTTTTGGGGGCTTTTTTTACCGCCTGTCGTCACACATTTGGCAGAATACAAACTCACCTCTTTGGATATCCTCGTCTATTGGTATCTCGTCGCCGCACCAATCACACTCTCTGCCGCAGCAATCGGGGCAGCAATCGCCAAGGGTGTTCTGTTCGCCACAGTTCACGCATCTAAACACTAGGCACCTCCAAACCAGTCAACAGTGACTAGCATTATCATAAAGGTGCATAGAATTATGCTCGCGCCAGCATAGAACATCTCAAGCGCAAAGGCTTTAAGTCTTTGTTTGGTATTGGTTTTCATGGTAAAATTGCTCCTGTAGTTTCGTGCTACAAGGCGGCAGAGGAGTGGGCAATACCTCTTGCCGCCGCTCTTTAACAAGTTATATCTTCTGGGTTACTACCTCAAACTCAACACCGAGTTTCTTGGCAAGGTTGATGGTCTGCCTACTTAGACAGGTGGCTCCAGTCATCATTGTCAACACCCTGGCGGTGTCGTTCTCTGGGTAGATGCGTTCAGTCCCGTAGACTGTCTTTATTGATACTTCTGCTTTCATGGGTTCCTCCTTTGGTTTCCACAGACCGCACAAGGCGGTTTCGGCCAGTTACCATCTGGCTCTCATCAGTGCAGTGTTTTGGGCCAATCCTTAGATAACCCCTCTTTCTTCTAACTCCTTAAGCACTCCTTGAAGCAATAACTCGCGCACCACAGCGCAAGCATGGACGGCTAGGCTGTCGAACGGCTCTCCTGCTGTCGCATCCCTGACTGATTCCTCGGCCTCATAGGTATTGTTCTCTGTGACTACTCGCAACGCCTTGTAATACATGATGGACCACTCATGGTCATCGCATACCTCGCAGGCACTGCGGTAGACACATCCGTTCTCTAGGTCATATTCCTGCTTCAGCCTATTAGCTAAAGCGTTACATTCTCTATAGACCGCCCAATCGTCGTATCTTTCTGCCTTACTCATTGTCGTGTTCCTCCGGTGTTGTAAGCCTGTCTCATCAGTACGGGTTGGCTAGCTCCCGCAGACCGCCAATCAGGCGGTTTCGACTTTGTAAATGTGTGTAATTCGATGTCTGCGTCCATGTGACCAATCGTAAAGCTTGCCATCTGCAACGCAGGCAACGTGTCGGCTGGTGTAAAGCCAGTATGTACCTTTGCGCGGCAACGACTCTTCAGCTTTGCCTAACGTCTTGCAATACTTCGGCGCTTCTCTCAGAGAGTAACCAAGGGTGGTTAATGCTTCGCGCTGCTGGTGTATGTAGGTTCCGCATCGTTTCTTTCGGCCAAGCCTCTTGAATATGTTGAAAGCTTTGCCATATGAACACCCAGTCGCTGCCGTTAGAGCAACAACAGAGCACATGCCGCTATCTTGGTAGTAAGTTTTGGCAATATTCAATATTTGCTCATAGTTTTGGTATCTACACATCAAACAGCTCTCCAAGTGTAAACTACACCTAGATGACGAATGACGCGTGAATCCTTGTAAACACAGTCCGTAGAGTCAGTCGCAAGGTATCCGCGACTTACAGAAAATGTTTGGTCAATCTTCACAAGTCGATAGAACGGGTTTAAATGTGCAAGTATGATTTTCAATGTAAACATGATATTTCCTCCGATATGTTTTATTTGAGAGACTCAACGCCTAACCGTATACGGGCCGAATCTCTCAAGGTAAAACACACAAGAAGTAACATGAGATAAACTGATAGTACTCAGGATATGGCTATTCAATGGTGAATCCTTGGCTTCATGTTTCCAAAGCTTTGCCGCCCTTTCCTCCACTCTCTCTGCTTCTAGCTGGACTCCACTATCTGGCAATGCCAAGGCACTGTGTGGGTCTACCTGTCTCTCTTGCTAGTTACATACTGAGCTTCGAGTCACGCACTCTCATGGGGTACTTGTAGTGCGTAGGGTGATAAGAACACATCTAGAATATGGTCTTCAAGTACCATACATAAAAAAATATACTGGTCTTTTGTACAGTAGTCCGTGGGTATAGATGTAAGGTGTTGAATGGGTAATCGGTTGGGCTAATGGGTGCTTCACCAATCCTCACGTCCAATCATGGCAATTCGGACACCACTAAGGCATTCTGGCCATAGAGCGAGCGTTCGTTCGGTAAAGGGGGTTCGGCTTATAAGGGGGGGAGGGGAGCTGGCACGCTGTAATTATTATAGTATTC
>Ga0181405_1000175_pt1 | contig 22270 bp, 18 predicted proteins | sample 28SPOviralmetaG_FD_130134 | JGI IMG/M metagenome (GOLD analysis project Ga0181405, IMG submission 130134) | Marine viral communities from the oligotrophic San Pedro Time Series (SPOT) site, San Pedro Channel, CA, USA - 28 SPOT_SRF_2011-11-29 | ecosystem: Environmental > Aquatic > Marine > Strait...
AGGCCTAGATCTTATTACAAGCTCTTCAGAGGAAGACCATAAATATTCAAACAGAAAAGGCATAGTTCAGGAGTTGCCTTTAAAATATGAAGGACCAATAAAGATTGGTGACACTCTTCTAGTGCATCATAACGTGTTTAAGTTTTATAACGACATGAAAGGTAGACAACAAAGCGGCAAGAGTTATTTTAAAGACGATTTGTTTTTTATTGACAACGATCAGTTCTATATGTACAATCATAAGAACCAGTGGTATAGTCATGACCGATATTGTTTTGTAAAACCAATTGACAAAAAGGATTCATTTATGTTTAAACGAGGCAATGAAGAACCTCTGATGGGCGAGATGGTTTATCCAAACAGTTATTTACAAGAGCAAGGGGTAGGTCAAGGTAGTCAAGTAAGCTTTCAGCCAGATAGTGAGTATGAGTTTGAGGTTGATGGAGAGAAGTTGTATCGTATGTTTGATCATCAAATAACTTTAAAGCTATGAATTATATAATGATAGATGATTTCTTAGATGATCCTAATAAATACGTTATTGAGATACTTAAAGGAAAGTTTGAGGATATAGCCGATGGTGAAACTTTGTTCAAAGGCATACAGCCTCGACCAATTGATGAAGCCCAATATAAAATTGAAGAGGCTTACCCAGACTATAATGTTTCTTTTAATTTTATAAGGCAATCACCACTTAATCAAAAAGAACCAAATTTTATCCATACCGATGAAATGATGGGAGATAAAACTGTATTGCTATATCTAAACAAGTGGCAGCCAATCGAAGACGGAACTACTCTTTATAAATTTAATAAAGTAGCTGACGATTATTTGCCTATGTGTACTTTTTATGCCCAATACAATAGATTAGTTATATTCGATTCTTCTATACCTCACTCTAGAAATATATACGAGAACTTTGGCGAAGGAGAATATTCAAGATTGGTTCAGGTAATGTTTTTAAAAGAAAAAAAATGAGCTCAGAATTATTAAAGGTACAGATTATACAAGCAGGGCGAAAGGCTGTAGAGCAGCTTATAAAGGTAGCCAAAGAAGATATAATAAAGCATGATCCCGAAGATGAGCTAGCGGCAGATAGATTAAAAAATGCAGCAGCCACAAAAAAACTTGCAATATTCGATGCTTTTGATATATTAAATAAGATAGATTCTGAACAAGAGAACATTAACATAAGCAAAAAAAATGGAGACAAAATCCAATCCAAGCAAGGATTCGCAGAGCGAAGATCAAAATAGACTATTTTACATTGTTAAGGATCTTATTCCAAAGGGAGCTCTAAGCAAAAAAAATAAATCAAAGTCGTGGATTTATGGTTATAACGAAAAGTATGATATGGTCGTTATATCAAAGACGGGACAGATAGGTGATGTCGTCAACATTAATGGTCTTACAATAGCTCTTCCATTAGCACCAAAACAAATAGAAAAAAACTCAGAGGTAGTTAATAAGCAGTATTGGGTAAGAAAAGAATTGCCTAAACCCTTAAGTCGTATTCAATCTATTTTTCAATGGAATGAAATGGTAGGCATATTCAAAGATAAATGGGTTGATTATATAGAACAAGAGTTTGACCGTCGCGATGAGGGCTATTGGTTTTATAACAATGGAAAAAAAACCTACATAACAGGATCGCACTACATGTACTTGCAGTGGACTAGTATTGATATAGGTTATCCAGATTTTAGAGAAGCCAATAGAATATTTTTTATTTTTTGGGAAGCTTGTAAGGCAGACAGTAGATGTTTTGGATTATCCTATCTAAAAATACGTAGGTCAGGATTTTCATTTATGGGATCATCAGAGTGTGTCAATACAGGAACATTGGTAAAAGATTCTAGGGTTGGAATACTTTCTAAGACAGGAGCTGATGCTAAGAAAATGTTTACAGACAAGGTGGTGCCAATAGCTAATCGATTACCATTCTTTTTTAAACCTATTCAAGACGGTATGGATAAGCCAAAGACTGAGCTTGCTTTTCGTATACCTGCATCTAAGATTACTAAAAAGAATATGTATGACACTGTAGATGATGAACTCTATGGTTTAGATACCACAATTGACTGGAAGAATACAGACGAAAACTCCTATGATGGTGAAAAGTTATTACTGCTCGTACACGATGAAAGCGGTAAGTGGATTAAGCCAAATAATATTCTCAACAACTGGAGGGTCACAAAAACGTGTTTGAGATTAGGTAGCAAGATTATAGGTAAGTGCATGATGGGATCTACATCAAACGCCTTGAGCAAAGGAGGGGATAATTATAAAAAGCTATATGAAGATTCAAACATAGAAACTAGGAATGATAATGGTCAAACCAAAAGTGGTATGTATTCTTTGTTTATCCCTATGGAGTGGAACATGGAGGGTTTTATAGATAGGTTTGGCATGCCGGTATTCTACAAGCCAGAAACAAAAATACTCGGGGTTGATAATGAAATGATAAGCAACGGCGCCATTGACTATTGGAAAGCTGAGGTTAACTCACTCAGTAAAGATGCTGATGCCTTAAATGAATTTTACAGACAGTTCCCTCGCACTGAATCACATGCATTTAGAGATGAGAGCAAAACGTCGTTATTTAATCTAACAAAAATATATCAGCAAATTGATTACAATGACTCTTTAATTATAGAGCAACATGTTACACGAGGAAAGTTTTATTGGCAAGATGGGATATTAGATTCTAAAGTTATATTTTCTCCAGATCCAAAGGGTAGGTTTAGAGTATCATGGATGCCAAACAAGGATATCACTAATAAAAAATATAAAAAGTTCAGTCATTATTTTCCTCTAAATGAGCACATTGGAGCATTTGGATGTGACTCATATGACATATCTGGTACAGTAAAAGGTCGAGGATCTAATGGTGCTTTACATGGGTTGACCAAATACAGCATGGAAGAGGCACCAAGTAATGAGTTTTTTTTAGAGTACGTAGCTAGACCACAAACAGCTGAGATATTTTTTGAGGAAGTTCTTATGGCTTGTGTTTTTTATAGTATGCCTATTCTAATTGAGAACAATAAACCAAGGCTTTTGTATCATTTTAAAAACAGAGGATACAGGGGTTTCTGCATGAACAGACCTGATAAACATTTCACAAAACTTTCTAAAACAGAAAAAGAGCTAGGCGGTATACCTAATACCTCAGAAGATGTAAAGCAATCACACGCATCAGCAATAGAATCTTATATTGAAAAACATGTAGGATTGGATTTGTCTGGAGCATATAGAGATCCATCTGATATGGGGAGCATGAATTTTACAAGGACCTTGGATGAGTGGGCACGATTTGATATTAATAATAGAACTAAGTTCGATGCTAGTATCAGCTCGGGTTTAGCAATTATGGCCAACCAAAAAAACCTATATTTACCTGAACAAAAACAAAACAAAATAAACCTTAACTTTGCAAGGTATACTAATAATGGAATTTATAGTGAATTAATCAAATAGATGGAAGACGTAAAAATTAATATTTCATCTGTAGGTTTTCCAAGTCAGTTTGTATCAGACTCAGAAAAAGCAACCAAGGAATTTGGTTTACAGATAGGACAAGCGATACAATACGAATGGTTTAGGAAAGACTCAAACGGATCTAGATACTATAGCCAATGGAGGGACTTTAACAGATTAAGGCTTTATGCTAGAGGCGAACAGTCTATTGGTAAATATAAAAACGAATTAGCCGTTGATGGTGATTTGTCATATCTAAACTTAGATTGGACTCCAGTGCCTATTCTGCCTAAATTTGTAGACGTTGTCGTTAATGGAATGCAAGACCGTCTTTTCAAAGTAAAAGCTTATGCTCAAGATGCATTGTCTCAAGCAAAGAGAAGTAAGTATCAAAACATGATAGAAGGACAGATGGCAGCAAAAGAGCCATTGCAAGTATTACAACAAAACACTGGATTTAATCCATTCACAATGGATCCCGACGAATTGCCTGCGTCAGATGAGGAGCTTTCTCTGTACATGAACCTTAATTACAAACCTGCAATAGAGATAGCTGAAGAAGAAGCTATAGACACAATGTTTGCAGAAAACCACTATGAAGATATACGTAAACGCATAGACTATGACCAAATGGTTGTGGGTATAGGTATGGCTAAACACGAGTTTCTTCCAGGAGCTGGAGTTAAAGTTTCATATGTAGATCCTGCAAACGTGGTATATAGTTACACTGAAGACCCATTCTTCAAGGATTGTTTTTACTGGGGTGAAATCAAAACAGTCTCATTGACTGAACTAAATAAGATTGATACAACTCTGACTACAGAGGATTTAGAAAAGATTTCACAATACAGCCAAAGTTGGTATGACTATTTTAATACTGCTCAGTATTACGAAAACGATATATTTTATCGTGACACTTGTACTCTTATGTATTTTAATTATAAGACCACCAAAAAAATGGTCTATAAGAAAAAGTTAAACGACAACGGTTCTTCACGAATGATAGAAAAGGATGATAGTTTTAATCCTCCAGAAGAAATGCTTGAAGAAGGAAAGTTTGAAAAAATAGAAAAGACTATTGATGTATGGTATGACGGTGTAATGGTTATGGGCACTAATATTATTCTCAAGTGGGAGCTTGCTAAGAATATGGTCAGGCCTAAGTCATCATCACAGCATGCTATGCCTAACTATGTGGCAGCAGCTCCTAGAATGTACAAGGGTGTAATCGAATCTCTAGTCAGAAGGATGATACCATTTGCCGATCTAATACAAATGACACATCTTAAGTTACAACAAGTAATTGCTAGAGTTGTGCCAGACGGGGTATATATTGATGCTGATGGATTAAATGAAGTAGACCTCGGAACTGGTGCAGCTTATAATCCAGAGGACGCATTGCGTTTATACTTTCAAACAGGTAGTGTAATTGGAAGAAGTTATACTCAAGAAGGAGAATATAATCAAGGTAGGGTGCCGATACAACAATTGACTAGCAACTCTGGGGCATCTAAAACACAAATGCTTATTGCTAATTATAATCATTACTTAGACATGATTCGCTCTGTAACTGGTTTAAATGAAGCCAGAGATGGGTCTACTCCAAACTCTGATGCACTAGTAGGAGTTCAAAAATTAGCAGCTTTAAGTTCCAATACAGCTACCCGCCATATATTAGACGGAAGTCTTTACATATATCGTACGTTAGCTGAAGCGTTAACGTATAGGGTGGCTGACATATTAGAATACTCTGATTTTAAAGATGACTTTATTAATAAAATAGGTAAGTACAATGTTAGTATACTTGGAGAAATAGCGGATTTATATATTTATGACTTTGGAGTTTTTATAGAACTGTCACCGGATGAAGAGCAAAAAGCAATGCTTGAGCAGAACATACAAATGGCTTTGTCTAAAGGAGATATTAATTTAGAAGACGCTATAGATATACGAGAAATTAAAAACTTGAAGCTTGCTAATCAACTACTTAAGGTTAAACGTAAGTCTAAACAAGAACAAGATGAGCAGCGAGAAATGCAAAAACAAGCCATGATTTCTCAACAGCAAATTAAGTCTCAAGAGTTAGCTGCACAAGTAGCTATGCAAACAATAGAATTAGAAACCCAAGGTAAGCTTAAGTATAAGCAAGGCGAAATGCAATTAGAGATTGAGCGCAATAAAGTAGAGGCGCAGCTTAAAAGTCAACTAATGGAGCAAGAGTTTAATTATAATCTACAGTTAAGGCAAATGGATGGCATGGCATTATCTCAAAGAGAAACTTCTAGAGAAGATGCTAAGAGTCAGAGAATTAGCCAACAAAACACAGAGCAGTCTAAATTAATAAACCAACGTAAAAATAATCTTCCTCCTCAAAACTTTGAGTCTAATGAAGATAGTTTGGATGGTTTTGACTTGGCTGAGTTTGAGCCTAGATAGTGCCAAAAACGTATATATATTTTATATAACTTTGTAATACATAAAATCTAATCTAAATCAAATGGAAATTAAAGTACGAGAATTAACTGATGTTAAAGAAAAATCAGCACAAGAAGTTGAGCAAGAGCTTTTAGACAAGCATGATGCCCAACAAGAATTAAAGTTTGACGACACTAATATAAAAGTGTCAGAAGAAAAGCCGGAAGCTACAGAAGCGGAGGCAAAGACCGAAGAGGCACAAGATACAGTAAGCGAAGAAAAGCCTGAGCCTACTGAAAAAGAAATTACTTCGCCTGAGTTATCAGAAGAAGACGTTCTTTCATTTATTGGAGAAAGATATGGTAAGCAGATTAATTCTATAGATGAATTAGTTGAAGCAAAAGCAGAGGCACCAGAAATGCCAGAGGATATTGCAGCTTACTTTAAGTATAAAAAAGAAACAGGAAGAAGCATTGAGGATTTTGTTAAGTTACAAAAAGATTACTCAGATGTAAATCCTGAAACTTTGGTAAGAGAGTATTTAACAATTACTGAAGAAGGTTTAGATCCTGAAGACATAGACTCATTAATGGATGACTATGTTTATGACGAGGAGCTAGATGATGAATCAGTAATCAAGAAGACTAAATTAGCAAAGAAAAAAGTTATTGCTAAAGCAAAAAGATTCTTTAAGGAACAGCAAGAACAATACAAGTTGCCCCTTGAGTCAAGGGAAAACTCGTTCGGAGATTCTGAAGAATACCAAGCTTATAAGCAATATGTGAATACGGCTCAAAGTCAGCAGGAAGAAGCTAATCGAAAGAGCGAATGGTTTGTTAAAAAAAGTAATGAATTATTCGATACAGAATTTAAAGGTTTTAAGTTCAATTTAGATGAAAACGATATATACTTTACACCTGGGAGTGCTTCTGAATTAAAGAAAGCTCAAGAGACGCCAATGAATTTTGTAAATAAGTTTATTGACGACAAAGGACTTTTAAATGATCCAGAAGGATACCACAGATCTTTAGCTATAGCAATGAATCCAGATAAGTTTGCTCAGTTTTTTTATGAGCAAGGTAAATCTAGTGCCACAGAAGATGTTATGCGTAAAACCAAAAATATAAATATGACGGAGCGCAATACACCAGAGTCGGTTGCTAAATCAGGATTCCAAGTTAAATCAGTCTCAACCCCTTCGAGTAATGGGCTGAGAATTAAAAGTATAAAAAGAACTTAATATTAATTTAAAATTTTATAATCATGGCAGGACAAGTAAAATCCACACCAACATTTGCGCTAACGCCGAGTTCGGAAAGAACTCCTACAGCACAAAACTACATAACTAACTTTGACTTTTTAAATCAGTATCTACCTGATACTTATGAGAAAGAGTTTGAGCGTTATGGTAACAGAACTATCTCTTCATTCCTACGTATGGTAGGAGCTGAGATGCCTACTAACTCTGACCTTATCAAATGGGCTGAGCAAGGTAGATTACATACTAAATATACATCAGTAGGTTATTCTAATCAAGCATTGCCAAGAGACCAAGTTGTCATGCAAGTCAATGACGTGCTAGACCCAACGGCTGCTGAGCAGGTTATCAGAGTAGGACAAACTATTGTGGTTGTCCAAAATGATGGATCAGGATCAAACAAAGCTGTTGTTAGTGCAGTAGATAATGGTGCTGGTGGTAGAGGGCAGTTTACAGCTGACTTTTACGAAGCAGGTGGTATAACAACTTTAGGTACAGGATTAAATAACGCTGACGTAACTGTATTTATCTACGGATCAGAATTTAAAAAAGGAACTGCAGGAATGCAAGGTTCTCTTGAATCAAATGATTTCATCTTTGACAACAAGCCAATTATTATCAAGGATACTTACAATGTATCTGGATCTGACATGGCTCAAATTGGATGGATTGAAATTACAACTGAAGATGGCGGAACTGGATACCTATGGTACCTAAAATCTGAGCACGAAACAAGACTACGTTTTGATGACTTCTTAGAAACAGCAATGATTGAAGCTGTACCTGCTGAGCAAAACTCAGGGGCTGCTGCCATTCTTGGTAGCTCGGGTGCTGCTGCTAATCCAGGCGCTGGATCTGATGGTATTTTCTACAGTGTACAACAAAGAGGTAATATCTGGGACGGTGGAAACCCAACAGTGTTAGCTGACTTTGACAATGTAATTAGTCGTCTAGATAAGCAAGGAGCAATTGAAGAAAACGTATTATTCGTTGATCGTCAGTTTGCTTTTGATATTGATGATATGTTAGCTGCCCAAAACGCTTACGGCGCGGGTGGTACTTCATATGGTCTTTTTGACAATGACGAAGAGATGGCGTTAAACTTAGGTTTCTCAGGATTCCGTAGAGGTTATGACTTCTATAAGACTGACTGGAAATACTTAAATGACCCAACTATGAGAGGTGGACTTCCAACAGGAGCAGGATCAGGACGTGTAAACGGACTACTTGTACCCGCTGGATCAACTAGTGTTTATGACCAAATTCTTGGTAAAAACGCTAAGAGACCTTTCTTACATGTTAGATATAGAGCTTCTGAAACAGAAGACAGACGTTACAAGACTTGGATTACTGGTTCTGCTGGTGGTGCAATGACAAGTGATGTTGATAACATGCAAGTAAACTTCTTGTCAGAGAGAGCTGTTTGTACTTTAGGTGCTAACAACTTCTTTATCTTCCAAGAGTAATACACTACTTAAGGGGGTGTAAAAGCCCCCTTTTTTTTATATAAAATTTAAATCTAATCAAATGAAAACTAATACTAAATACGTAGATAAAATCTACAAACTCACGCGCGACACTGCGCCATTATCCTTAATCTTAGCATCAAGACATACCCAAAGATTTCCTCTTTTGTGGTTTGATGAAGAGACAGGAACTAACAAAGCTTTACGATATGCAAGAAATCAAAACTCCCCTTTTCAAGAGGACCAAGATAATAATGCTATTTTAGAACCAATTGTATTTGAAAATGGTTTCTTAACGGTACGGAAAGAAAATCAAGTATTACAAAAATTTCTAGCATACCACCCTGGAAACGGTAGAGTATATGTAGAGGTGGACAAGGCTAAGGACGCTGCTGAAATAGTTAAAGACCTTAACGATGAGGTAGATGCTTTAATCGAAGCACGTCAACTAACAGTTGATCAAGTAGAAAATGTAGGTAGGGTTTTATTTCAAGAGGATGTCACATCTATTACAACTGCTGAATTAAGAAGAGATATATTGGTCTTTGCTAAAAGCCAACCGAAAGACTTTTTGATGTTGCTTAAAGACCCAGCGTTAAAATTAAATGCAAATATTCAATTGTTCTTTGATAAAAAACTTTTACAGTTTAGAAACCAAAACAAAGAAGTTTTCTTTAACACACCGTCTAACAAAAAGAAAATGTTAAATATTCCCTATGGAGAAGACGCTATATATATTATAGCCTCACACTTTCAAACTAAAGAGGGCATAGAGGTTCTTAAGCATTTGTCAGCACTAGTTAAGAACATGTAAATAGTGCGTTTGTATTTTCTGTATCTTTGTTTTTTTAACCCATAAATTTTTAATTATGAACAAGTATGCAAGTATCACCGTTGGCGGTGGAGTAGAGCAGTTCTCTGTAAAAGATGTATCATCTTGCTATGTAGATAGTGCAGATGATATTGTTATCGATTACATTAGTGGCTCTCAAAGTAAAATTGCGTCAAGCTCGGCCTTAGTACAAGCAGATGCAGACATCGTATTCGGTGTTATTAAAAGTGCTCAACAACAGAAATGGACTAAAGTATTATACAGTATACCGACATTGAGCCAAGCGGTAAACGCCTTTACATTCACCTTTTAAATCTTAGAAATTATGAATAAATTTTTAGTAATCGGAAATTATGTTTTTGGTGGCGATGTATTATACGTTGGATTAGTTACAAACAATATTGTTTTAAACTATCTTGACAAGCAAATAACTTTAGCAGGTTCAGGGAATATGACTGCCGCAGACAAAACGGCTATCGAATCTGCTCTTGTAACTGTTTGGACAAAAAGTTATACCGACGCAACCATTGACGTGACTCTAAGTCAAGCGATAACAACGATTTCATAAACTCGTTTTAGTCGATAATTTAAGAAGAGGTCATAAAAAATTGACCTCTTTTTTTTTACTTATCTTTGTGTAAAAGAATAACAATGATAAATTCTGTACGTAATACAGTTTTAGCGATTATTAATAAGAATAATTACGGGTATATTTCTCCTAGTGATTTTAATTTATTTGCTAAACAAGCACAATTGGATTTGTTTGACGAATATTTTGTTAACTATAACCAACAAATAAACGAGGAAAATGCTAGGGTATCAGGCACAGGATATGCTGATATTAAAAAAGGCTACGAAGAAGTTATAGACTCTTTTTCAGTTACCGCTACTCTAGCCCAAAATGCGGCCAATGTTTTTACGCTTCCTGCTGATTACTATATTATTAATAAAGTATTGTGTTTTTCTGGAGGACAATTAAAAGGAGAAGCAGAACGAGTATCACAAAGTAAGATAACTTTATTAAATAGTTCTTTATTAACCTCACCATCAGTTACTTATCCTGCGTATACGCTAGAGGGTAATTTAATAACTGTTCTACCAGTTTCTTTTAACGGGGCAACAGATATAACTTCACAGTACATACGATACCCTTTGGATCCAAAATGGACCTTTACAACAATAGCGGGAGGGTCTCCTATATTTGACCAAAGCCAAGCTGACTTTCAAGACTTTGAATTACCGATAGATGATGCAAATGATTTAGTCGCTAAAATATTACAGTACGCAGGTATCTCTATCAGAGAGGGTGACATATTTAAGTTTGGACAAGTTGAAGAACAAATGCAAAATCAACAACAATAATTATGGCATATATAGATCAAAAAAAATATTATACTAATGATGGCGCTAATCCAACAGATTTAAATTGGGGATCATATCAGTATGTTAGTTTAGCAGATATTGTCACTAATTTTTTGTTAATGTATAGCGGAAACCATTCGTTAGTCAACAATGAGGACAGATTCAAAATATTATTTCACGCTAAACGTGGTATACAAGAGTTAAACTACGATGCTTTTAAAGAGATAAAATCTTTGCAGCTTACTGTTTATTCTGATTTAAGATTTGTTTTGCCTTCTGATTATGTCAATTGGGTAAGAATATCTTTATTTAAAAATAACACCATTCGTCCTTTGCTAGAAAACATACAAGTTCAATCTGCTTTATCATACGTGCAGTCGGCTACAGCATCTTTCACTTACGATGCTGATGACAATGTAAACACACAAACTTCTACACTAGATTCCTCTAGACAAGATGGTTCTTTAAATAGCATTTACTTAAACCAAGCCAACCTAGATCAAGATAATAATCCACCGTTTAACGAAGATTATTACGATACCTACATAGGAGCTCGCTACGGTCTTAATACAGAGACGGCTAACATGAACCCCACATTTACTATAGACAAGAAAGCAGGGGTGATTAATTTCGACTCAACCATGGCTAATGAGCAGTGTATACTTGAATACATATCAGATGGTATGGAGGGTGGTGATGACACATTAATTACTCTGAATAAATTATTTGAGGATTACATATATGCATATATAAAATATGCGGTATTGAATAATAAATTTGGCGTACAAGAATATATAATAAATAGGGCACGAAAAGATAAGACAGCATTATTAAGAAATGCAAAAATACGGTTAAGTAATATTCACCCAGGGCGTTTGTTAATGAACATGAGAGGTGAAAACAAGTGGCTAAAATAAAATGGCAAACACACAAAGAAATTTTGTATTAGGGCGAATGAATAAAAGCCTTGACGAAAGGCTGCTACCTAACGGAGAATATGTCGATGCTGTTAACTTAAGATTAGGATCAACCGAAGAGTCAGAAGTTGGATCAGTAGAGAATGCAAAAGGAAACACACAGCTATCCCAATTATATTTTATAGACCCCGTAACTCTAACCAATACGCCACTTAGTAGTGAGGCTAGAACAATAGGTGTGTATGAGGATGGAGCAAACGAAACATTATATTGGTTTGTGCATGACCCGAAATGTCCTATCGGTGATACTGGTAAGCTAGACATGATTGTATCTCTAAATATCTTGACGGGCTTTTTAAAGTATCACATAATTAGTATTGATGATGGTTCGGGAATAAATACAACCTTAAATTTTAACCCACAGTTTTTAATTACGGCCACGAATAAAGTTAGTGACTTACTGTTTTTTACAGATTTTTTAAATCCACCTAGGTTTATCAATATTAAAAATTCATATGGAGAGCCGATAGTATCTACTGTAACTACTGGTACCACAACTGCATTTGTATTTACAGCGGGGTCAGTTACTCAAGCAGGCATAATATCTACAGGTTTTCATCAAGGAACTGTATTGGGTTGCCCTACACCCACCAATGCTATAGGAGCAGGAGCAGCGCCAACCACAACTCAAATAGCTTTGCCTGGGACGGGTTGCTATTCGCCAACCGTTGTTGTTTTTGGAGTATCAGGCCCACAAGTTAATGTTCCACTTACAAGCAAAGGTTTTGGAATACAAGGTGCCAATACTGCCTCTGGTTTTGCACTAACACATTTTGTAACTAATAGCGACGGAACAGCAACTTTTGCGCTGATAATGTCAAGCGGTGGCGGTAATCCAGGCACTGGTATTATGAGAGGTGAAATTACAGGCAGCGACGGGTCATCAGGTAAGTTTGTTGGTCAATATGCACCAACGGCTCAATTTGTAGATGAAAGCAATGCTACTCAAAATCCAGAATCATTAGGAGGATTATCTCTAACAGGTATAACATTAGTGGACGGCGTTACATATACCTTAAAAATATAATATGGCTTATATAGACCAATTTAGTGCTGAGAGTATATTAGTTATAAAAAAACCACCAATAACTGCGCCCACAATTGTAACCTCAACTGTCGCTGACGGCACAGTATTTTTAGAAGACAGGTTTATTTGTTTTGCTTATCGTTATGAATATCAAAATGGAGAGTTTTCAGCCACCTCCCAGTTTAGCCCGCCCGCTTTTGAAGCAGGTGCTTACCGGTTTAGTGAATCAAGTTTCTTAAACGAAGGAATGTTAAACACAGCAAATGTAGTTCAAATTACATTTGATACTGGTGGTCCTTTAGTGGTTGCAATTCAGTTGTTGTTTAAAGACATGACTGATCCTACTATTAAAATTATAGAGACCATCAATAAGGCTGAGCAAGGACTAGGAGATAATAATTCTTTTACATTTACTTTTGATGACCAAAAAATATTTACTGTTTTACCTGAGTATGAGGTACTTAGGCTATATGACAATGTTCCTTTAAAAGCACAAGCGCAAACTTTAATGGGCAACCGCTTAGTATATGGTAATTATTTTGAGGGTTATAATTTAAAAGACAGACAGAATAATGCAGTAAACTTTACCTATAATTTAAATCTTTCATCTAATGAAATAAACCAAACAGGTCTAATAGAAACTATTGGAGATGGTTATTATACATACGGACAAACAGCGACTATAACCAATTCCATATTTTATATTGACTTAAGCACTTTACCATTAACAAAAGGTTCTGTTATATCTTGGTTAGTAAATTTTACTCATTTATCTTTTTACACCTCTAGTGGAACAGCACCAACTTCTCTTACTCCGGTTACAGAAATAGGGTTTTCTTACACTTTACTTGAAGACTATGCGACACCTTTTGATTTAGCTGCTGACCCTCATTTTATTAACAGCATTGGAACATCGACTAATATACAGACGGTACCTAATTCATGCAATGGCTTTACATTTACAGACGCGTTTAATTGTTCAATACCTGCGCAATTAGGAGCATTTGTAAAAACCGAAAGCGGAATTACTGGAGCTACACAAGGTTTTACCATTTATTCTACACCAAATTCAACTAGTATTGGATTACAATTAGTTGCTATGAAGTGGGTAGATGGAGCTAACACGTCTTTTGAATACTTTCAAATCCTAAGTGCTGAATCTTTTTTAAGAACTACTAACAATAATTACAGTCTTCACAGCAACAGAGATTATGAAATTGGAATTATCTATATGGATGATTTTAATAGGTCATCAACAGCATTAGTAGGTCCATTTAATACCACTCATGTTTCTTGTAAAAATTCTGTTTTTACCAATAGCATTACAGTAAATATACCGGGTGGACAAGCAGGAGGAGCTCCTGCGCAACACGCTCCATATTGGGCAACAAGATATAAGTTTTGTATTAAGTCAAGTAAGTCTACATATGACACGATTTACGTATCTAATTTTGTAAAAGAAGATAATACTGCGCCCATATACTTTTTGCTTGAAGGTGAGAATGCTAATAAGGTAGAAGAGGGCGATAGATTAATAGTCAAAAAAGATACATCAGGCGCATTATCACAGTGCGCAACAGCGGTGGTCTTAGAAAAAACAACGCAGTTAAAAGGATTTATATCTTATCAAAATCCATTAGATGCGACACAAACTATTGAAGCGCCTCCAGGCACTTATATGAAGATGATACCTACAAACTTTGTAGTATCTACTTTTACAAATCCATATATTACATATGGAAATATCGGTGATGGAGATGTAAAGAACAATGACTATCCAAAGGTATTTTATCCTGTTACTATCCCCAATCCAGCGGGTACGGGTGCAACTGCAAACATGGATTACAGTATTCCAGAAAACAGTACAGTAAAAATATCTATTAAATCTGTTAGACCTGGTGGTACATCAAACAAAAATTGTCCTAGGGAAGTATGGATATATGAGCAAGAAATCACAGCAAGCGCGACGTTTGCAAACTTTAAAGCATTTTTTGACGGCGAGGCTTTAGGTGTTCTTACAACAGGTGTTATACAAAGAAATTCTGTTTTCAGACTAGGCGAAGCACAAGAAGCTGTAGATTTTGATACTGGAACTAATATTCAGTATGACAATACCACATTGCAGCTTACTAGGAATCCTGTTAACAGTGATTTACCTCAGTTAGAAGAGTTCTTTTACTTTAGATTTATTGAAAACACAGCAACAGGCGAAACGTTTTTAGGAATATCAGGTGGACGAGAATGTCCCTCAAGAGGAGATTCAAGGCTTGATGTTGAAATTGAGGTAACTAGAGCATCATCATCAGTGGTATTTGAAACACAACCTTTAGATGCATTGCCAGATGTATGGTTTGAAAATGATAAATCTTTTGGAATTAATTCATTCGGGGAGCATTTAGGTAGTATTCAAAATCAAATTATAGATATTGATAACTCAGGGCTAATAGTTGCGCAAGATGCTATTGTAGACACAGGATTCTCAAACTGTATAGCCTTTGGAGATGGTATAGAAAGCTATAAAATCAGAGACTCTATCACAGGCAAGGGGTTAACTTTTGGCAATAGAACAACTACAACATCCTCTCAGATATACAAAGAGGCTCACAGATTTTCAGATTTAACATACAGTGGTGTTTTTAATGATGAAAGTAACATAAATAAACTAAATGAATTTAACCTAGGCTTGGCTAACTTTAGTCCCTTAGAAGATTCATTTGGTCCAATAAGAAAACTATATTCAAGACGTACCGACATTCTTACTTTACAAGAAGATAGAATATCTTATGTGCCCGTTGGCAAAGATCTTTTAACAGATGCAGGTGGAGGCGGAGCTCTTACAAGCGTACCTCAAGTGCTAGGTATTCAGATAGCAAGAGATGAAGAGTATGGTATAAGTAATAATCCAGAAAGTTTTGCCGTATGGGGATATGATAAATATTTTGTTGACTCAAAACGCGGAGCTGTACTTAGATTAAGAGGCGGATCAAGTGGTCAAGAAGAGCTTTCTGTAATATCTGAAAGAGGTATGAGGGGCTGGTTTAGAGACTTCTTTATTAACTCTTTAGGTACTCAAAAGCTAGGAGGTTATGACCCTTATACAAACGAATTTGTATTAGCGGGCAATCTTCAAAACACATTTGACTTTAGATTATGTTTAGCATGTGGCATAGCAGAGAATTTAGTTCTAGAACCAGGTAAAAGAAATATATATTGTGTTGATGTAGGGCAAGACGTTGGTCAAGTTACTGTTAGTTATATTATACCTGATGCATCAGATGACGATATTATTACAGAGGTAAACACACCTACAGGAGCTGGTTTGCAAATAATGGAAACTGAAGCGGGAATCTCTCCAATCGTAACTGAAGATACCAACACAGGAGTTGGGTATACCTTTAACGCATATTATAATGGTGTTAAATATACAAGTGGCTTAGTCTTTGTGAGTGGAAGTTTTACGGTTGCTAAAAATAGTATTAGCGAATCAGAGGTCACAATCGAGGCTACTACAAATGCTAGTGTTGCTGATAGTGCAGAGGTTACTGTAAGCTGTCCAGAACAAAATTTAATAACGGTTTATAACATAGCCCTAACAAATAACGGAGACGCCCTTAAAACCATTCACAATGAATATAGATGGACTGATAATGTTTCTAGTTCACCGCTAGAGTCTAATTTAGTAACCTTTGCTAGCGGAGCAAACCCAGTGGTGTCTCAGTATTACACTTTGCAGGGTGCTTTAGGATCTAATACAGTGCCTGATGAAGGTGCTTTAGTTTCAATTATAAGCAATAAGTTTAGTTCAGACACTTTTGACTTTGATGTTATCAGTAATAAATTAAGGTTTTTAAGAAGCTCTACTGTGTATAGCAATACGACGGCAGACATAAATGCATTAGTTGCAGCATCTAGCGAAGCCACACCTATTGTAACTACGGCTAGTTCAAATTATGCCAACTTTACAATGCCAACTATGACCGCGGCAGATAATAATTTATATTTAATTTGGGACTATAGAACAATAACAGCAATAACTCTTTGTCAAAACACTACAGACTTTGGAGCGTTAGCAGAGTTTAACTCTTGCTGTTCATGTGCACCTCCAGCGCCAACTACCCCATGTAATGAAAATGTTGGATATACAGGAGGAGTTAATTATCCGGATAGACGTAATATTGATTTAGGCAGTAGCACTGGAACTGTTACTGTTAAGTTTAATGCTGAAAATGTGCCAGATAGAATGATTGTGAAGTTTGATGGGGTTACTGTTATAGACAGTCAATATCAAGGAGACACTGGGATGATTTCCAACTTACATGCTGAATTATCAGGCACTGACCCTAATACGGGAAGTCCTTATGTAGAGCCAGTCTCAGGTAATGCTTACGAGCCCAATGGTACAGCGCCACTTCCGACAGTAGCCAATGGAGGTTTTATAGACAAATCTAGAATGAAGATTCTTGAGTATACTTTTGCAAAAAATACAGCTACTACATCTTGTCAAATAGAGGTTTATGGGCCGTTAGAAGACACGGGTTACATAGTAGAAGTAACATGCCCAACATAAAATATTAAAAAATGTCACAATTAGCTTTATTTATCGACGCACCCACTTTATCAGAAGCAACTGCTGTTTATACTGATAGTGCATTAACTGTTTTAGCTGTAGACGGATACTATTCTGATCAAAACATTACTCGTCAACAATTAAGTGGTGCATTAGGCGCTTCCATAACTTGTCCAGATTGTTCTGGAAGTACCCCTGCGGCGCCTACTACTTATAACGTAACACAAAATGTGACTAATAATATAGTGGGTACATTAAATGTTGACTATACTTTATCAGGCACAGGATATGACGGGAATGACCCAGCGGGTCCTGTAACTCAAACAGGTGAAGTAAATGACGAATATCAGTTTGACATAGTTCCATCTGTAGTTCAAGGCAAACAGTTTAGTTCAGCCTCTCCTTTTTCTGCAACAAATCCAGCGGGATCAATACCCGTTGGCGGAACTACAGTAACAAATACATTAACAGGAACGATAGAAATAATTCCTTCGGGAGCAGGTACTCTAAATTATGTGTTAACCGCTTGTCAAGGAAACAATGGAGAATCGCCATCCTCTGGCCTTATAAGTAGAACATTGGCAAACAAGCCCACTCCAAATCAAAGATTTGCAGCTGTCAATGTGGAGCCAACTCAGTATTATTATTATGACCCAGCAATAACCGCAAAATCAAACCCCTCACAAGCTGACTTCTTAGAACAAAGAGGGGGCACTGGCTTAGTGTTGTCAAAAATAGAAGGAGAAACAGGATGTCCAACATTTAATGTAATAACTGGTGATATTGTCCAACTTAAAAAATGTTTAGATGGATCCACTGATTACTATATGCAGATACCTTATAATACTCAATGGAGAAACTCCACTAGAGTAACGCCAGACGGGGGATCTACGTTTTATACTCAAGAAGGTATACTACAAGCTAATCAATTGTCAGGAAAAACAGAATTTACGACTATACAATACCCAGATGCCACTGGTATTATGGAAGGACAACCAGGTTTTCAATCACGAGTTGTTGGATGTCCTGGCGACACCTATTTTCAATTAAGAGAATGTAACCCTCAATTTGGAAGCACTTTTGGAGGAAGAAAAGGTATTTCTAGTCTGCCTGCAAACAATCCTTTATTTGCAGCTGGTAGTTTACAGTATAATATTAATGGAACGGGTAGCGTATATACTGATGATCAAGGAGCATGTTGGCAAATTCAAGACTCTTTGCCAGGATCTTCAATCGCTGCATATTCAAGTAGTTCAACCGCTACGGTTACTTTAATAGCTTATCAAGGTAATGACTGTCAAGCATGTGGCGGTTACGTTTGAGAAAGAGTTAATATTTATTATATTTGATATATAAAATCAAATCTAATGTATTCTATATTTGTTCAGATAGCTAGCTATCGTGATCCTGAATTAGTACCAACTCTACACAATCTATTAAACAATGCTAAATACCCTGAGCAGCTAACCATATGCGTAGCTCATCAGCATAGCACAGAGGATGAGTGGGATAACCTTAATGACTTTAAAAATGATTCAAGGTTTATAATAATAGACATACCCCACACAGAAGCTCAGGGAACTTGTTGGGCTCGTCATCAAATACAAAGGCACTACACAAATCAAATGTTTACATTACATTTAGATTCACACCACCGGTTTATAAAAGACTGGGACGCTGATTGTATAGACATGTTTTTTTCTTTGAGAAAGAAAGGCGTTACAAGGCCGCTAATTACTTCTTACTTGCCCTCCTATCTACCAGATACAGAAAATGAGGACAAAGAAGATGTGCCATGGAGCATGGTATTTGACAGGTTTACCCCTAAAGGTATGTTGTTTTTTAAGCCTCACTATATGGAGGATAACGCAACTGAGCCTATACCAGCGAGGTTCTATTCAGGACATTTTGCGTTTACCATTGGTGAAATATGTAGAGAAGTTCCCCACGATCCTTATTTATATTTTCACGGTGAAGAAATAAGTATAGCTGTTAGAGCCTATACTTGGGGATATGATTTATTCCATCCACATAAGATAATAGCTTGGCATGAATACACTAGGCAAGGCAGAGACAAGCATTGGGATGATCATACAGAATGGAGCAAAAGAGATGAGTCTTCTCAAAATAGAGTTCGGTCATTATTACAAGTGGACAATCAGCAATGCACATCATGTGCTAAAAAGGCACTGAAGGGATATGACTTTGGACCCGTGCGTACTTTGGAACAATATGAAAATTACGCAGGTATAAAATTCAAAAACAGAACAGTTCAGCAGTCAGCTTTAGATAATAAAAACCCAGGTAACAATCAAGATCCTTTTCTTAGTTTATTTAGATATAAGATACAGCTTAACAAAAGTCAGTTGTCTTGTGATGACTATTCATTTGTGGCTATAATATATGAGGATGAAAATGGAGTGCTTATAAACAGAAAAGACTTGCAGGAAAAAGAAGCAAGCACTTGGAAATATAAAGACGCTATAGAAATTGACAGCGAGTTTATAGGTAAGACGCCACACAAATATATTGTATGGCCCTACAGTAAGTCAAAGGGATGGGTAGATAGAATAGAATCTATCATATTGTAAGTGCATAAAATAAAATTGTAAATTTGTATTATAATTAAAAAGCATGAGTTATTTAAGTTGTTCAGCCCAAGTTAGAACTGGTACTACATCACCACCTGTAAATACTTATCGGGGAATGGATGGCGTAACCTATGATATTGCCAATCAAGAGATTATAAATGTGCCAAATAATTTAGTCTTGACCGCTGGTTTGACTCCATCAATTCAAAGCATTTGGCTTAGTGGCCCAGGGTTAGTTGTGGCAACAGGTGCTATTTTAGATTCTTTAGGTAATGAGATAGTACGATTTTATCCACAGAGCTTGATAGCTCCTGCATCAAGTGTCAGTCCAACCACTGCTTATTCCCCACCCAATCCTACTTCTCCTTTAGTTAGCGGAGAGTATACCATACTAACATTTCAATTATACATAGAGGACACTCAAGGTAGAACGAAAGGAGCTGGTCAAATATGTATTGGAGGTACGGCTATTACACCTACGCCTACACCTACGTTTGTACCGACCCTCACGCCCACGCCAACACCTATACCACCTACACCAACTCCGACTGCAACACCAGTGGTTTAAAGCAAAAACAAAATTATTGTATATTTGTTTTAATTAAAACTAATTGTCTTGGCACAAATACCCTCATCACCCAATCCCGTAGCTACGCCACAAATACCATCTGGTGAATTGTTTACATTAACATATAGCAATGGAGTGCAAGGGTGGCCTTCTTTTTATTCATACAACCCTGATTATATGGTAGGTATGAACAATTACTTTTATACTTTTTCAGGTGGTAATATATTTAGACATAACACTAATAACGCAAGAAATAATTTCTATGGTGTGCAATATAACTGCTCAATAACAACTGTTATTAATGAAGCGCCCTTAGATAATAAGTTGTTTAAAACTGTAAGCTTAGAGTCTGACTCACCCTGGAGTGTCAGTTTAAACACAGACATGAACAACCAAGCTTTTATAAATAACACATGGTTTGAACTTAAGGAGGGTGCTTATTATGCGGCTATTAAAAACACGACTCAAACACCAGCGACATTAAGTGAGTTTGATTTGAGGTCTGTTAATGGTATAGGCAATACCACAGGGTTTACAATGACAAATCCAAGGGTGTTTACTTTTACGGTTGCCATCGATTCAATTATAAGTATAGGAGACTATTTGTATTATCTTAATGAGTTCACAAACTCACCATCTCTTGCGGGTGTAATTACCTCTAAGAACGCTACGTCGATAACTGTTGACAGTACTATACCTGGGGCTACTAATCCAACTACAAATACGCCTTTGATGATGGCGTTAAAAAACTTAATAGCAGAGTCACATGGAATACTTGGACATTATTCCTTGATGACATTTGAAAACATTGGTCCTGCTAGAGCGGAGCTCTTTGCGGTGCAAGCGCAGATAATGAAAAGTGATCCTTAAAAATTAGTATCTTTGTTAGAGTATGGAATTTAATATTCGTAAACTAAATTCTACTGACTACGAAGACATACTTGTTAGTTGGTGGAAAGACTGGGGATGGGAGCCTCCGGCAAAAGATTTTTTGCCAGATGACGGTGAAGGTGGTTTAATAGTATTAGACGATGACATCCCTGTATGTGCAGGGTTTATATATATAACAAATTCAAAAGTAGCCTGGGTGGACTGGATTATATCAAATAAGAATTACGACAATAAAAAAGCCAAGCACAGAGCTGTAGGTCTGCTTGTTGAATCACTTACAAATACATGTAAAAACAACGGAAATAAATATACATATGCTCTTATAAAACATGACGGTCTAGTAAAAACATACGAGAATCTAGGTTATATAAAGGGCGATACATACACACAAGAAATGATTAAAGCATTTTAATATGGCAATAATAACAGGGACAGCAATAGGATTAGGAACAGCGGCAATAACAGCTGGTACAATTGCGTCAGGAGCAGCTTTTGCAGCATCAGCTGCTGGAACCGCAATAAATTTATCACAAGCATCAAAACAAAAAAAGGCTCAAGCAGAGGCTGAAGATGCAGCTGACAAAGCTTTAGAATCGGCAAGAAAAAAATTAGAAGTAAATTATCTTAAAGGTTTGTCGATTCAAAAAGAACCTTATGAATTAGCTAGAGAAGCTGGCTTATCAGGCTTAGGGCAAATAGTACAAGCAGGTCAAGAGGGGGAACAAAGAGGAGCTGCAGCCACAGCAGGCAGAGCAGCCATCTATAACCAACAACAGCAAACCCAAGCTAGAACTGCTATGGGTCAAGAATTACAAGGTTTGCAGCGCCTTCCCCCT
>Ga0181405_1000176_pt1 | contig 22178 bp, 25 predicted proteins | sample 28SPOviralmetaG_FD_130134 | JGI IMG/M metagenome (GOLD analysis project Ga0181405, IMG submission 130134) | Marine viral communities from the oligotrophic San Pedro Time Series (SPOT) site, San Pedro Channel, CA, USA - 28 SPOT_SRF_2011-11-29 | ecosystem: Environmental > Aquatic > Marine > Strait...
GTTGCTTGTTCTTTGAACAACTTTATTAGTAAACCAATCATAAGAATCTAATGCTTTTTCTGCTGCAGTTTTTGTTGCTGGTAATAACTCAGTTGTACCAGATAAATTTTGAATTATAGTAGCTTGAGCTTGACGAGTTCGCTCTAAACGTTTACGTTCTGATTTAGATAATTTTGGATCATTTAATTTTGTGTTAATCTCTTGAATTAGTTTAATAGCTTCATTAACACGTTCGCTAATTTTAGTTCTTTCAGCTCTATTAGCTTTATTAATAGGAGCTCCTCGAGCTGCTCTATTTAGCTTACTGTTTGCACTTTTACGTATTAATGCTTCTTTATCTTTTTCTTCTTTATTTAATGCTTCAACTTCTTTGTCATCAATTGCTTTTGATTTTTTAACTCTATATTCTTGTTCAAGAGCAGCTAATTCTCTAATAGTTTCGTTTTCAATTACTTTTTGTAAAATAGCAACTTGTTGTTTTGGACTACCTGATTGATAGTTTTTAATAGCAGCTTCAAGTTTTTCAATAGCTGCGTTTGTTGGGTCAACTTTGCTTAATTCATCTAAAAGTTTTATTGCAACTGATATTGGAGTTTTATCTTTGCCTTTATTTAAATTTAACCCTTTAGTAGCTTGCAGTACTTCTTTAACAATAGTAGATAATTCAGTTCCAGAGTCTTCTACTATTTCATCTAAACTTCTTGTTTCGTTTTTTCCAATTATAGATTCTTCACCAGCTGTACGAGCTTCTTGTTCTATTTCTTGTTGACGTTCTCTAGTTCTAGCTCTATCAGAATCTAATAAAACATCTTTTGCTCCACCTAATGTTGATGTTATTGTACGAATACCACCACCAGGAATAGCTCCTGCAAACATAGAATTTATAATTCCAGATACAAATTCATTTGCATTAATATTTTTTAAATCACCTTCTTTAATTAATTCTTGAGTAACTTCTGAAACAACAAATTGTAATCCTTCAGTTACTGCTTCTATTGATGCACCTGATGCAGTTTGTTTACCAATATTAGCAAGAGCAGGAATAAGTCTTTCAATAAACTTTTTCTTAATAGCATCAGTACCTACTTTAGATGTACCTTTAGTTGCAAATAAACTGGCTGGGAATATAGCTTCTAAACTAGCTGCTATAGAACCACCAGTTAGTGCCATTATTTGGGCTCTTCTATCTCTTTCACCAGCTGCTGCTACATCAAGATATATACCACCTGTTTCTAAAACATTAGCTGCTACAAACGCTCCACTGTACTGACTTATTCTTGTTATATTAGCTATAGATTTATCTCTAGCTTCTTGGCTAATTTTTTTACTAACAAATTTATTAGCTCCTTTTTTACCTAACCAACCAAATATTCCACCTGTGCCATACATAGTAGCTATTGATGGAATTCCTTCACCAAATGTTTTACCAACTTTAGATAGTACTGCTCTTGGATTAGTCCAATCTAATTCTTCTACTGTTGGTAATATAACGCCTCGACTTCGTGCTTGTTCAAGTTCTTTATGAGCTTTTTGCATCCATTCATTAGCTTTTTTAGTATCACCACGCCAATCAGCAATAAGCATACCCATGCCATAAACTACAGCTTGTATATTGTCATAGCCACCCATTAATCCATTACTAATTTCAGCTAAAAATCCTTCACCATCAGGATTAGGTTGTCTAGCTATTTCATTTACGTTAGCTAAAATTTTGTCTACATAAGCTTTGTTATATTTACTAAAGTATGCAGCATTGTTAGTAATATTATTTAAACTATCATTTAAAACGTCGCCTGTTTCAGGATTAGTTAATGTACCAAGAGCTCTATTATAAATACCTACACCATCTGTTTTAATATCTACATTAACATCGCCTGTAAGTACAGATGCATCAATAGGCGGACGCATTTCATTTGCTATAAATTTAACTTTATGTATTTTGCGTTCAATAGCTTTTAGTTTTTGTAAACTAGTATTGTCTTGTCTATTTTCAAACCATTTGTAAATACTATCAATACTACCATCTATACCTAAAAGTACATTTTTAGCTAATCCATCAATTTCATCTTTTTCAATATTTTGAATAAGATTAATTGTTTCTGCTTCTCTGCCTTCTCTACTTAACTCAGTTATTTTTTGTTCACCTGCTAATAAATCAGCTTCTTTATAAAATTCTTGAGTTAAAGTATCTAATTGATTTTGATACTCTTTTGGATACGGTACAGCTTCACCTCTATTAGGTTTAACTCCATAGTCATCCCAAGTTTCACCTTTATATAATGCTTCTACTAGACGTTGAGTTTGCTTTTGTGCTTCCGCATTAAGCATTTCTTGTGTTACATAGTCTTTATTAGGCAATCCATTAACTTTAGCATAATGAATTCTGTGATAGTCGTATTTATCTTTATTATAAGGTAATAGTCTTTTATTACCTGATTCATCAATTTCGTATTTAGCTGTTTCGTAAGTATCTAAACTTTGACCTGGATCATTAGAACCTAATCTAATTATTTGTTTTTTAGGTTCTTTTCCTCCATAGAAACTTTCATAAGGACTTGTAATCTCAATAGTATCACCATCAAGAGTATCAGATTCTATTCTATTGAATACGCTATAAAAGTCTTTACTAGCAGGATCGTTTAAATATCTGTTTTCTAACGTTAGAGACGCGTTTGCTAAACTTGCTTTTTTACTATAAATTGATGCAGGAGAATTTAAATAAGTTTTTATTTCAAATGCTTTTTTATCAAGAGCTTCTCGTTTAGCATCAATTTTAGCCTGAAAAGAGTTTACACTTTTTTCAAATTCTGTTGCCATTTAAGTTATTTGTTAGTCTGATTTTAATAAATCAGCCATAAAGGCTTTAAAACCTTTAGCTGTTAATGCTTCACCTTCTTCTCTGCTAGTAGCGTATGCACCCCAATGAGTGTCATAACTTCTTATATTGCCACTACCACCTTCAGATTTTTCATACCAACTAAATAATTCGTTTTTTAAATCTATTTCTACTCTAGAATCTAAAAATGCTGTTTTAGCTTCAGCTATTGTGTCACCAATAAGACTTTGACCACCTTTACCAAAATTATTAGTTTTACCATTAGAATTAGTAAATGCAAAGTCGTTAAGACCACCAAAAAGACTATTATCATTAAATGTAATGTTATCTGATGCCCATCTATCAAACATATCTCTATTACGCACATCTTGTGGTTTGTAACCTAAAGATTTCAATACTTTGGTTCTAAAGTCAGCATAAGCAGCTATATCAGCTTGAGTAGCTCCTACATCAGTTCCAGTAGCAGCAGTAAGTCCACCACTAGCTTTAGTAAAGATTCCTTGTAAACCTTTAGGTATATTGCCAATTTCTTTAAGATAGTTTTCGTTAGCTTTTGTTAAATCTTTTTGTCTTTGTAGATTTTCTTTGTGAGCTTTTTCTTGGAGGTCTAAATCAATAGCTAATTGTGCTGCAATATCTTCTTTAATTTTTAATTGTTCTGCAACACTTTTTGCTGTAGCTAATGCTTTTTCTTCTGCTATTTTAGCTTTATTCTTAAGTTCTTCTTGGCTTCTATCAAAAGCAGCTTGTAATTTTTCTTCAGTTAACTCAGCATTTTTTTCAGCAACTTTAACATCATACCCATATTCAGTTTCAGCAAGATTTTCAGCATTAATTTGTTTAACATTTTCAATAGCTAAATTATCTTGAAAATTTTGTGCGTTAATACTTCTTTGTAAATTGTTATCAAATTGTTTTAATTCTTTAGATTGTTTAAATTCCCTTTCATCAATAAGTTGTTCTGATTCAGCATCTCTAGCTTCTTTAGCTAACTGCGTTGCTAGTGTTCTTTCATCAGCTCCTAAATCATAACTTTTTTGACCAATTTTTTCAAAATCTAAATAATCTTGTCCTTGAACACCTTGAATCATTGCATCTCTTTGAGCAGTATTATCAGCTGTCATCAATTGAGCAATAAATTCTCCAGTTTCTTTATCTTTTCTATCTGTAACATATTGGTCTGCTTTAGTACCTAAACCTTCAATACCTTCACTTATTAATTGATTGTTTGCTATTAACGTTTTAATTAAATTAGCATTATCATTTCTATTTACTGTTTTCCAATTTAGGACTGCCATATTAAACTCCTAAGAATAAGTCGTTGGAACGGGAGTATACAAAGGATCTCTTCCTTGTGCTTTTAACCATTGATTACGCATTTCAGCTTGGTCATTATAGTTCATAGCATTACTTGCAAAGTTTGCTCTACTATTTGCATCATTATCAGCCATTTCTTGTTTTAATAGTTTATTAGCTTGAAATCCTGACCAAATACTTGCTAAATCGCTAGCTCCACCTGCTAAATCTGCAAATAAACCTATATTATCTTGAGTAAAATATTTTCCAAACCCTGTTGGTTCTTTACCATAACCTAATTTTTCTGCTTCTCCTTTCCAAAAATTAGTTGCACTACCAGGTTTATTCATTCCACCTGCTAAGTTATATATAGAAAATCTATCTTCTGTTGCAGGCATATTATAAGGAATACTTGTATTTTTATTAGTATTTAAACCCATATTTGATAGGTTTTGATAACCAGCTAAAGCAGCACTTCTTTCAGAACTTAATCCTGAATCAAATCTTTTAAGATAAGGTGAATCTGCTGGCAAGCCTGTTTCAGAATCTACCCATCTATTATTTTTCCATATTACAGCCATTTTTAAATCCTTGTAAAGTGGTTAATATTAAAGTTATTTATATCATACATCATAAATTAATTATTGTATATAGCTTTTACTAAACTCTCATATCATTTCTTTCATAGATATTGTCAAATTTATTTTCATATTCAAATTCTTCATATGCTAATGTTTGATAGTTACTAAAATAATCATAATACTCATTAGCCATCATTGGTAATAAATTAGCTCTATAACTTTTAACTAAAGAATTAGTATTTAATGCTGCTTCTGCATCTTCTAGCATTTGAAAAGCTTCATCTCTTGCAGTATCTATAGCTTTTTGTTCTTCTACTAATGTTGCTGTTAAGTCTTCAAGAACAACTTCAACAACATCACTTAATATATCTGTTGCTGTTCCTAATAACTCTACAATATCTTTAAATTCAGTAAAATCAATATTTCGTATATCTTTACCGCCTGCTCTATAAGCTAAAAATACTCCAACAGCAAAAGCTAATTCAGGACTTATTTTTTTAGCAATAGTAACTACAATTTTTTTAATTACTATTTGAATAACAATCTCTCTTATCATAGCTTGTAAAGCTTGCGCTGCAGCAAATTGTCCTGTCATAAGAGCCATTAAAAATAAAACAACTTGTACTATTTTTAACAATCCTACCCAAGCTGGTTGCTCAATTATTTGTACATCAGCTACGTATAAAGATATATGTGCACTAGCAACAAATAAACTAGATACATGGTCATTAGGTAATGATTTAATAACTTCATAAGAAAAAGGAATCATTAGTCCTGTAGGATCAGTTAAGTCAAAATTAACCATTTTGAATTTACTAGTTTGAGTATCAATTACTCGTAACATAGTTTTAGGTGAATGCACTGTATATGTATTCATTCCACTAATTATATTTTGATAGTATGTAAATGATGTCCCTGTAGTAGTAGGCTCATTAGCTTTATTAACTAGCTTTAATCCAGCTGAAATTGCTAAAGGTGTCAAGACACAACGACCTTGACTACCACTACCACCATCATTACCACTTCCACCTCCTGAACCCCCACCACCAATACTAATTTCAACATAATCATCGGTATTAGCTACTGTATGATTTACAGTGTAATAAGCACCTCTAAGACCAGGATTACCAGAATCATCATCGTGAAACCATCCACCATCATCACCGCCTGATGCTCCACCTGCTGAATATCCTGATGCACTACCTCCAGCTGAATCGTTATGATTTTGACCACCAGTACCTTGAAAAGATGAATGTGCTCCTGAAGGTACACCATTACTACCAGGACCACCAAAAGATTCTCCAGGAAAACCAGTTGAAGTTTCGTGAGCATTTCCTGCTCCTCCTGCTCCGCCTCCAGCAGAATATGTGTTTAATAATGTGCCTCCAGCATTATAAACTCTAGCATAAGTAGTACCACCACTACTACCATTACTACCACTACCTCCTCGTTCACCACTACCTCCTCCACCTCCTCCACCAGATATTTCAATTTTTAATGTTCCAGAAGTAGGAGGTATTTGATAAGTTGTATTACTAGTTATTTGTATAGTAGGAGTAGCTATACGCTCATATATTTCAGATGTTCTTAAACCTCCAGAATTATTAGCAGAGTTGTCTGAATTTACTATTACTCCTGAAAAAGTAATAGCTTGTGTAGGTTGCATCCAATCAGCAGCTTCAGAAGAATAGCTAGATTGTTGTGTAAGTGTTCCAGCTATATACGCTGTTACATCTGCAAGAGTAGTACAAAAATAACCTACGTTATATGTGTTTACACCTGATGAAACATAATAAGTACTTGTTAATTGATTACTACTATTAAATTTACTAGAGTCTGAATAATACTTTTCATATATATCTGAACCAGCACCTGCATTGTTAATAGCTGTTAAAGAATAATTAGCATATGTAATATAAGCCCAGGTAAATGCTAATTTATAATCACCTGCAGTCACTAAAATAGTATTGTAAGGTTTTTCGTCTGAGCTTGGAGTACTATCGTAAATAGCTTTAGTTACTCCTTGACCAGGAAATAAAGTACTTAAAAATCTAAAACCATAATTCATAGCAGTTTGAGATGTATCCCAAATTCTAACTCCAAAGTTTAAATAAACGTGATCTACTTTATTTTCATAATTTGCTATGTTAGTAGCAGCAACATCTGCCATGACTTGAGTTATTATGTTTTCAGCATCTAAACCAACAGTTTTTGCTAAACCTATTATTTTATCTCGTTTAGTTGTACTTTGTCCTGAAGCATTAAAATTAGTATTGTTTAGACGTAAAGGTATTGCTGGCAATACACTTAAAGTATCACTACCTGTAGTAGTAATTTGTGTATTTGGATCATCTAATCCACTGTAAGTACCTGCACCTACTTTATATATAAATAATTTATTTACACTAGGAGCACTGTCTAAATAGTAATTTACTATGTAATGTAGTCCTGTAGGTTTATTAGGTACATTAAAACCTGTAAAGTTTGCTAATGGGTTTCCTAATCGTAATGTGTAATTATTACTGCTACTGTTATAAACAGAATTTGAGACGTTAACTACATAATAACTACTGCTATGATAAAACGTAGATGTCTCATGTACATAAGCTTTGTTTTCTTGTAACCAATATTTTTGCCAAGGGTTTACAAACAATGTACCTAATTTAGCATTAGATATTGTGCAAGGAGCGCTATTAAGAGTAGTTAATACCGAATCGACTTCATCATAGTCGATAGTCATTACGTTACCTTTTAAAGTTGGAAATCCTTCAAAATAGTTATTATTAGTAATGTAATCTACAAATTTTTTAACATTGCGTTTTCCGTTTTGAAATAACGTAGCATAAAGTAAATCACTTGATATATCTCTTTCATTTATAAGTGCATTATAAATAACTTCTGCAGAAGCTTTTTTATCAGGTTTTTCAAATAAAGCTTGATTGTGTACTTCAAAAAGTTCTACATCACTATCTGCAGTTTCACCATCTTCATAACCTAATAAATTAGCAACAGGTGCTAATACTGCATCTACAACTCCTACTATAACATCAACAATAGTATCTACAACGTCAACGATTGCATCGACAACGTCTTCAATAATATCTTCAATTACATCACATAAACCCATTGTTAATTAGCTAATGGATTGTCTAAAGATTCTTGTACTCGTTTCATAAGGTCTTCTTTAGTTTTATCTACTTTGATCTCAAACCTGTCTAATTTAGTATCATAACTTGTTAACTTAGTGTCTACAGACTGTAACTTAGTATCTACTTTAGACTCTAAATTCCACTGTGAATTACGTAAATCTGTCATATCTTTTTTAAGTTCTATCTTAATAGCATTAGCATGTTCTTCTATGCGTAATACTTCAGCTTCTGTCTTTTTCATCTGTCCAGCTATAGAATCGAGGTCCAAATTTGCGATTCCTTCGACTTTCTGATACATAAGAAAGCCACCGTATAGGCTACCAACAATCGTAGATAATAGAGCAAAGGCTCCTACAAGCTGCGTATAAGTAAACCTTAAGCTACCTATTTTAAGTCGTTTATCTACTAAACCTTCTATCTCTGCTACTTTTTCTCCTAAATCAGCCATTAGTTGTCAAACTCCGTATTAACTTGTAATGCTTTTAGCAAATCAATTTCTTGCCGTAACTTTTCTACTTCTAATCGTCTACGTTGTAATTCTAACTGATACAACGTATTACAATTGATTCTTTCTTTTGGTGCATCTAACGGTATTATTATTCTAGCATAGATACCTAAATCTTTTGTTTGTGGGTTAAGAGGGTCTTCTTTACCAAGTATTGGAGCAACTGCGTTATTCACAATACCCGTCAAGCCAAATTCAAAATTTGTTGAACCACCAATAGAGTTAGTACAATCTAGATCTCCAGCTTTAATTCTATCAGTACCGTGACTACTACCTCCACTAGGTAATTGTAAATTAAGAGAAGTACTATTAGCTAACACTTGTGAACAGCTCAACATCAATAATAAAAAACTTATTTGAATTTTGAGCATATTCTTGTAGCTAGCAATGTTTGACTTTCATTGCTACTCCTTAATTTAGACAAAGAACATATGTACCTTGCTCTCTTTATATTGTTTTCTGTAATGTAAACATCAAACTTAACTTCTTTTAAATAACCAACAGGAAGTATTCGGTAAGCTGTAACAAAAGGTATTGGTTTCCAATCGTCAGAAAATAAACCTATTTCATAGTACCGTACATCTTCTCTTGAGTTCCAAAGCCTCATAGTTGTTTTCTTTACATCATCTACACCAGATATTTCCCACTTTGGATAGGTAGGTGTCATTTCATGACTTAGCACTGCTCCGCTGAGCAGCAATAAACATAATCCTATTGAGCCACGCATTCAGCTAACACTACAGCTTTATATGCACCACCTGGAAAAGCTCTGTTACCACCATATACAGCTACAGCCGTACTTTGAAACCAAGCACTTCCTGCTACGCTAAGTGGATAAGAACGCATTGCACCAGTTGTAGTACTTGCTGCTTGATAACCTGACATTCCACTTTCACCATGTGCTTTAAGAGTTACTTCTCCAGTCCAAGTTACATTATCTGATAATGATGGACTTGAGCTAAAACTAGTCGGGTAAGTTATCTGTGCATAATAAGCATTAGCTAAAGTCGTATCAAATCTAATAACTGGTACTTGACCCGCACTAGCAGGTAAAGTTGTAAGTGTATAAGCATTTGGGTTACCATATATTCCTGGTACAGTAGTTGCTACTGTGCATCTTGATTCAACAGAACCATCAATGTCTGCTGACAAGACTGGTGTTGCACCAATTATTAAACTCATTGCTATTAATAATTTCTTCATTGGTATTGCTCCTCTATCATTGTATTCATTAATTTATCTTGTCCTAAACTCCTTAACGCTCTTCTATTATCCACTATATCTTTATCTTGTAAAACAATTGATTCACGGTACATCTTACCTGGAATCTGTGTAATGTAATAAGCACTGATGTTTGTAGCTTGATTAATAACTTGTAACAATGCAGCTTGTGATACTTCATTTGCAATAGTAAGTGCATTGTCTGTAGTAGCTAAAAGAGACTCCATATTCTCTTTGTCTTTTTCTTCTTCATCTTCATCTTTAGCTTCTTCATCTTTTTCTAATAACTCTTTATCAGTTTCTGCTTGCGCAAGCTGGACTGACTCATCTTGCAACGCGTCATAATCTGGTATTTCAGGTAATGGTGGGGGCTTAGGCTTTACATATCCAGGACAGTTAGGGTCACTCTGTGGATCAAAACAACGATCAAATCTATATATGTATCTAACATCAGCACCTTCTATACTGCCTGTGCCTTCTTGTTTTAATCTACCGTCACCAAATACTGCAATAGGTAAATAAGGTAATGCAATTGTTCTCCTTATTTCTATACCACCTTCTCTTTGTGACCAGTCTTGTTTATCTTGGAATACATAACCACCACCTACTTTATCGTTTTCTAAAGTAACAATATAGTCATCTTCTTTGTTTTTAATTGGTGTGTATTTGTAAGTAACTCCTGATACGTCCATACCGCCAATACCATTAGCACCTAGATAAGTTGGAGTCATTGTCCACTCTAAGCCACCAATTGCTACGTTAGGTGTGTAGCCGAATGTGTAACTAAAAGAAGATAAAGGCAGCAGCAACAGTACCCATAATGCTGAGAGCTTTATCACGCTTTTCTTGTGCAGTAGTTTCATCTTCATCCTCTGGCATAGGTACTAAGTCAGTCCTAACTTGCCATGCAGCTTTGGCTTCATTGCCTATCAAGCCATCTATTGGACACGGAGTTCCTGCATCCATCATAGCTTGCCATACGTCTTTATCTTGACACATTATTGATACTGCGGCTACTTTCATACCCATATCATATAATCTACCTGCTTTCTTTAATCTAAGACAATTTTCTTCTGTGTATGTAGCACCTAAGCTTAAAGATAATATTTGTGTTCCTAATGCACCACTAGAAGATATAGTACAAAGGTCTGAGTTGTTACCACCTACATTAGGTGATATAGCTGAAGGTGGGGGAGATTTAACTGTAGTCTCGTTAGTACCGTTAGTTGTTACAGTAGAAGTTGTATTTTGTGTAATTGAGCTTTCATCTACTGCCATTACAGGTAATACAAAAACCATCCAGAAACATACAACAATACCTAAAGCTATGACATTGTTGCGCAATCTGTTAGACATTAGCCTGTTGGTTTAGAGTTAGTAATGTGATCGTTTATATCAGTTCCTACCCCTCCAGCATTAAGTGCTTCGACATTAGTAGCAGCTGTACCTGCTACATTAATGTTAATAGCCCAAGCATCTAGTAAAGTTTTAAGATATTTTTGATCTGCATTCCATTTAAAACCTTTTGCTTGTTCACCATACAAAGTAATTTGTTTACCTAATACACTATTAGCATTAGGAGTTTGACTTCCTGTAACAAGTGTTTGAGCAAATTCAGTTGTTTGTTTTTGAGTTAACAAAACAACTTCTGCATTTGTTTTTTCTTGACCAATTGTATAACTAACTGAAGCAGATAAAGCACTTTGCATTGCTCCTAGATATACAGTTGCAAAATCAGTTCCTGTTATTCTACCTAGTTGATATTGTGCTTCTAAATGCGCAGTAACAGATTCCATTAAATCATCAAATACACCAGTACCTGTAATTACATTATTAGTATTTGTTACTGAACTACCTTGTGTTAGTGATGCATTTGTTAGTGCCATAATATTATCCTACTGATCCTGTTGCTTTTTGTTTAACACGTAATTTATCAATTTCTTCTGGTGTTAGTGGAGGTAATACTTCAACATTATATGCTTTAATATTTTTAGGCTCCATAATTTCTTGACCATTACGAGTTGTTCTTGCAAAAATCTGACACTCAGCATTTTTAAGATGTTCATAAATAATTTTAGGTATATGCCAACCTTCATCATTATTATAAGGAACATACTTTTTAACTGCTTGACCATCGTTAATTACATTACTACCTACTGTAAAAATATCACCAACAGATTCTACTTTTAATGGATCATTTGGTCTCACTACAACTCTAACTAAGCTTAATCCTTCTGCAGCTTGTAAACCTTCTAATTCAACACCGTTGTATGTGTAGTTATCTATCATGTCATCACTGAGAATAGTAACTCCCATTTCAGCAGCTATTTCTTTGTCTGTTTTAGCAGTTGATTGTTCTGTATTCATAGTAATACTCACTTCATCGTTGTTATTAATATTTTCTAATGCTTGCACTAACTTTTCTCTTTTACTGTTAAAGTGCATATTTACACCGTGATTACGTAACTCATCACTAATTTGTTTGGATGTCATTTCTTGTATGTTCATAATATCTCCTATATTAAGTCTTCCCCACATACGTAGTATGTGAGGAAGACAAGCTTAATTAAGCTTTTTTACACCAAATGATTCCTAGACGCTCAGGACGTAAAGCCATGAACCCATAGTACCACTTGATTGAGTAAAAACCCTTTTCACCGTAAGGGTCATTCACGTCAGCAGTCTCTTTACCTGGCTTCTTGTGAGTAGTAGTGAACTTAAGGCTCTTACCATCAGTTTGGAAACCAATAGTAGTAAATGAACCGTCACCTACACAAAGCATAGGGAAAATGTCTGCAGCAGATGCACCTGCACCTGAATCATATTGCATTTCAGGAACTACAACAAAACGAAACTGGTCTACTGAACCAATCTCACCGTTAAGAATTGTAGAAGCGTCAGCGTATTTTTCTACACCAACAAATCCTGAACCAACACCTGAACCAGATATATCAGTCATCTTACGTACCATTGGAATCAAATCTGGACCAATGTACATAACACGTCCACCATTAACAGTTTTAGTATCTGTCATACGAGAACCTGAAATAATCTTAGTTTGCTTAGGTGTCTTGTTGTTATCTAGCGCAATAGACAATGTCATCAAGTCATTGTAAGTTGCTACAGCATTAACGTTAGCTTTTGCTGCTCCACCAATGAAATAAGCAGTACCGCTAGAAGTAGCAGTATTGATTAGATCTTTTTGCAACTGTGCTTCAGTCATTTCTGTAGCACCAACCATCATTTCTTCAGTGATGTGTGACATCAACTCTGAGTCTGAATCAAAGTCTAGAGACTCTTGAGTGTACTCAGTGAAGAAACCTTGCTTGATAAGTGAACCAGTAATTTGTGTACGCTTGAAACCTACACGGTTAACTCTTCCACCATTCTCAGTCAATGCAGGAAGACGATCAGCAATTACACCAACGTCTTTTGATGAACCATAAAGGTTACCATACATTTGCTTAGTACTACCACCAGAACCAGCTGCAGTAGTTGCATTAGCCTGAGTTGCATAAAAACCAGCATGAGTTGCAGTTGCTGCTGTATGTCCAGTACCACCTGTTTGTAGTACACCTGCAGCATTCCAAGCCATAAACTTAGCACTGTTTTGAATCAGACCGTCAGCATCAATACCTTGGTCTGTTGTATTCAAATCATCTAGTAATGGTTGATATACATCTTGCTTAATTGTCTTACCGTGATGCTTAGGCATAGCCCTAACATCTGCCAATGGCATAAAGTACTGAATGTCACGTACTTTAATGAGCGCTTTCTTAAAATAAAAGTCAGTGCGCGCTTGTGCACCTACATTACTGGCGCCATTTGCGCCTGTGCCGTATTCTAAAGCCATATTATTCTCCTATAGCTGTATTAAAAGAGAAAGACTATACATCGGCTAATTTCATGAATTCTTCATCAGTCATACCTAAGTAATTAGCTGATGCAGCTTCAGTCTTACCCGCAGTCTTTCTTGTTCCTGCTGCAGCTTTACGCTTTTGTTTTACAACAGCAGGGTCCTGTGCTTTAGTCTTTGGTACAGATGGTTTAGAAAGTGTTGTTTTAGACCTTTCAGGTACTATAATACCGTTTTGTTGTAGATCTTCAGCTACTATTCTATAAGCTTCTACATCAGGAACATTATCTAATCTTCCTAATGCTCGTTCTCTATCGACAACTGATATAACTTTGTCATAAATACCATTAAAAACGTGTTCGTTAATAACTGAAATAATAGTTGGATTTTCAGAAATTGTTTTACGACTTTCTGAATCCCACTCTCTTTGTAAAATGTTTATTGTTTTATCAAAAGAAGGAGTATCTTTAATATCATCTATTATTTGATTTATAGCAAATTCTCTATCACTAATACTATAGTTGTTAGGTTTATAATTAACATCTTCATTATTATCTATATCTAACGGATCAATACCACTATCTTTTAAAAGTTGAGCAATTGCTTTAGGGTCTTTTTTAGAAAGGTCGATTAAATTGTTAAGTTTATTTTGATCTAACAATCCTTCTTTTTCTAAAGTACTTACTATCTTAAGATTAGGACTTAATGTTTTCATCTTATTATGATAGTCAGCGCCTTTTTGCATTAAAGATATTGCATCGTCAATGTTATCAACTTGCATCATCCGTTTGCTTGCTTTAAAGGGTGCCATGATACGTTTATATGCCGCTTCATAATCAATTTCAACATGAGAAGTATCCTTCTTTGTTTTAGTTGAATTGGTATCTTCAGTTGCATCTGTATCTTCAGACTCTGGTTCACTAGCATCTTCTAATGTTTCGTCTTCTAGTTGAGTATCCTCATCTAGGTCAGCTACTTCATCTTCTAATATCTCTTCGTCAGATTCTTCCGTATTACTTTCAGATTCTTCCGTTTCCTCATAAGGGTCTGCCTCATTGGGAATATCTTCAGTCTCTTCACTTGTTACTTCTTCAGAAGTTTGCTCTTCTTTAGAAGTATCAATTTCTTCAGTGTTTTCTTGAGCTTCAGCTTCTTCTGCTGCAATTAATTCAGCTTCAAGTTCACTTAAATCTTGTTTTAGGAATTCTTCATCATCCATTCCTAGAGGACTATTTACTTCAGCCATTGCTTAAGTCCTCCTGTAATATTTGAGTTCTAGCATCTTCATCTTCTCTGTATGCTTGTTCTGCTTGTGTACCTCTTGTCAATACACTATCAAAGAAATTACTTAACGCTCCTATTCCATAAATCATGTTATCAATGATTTCTTGTTGTTCTTTATTTAAAGAACTAGCTTTTGCCATAACTAATCTAGCTGCTTCTTCTTTAAAATAATAATCTAATATAACTTTTTTAAATTCTCTATTTTTAAAAAGTTTTACACAACTATCTTTAATTTCAATAAAATGCTTAGCTTGCTGCATATTATCGTCTAACTCTTGTAATTGTTCTTCTGTGCTCATCGTGTGTCCTCTTATTGAGATAAAAACAAAGTAGTAAAGTTCTCCTTTTTCGCGATTATATCACTATTTTTCAAATTTTACTGTTGATTTAACATTGGGTCATTTATTATTGCATCTGCAAATTTAGTATCCAATGTATTTTGTTGATCCATTTTTTTCATATTTTCTTCATGTTGTCTGCCTACTCCTGATTCTTGTTCAACAAAAGTTAAATCATCTAAATCAGCTTTACTATTAATACTTCTAGATTTAGATAATTCAGTTTGAGTTTTAGCTTTTTTGTATTCCACATCTACTGCATTTTCTTGCGCTTTAGCTGTTTCATTAGCAATTTGAGCTTGTAATAATTGCATTTCAAGTTCTGCTTTTTGTTGAGCCATTGGATTAGGTTGTGGTTGATATTCTTTAATTTGTTGCGCTAAATCAGGCATTTTACGTAAACGAGCAATATCAGCTAAAATTATTTGAGACATTGACGAATCCATATTATTACCCATTGTTTGTAGCATAAAAGATAGTTCTTGTGCTTTTTCATTATCAGCTTCAGCTGTAGATATATTTAATTTAATATCATACATACCACCTAAATCTTCACGATTAATAGCAACAAACTCTTCGTTAGTTACTCTTATTATTTCTTGGTCAGATAAAAATTCAGAATTCATAGATATAATTTTACGACCTATTTGATTAATACCGTCTGCTAATCTTCTAAGTATTCCTAACTCACGTTTAGATGCTGCATCTAATGCACTTCTAATACCTGTAGCTGTATTACCTAATGCTGCTCCGCTAATACCACTATTAAATGCTTTAACACCTGTTAATGATTCTGCTTCGTTATTTTGAAGATTTAACATGTTTAATGCACTATTAGGTATTTCAGGATACGTATCCATGTGAAATGCCTGTCTAGGGTCTACATTAGAATTAAATTTATAATCTGCACCTTGTTCAAACTTACGAGCATTTGTAACATCTAATGCATCTTTACGAATACCCATTTGACCATTAGCAGACCTACCAATAATATCAATCATGCCTCGTGTTACAGCACCAATAATCTTTTGATTATCTTCTAATAATGCACCATCTGGTTCACCGTAAATGTGTTTACGTACAGGTAAGTATTGAACTGATACAAATGGTAGTTTTTTATCAGGGAATGGATTAGACTCCATTCTAATTAATACATCACCTACCCAAGTAGCAATAAATGGTTCTACTTCACCAGTATCGTTAATATCCCAGTAGCCCCAGTATTCGTAAACAATTATTTTTTTACGTGGGTCATCTTTAAACTTAAAGTTTGTTTCATCTTCTAAGTTATGGTCTGGTTGTGCTAATGGTGCAGCATTCTCTAATATAACATGTTCTAAATTTGAGTATCTACCATCTTTTTTAAGTTCAGCCATAGATGTTTCAAAACTGTAAATAATAAAGTTAGCTTTATTTAAATCACCTAAACAAGTTGGATCAATAATTACATTGTTATAATCACATACTTCTAATTCAGGTTGGTTTTTAATAATTTTAATTTCTTCTTCAATATGACTACCTGATTGTTGTGGCATCATTGGAACACCACCTTCCATAGTTATTCTATGAGCTTCTTTCATTTCAGGAGCTGTATCTTTTTCATACATTTCAGGATTTTGTTCCATCATTTGATGCAATTGTTCATGCATTTGCGCTGATTCAGGAGATTGAACATAATCAAAATCAGGAACTTCTACTTCAATTATTTCATCTTGATATTCCCAACCAACTTTAACAATAACAGTTCCTTCATCTACTGCAGTACGTACATATTCATCAATAAAAGCAGTTTTATCTAATTTACAATTAATTTGATAATTCAATAACAATTGATTTTGAATAGCAGATTCTTTATCTTCAAAAGTCATTGGAGATGTATTAAACAAATCATCTGTAGACAAGAAAGGTTCACTTAATGCAGCATAACGCCATTCAGCTTGTTTTCTAATAAGTTTAGGGACAATTTTTGATCTACCTTTCTTATTATTAATTGTTTGCTCACCGTTTAACGCACCTATCCAATTATCAACGTCTAATACATGTGACGTATGTGAAGACTGAGCTTCATCATAATCAGCTTTAAGTTCTAATAAATCAGGTGGATTTTTCCAATCTACAAGCTTTTTTGGTTCACTTAAATCTACATCTAAATCATGCTGTTTTGCCATTATGCTTCTTCCTCAAATTGTCCGTTATTATATCGCTTAACTTTGTAGATAACATGGTTCTCAAATTCTATTGGTTTTGTGTCAATATATTTAAAATAACCTTTATCATTGTCTGCAAAACTTACATAAAGATCATCATTAATAATAATTTCATTAAAAAAATATTTTAATAATTTTGCAAAATTTTTCTTATCTTTAAAATCATCTCCAATTGCTATTGTTAATGCTAAATAACCATTAATGCGTTTATCATGTCTATAGTATAGATAAGCATTGCCATTTTGTAAAACTGTGCATCTATGAAACTTAATATCCATTATTTATTTAATTTAAAAAAATCTTTAATAGCATTAATATTTAATTCTTCTCTAACAGGTTTTTTAACAAATTGTGGTAATGTCCCACTATTTCCCCATGTTTGCATTGCTTTTTCATAACCAGCATCAGTTTTCCAGAAAGGTGAATTTTCGTCAGCATCATAATAACCTTGTTTATTACCTTTGTTATCTAAAGCTTGTTTAAAACCAGGAATTGGTCCATAATCTAATGTTAAATTTTTTCTTTTATTATTAAGATTTTTAGTAATTTCATCCCACCAACTTAATTTACTTTTAGTTGTATCTAGTAAACTTTTTTTATTATTTTTATTAATTCTAGTTTTACTTTCATCTATAGTTTCATCATTTATAAATACAGGAGGTTCTTCAACTGCTTTAATAACTTCTACATTATCACCTAATGTTTGATTGTTCATGTTATTTATAAATTTTTGCATTGCAAGATATCTTTCGTAATCAACTCTAGTTTGAGTATCCATACTACCACTTTTATATAAAGCTTGATATTGCGCATCAGTCATTATTTATTCCACTTTGCGTTTACTTTACGATGTTTATTCCAAGCTGCAAATCCACCTAACTTTAAACCATAATAAGCTAAGTAATTAATTAACCTGAAACCATTTTGTATTATGTTTACGTCTCTAAATATAATGTCTAATTGCTTTTGAGTTTTCATGCCAATAGTCTTCTTTTTACCTTTACATAATAAGGTTTGGTATTTATAACCGTAGTCATGTATTAATCCTCCAACTAATAATACACCCATTGGTGATAACCAAGTATGTAAGAATTTAGGTACTGATGCTCCATCAAATACAAATCCTTTAGGTATTACTAATTCTTGACCATCAATAACATAGTGATAATCTTTAACAATTTCCCACTTACGAGATACAAATAACCAAACTTTAAGTCCTCCCCAAAAGCCTTTACCTTTAGTAGGTATAGGAATAGGTTTCATATGCGGCATACTAATTGCTTTAAACTTTAGATTAGGTTCTACATCTCTATCTAAAAACTTCCATAGACCTCCAATAATTATTAATATAATTACTAAACTAAACTGCCAAAATTGTAATGCGTAAGTCGTTAATGTTTCCATATCACTTCCCCTTTGCTAATTGTGCGCCAAAATAAAATTCTATAATCATACTTGCCCAGGCAAATATCTCGTCATACTTAATTAACCCGTTTATTACTTCATACTCTATTACATCTTGTGTTAAGTTAATTCCTAGTATGCTAAATCCTTTATGTACTATTGGTACTGCTGTAGGTATATTAAACCATACGGGTGCTATCTGCGTAAATATTATTAGTCCTAGTATAGTTAATATAATAATTCGTCTATTCCAAGCAGCCATAGGGCTTTCTTTATCTGCCCAGGCTCTAGCTTGATTAATAGAGTCATTACGTGCTTGCATGTTCTCTATCATCAGCTTTTGTTGATCTGAAGCTGCTTGACTCTTCAGAGCTATAAGCTTAGCAATAAAACCTAATGCTATTGGAGCTATATTTGTTATAAAAGCTATCATTTTAACTTGGCTTTACCCATCGCTCTACTTTCCAAATAACTACATTAAAAACGTATTTAACTTTATTCATAAATGTTTGTTTTACAAATTGTCCTTTTTTGTTCTTTGGTTGCATTATATTCTCCTTTATAATAATTTAAGTAACAACTCGCCTAAACCAAAATCTGTTGCGACCATTAAGCCAAAACCAATTAACAGACCTTTACCCATTGACATAAACTTTAGATGCATGTTTTTAATTTCTCTAACATCTTTATATAGATCTACTATCTGTTTTTCGTGTTTATCTATTTGTACTTGTTGTTTAGCCGTCATTAGCTTATCTCCTTCCAGCTTGTTGTTTCTTCATGCCAATAATAAGATTTATCTCTTACAATTTCTGGCATATCAGATGGTGCTTCCCATCTCCAAGTAGAGCTATTAAAAACCCATGAAGCATACGGTGGATCACTTTTAAATTGATTATTAGTTGCATCATATGTATCTCCAATAGAAGCTATTTTTTTAGTTAAGTCTACAGAAGTTTTAATCCACAAATCATAATCTGTTCTTTCATTAAAAAACGATTTATCTGTTTCGATTACATTATCTACTTTTAATGTTAAACTATTTACTCTTGCATATATTGCCATAAAATCTCCTTAACCGTTAAAAGTAATAGTTCCGCTGCTTGTAAACGCATAATATCTGTAACCACCTGTAGTTGTTTTAACTACTGTTCCTGTTGTTGAGGCATCAGATTCTGAATCAGGTATTTTAATACAAACTATACCACTACCTCCTGGTCCACCTGATGAGCTAGTTTGCCCACCACCTGTGTGTGAACCAGATCCGCCACCAGCACCAGTATTTGTACCACCATCACCACCATTTTCTGCGTTATTTTGATTACCACCAGTGTCACCAGTATCTAAAGCGCTACCACCACCGGGACCAAGAGTACCAGAAGGAGAGCCTTCAGAAAAAACACCTCCGCCTCCTCCGCCTCCAAGACCTCCTGCTCCACCATTTTTAGTGTTATCGTAACCACAGCCTCCACCACCACCACCCCAATAAAAATTATCAGAGCCATTGTATATGTTTGCAATTTGATACCCTACACCACCAGCACCGCCATCTCTATTACCACCGGGTAAAGTTTCTCCATTTGCTCCAGCACCAGCACCACCAGCACCCGGATTACCACTATTAACACCACCAGTATTAGACCTATTAAGTTTTGTTGCATAGCCACTAGAAGGAGAAGCAGTAGCTGAGCTTCCTCCATCACCACCACCATAATTATTTGCTCCAGCGCCACCACCAGATCCACCACCAGCGGTTTCTCCAAATGCGGTTGAGCTGCCTCCATTACCGCCATTAGCATTTCCTGTTGCTCCTGAACCACCGGCTCCTACAGTAATAGTATATTGAGTTCCGTAATCTAAATTATATTTAAAGCCAGTAAAGTAAAGTAATCCACCATGACCACCACCACCTCGTAAATTACCACCACCTTGACCGCCTCCACCAAGTATTAGTAAGCTTGTAATAGGAGTAAAATATTTTACGTTTCCTGTGCCTTCACCAATATTAATCCAATTATTTTCATTTGTAGTATTATCCGTGCAAACATAAGTTTCACCTGATGATTTGTTAACCCAAATATGTCCAGTTGCTGAAGGATTAGTATTAGTTGCTGGGTCTGAAGTTGATACTGTAGTATCTGTTAATCCATTAAATGTAGAAGTAAGATTAGTAAGATTAGCACCAGATATAGCTGGTAATGTAGCAGGAAATCTAGCGTCAGGTAATGTACCAGATGTTAAATCACTAGCACTAGTAGATCCAGCAGTAGCCCAAGAGTTATCTCCTCTTAAAAAAGTAGAACTACTAGCAGTACCTGTAGCACTAAGCTCTTCAATTCCAATAGCATCATTAGCTAAATGAGCATTATCAATTCCAGCATCTACAAAGTGCTCACTATTAATAGTATCATCAGCAATTTTTGATCCATCAATTGCATCTGCTCCTATACCACCTCTTGTTACTTTAGTTAATGCCATTTATATCTCCTATGATTCTACTTTGGCTGTCTTTAATTCATTAGTAGTAGTCATACTATCTACTTGCTTTGTAATATCTCTAAGCCTTTGCTTCTCTGTCACAATAGCTGAAGTATCTGAGCCAGCTTCTTGTGCCTTCATAAACAGAATGTCTTGTTCTTCTAACAGAGGTTTTCTTTCTGCTCTAAGTCTGTCCTTAGTTATGACTTTAGCTTTAGTTATATCTACAGTAATTGGCATTAGAGATTCTCCTTCATATTGTATTTAGCTAAGTCCTCTGCACTCAAGTCTGCTGAAGTCTTTTCATCAGAACCAGCAGTATATGTCCAAGCATTTCTAAATGTTCTGTCAGACAAGTCAACTGAGTCAGCTATGATTTCGTACTTAGTGCCAGTAGGTAAGTCTTTGTTGGCTATGTGTATTAGTTTTTCTTCATCTGTGCCTGTTAGCTGTGCTAAGAATTTAGGAGCTGGAGTTAATACTGCTGCTTTTCCGCTATTGTCATATATTAATCTCATATTAATCTCCAAAAATTGTCATAGTACATTTGTCTAAATCGTAAGCATAAAACCCATTAGAATTTGAATGATTGTATTCAAAAACTGCTATATTAATATTATTAACATTTGGGTTATAAGTATTTACTAATGCTCGTCTACTACTACCATTTCTGTAAGGATTACTTGTTGTTGAAGAATAGTTATCGTTAGCTAAATTATTTGCAAAATTAACTTGATATTCTCCAGTTCCATTGTCAGTTATAGAACTTACATTGTGTCCATCTGCAAGAGCGCCTGAATCAATATGTACCCAAACCTTTGCAGTAAACTGTGACAAGCCTCTGCCATCACCACAAAATTTAATTAATTCATTGCTACCTTCTCTATTAATTACTAATCCTCTAGCACCATTATTTCCACCTCCAACTGTACTCATAGATATGTAATTTTCAGTATTTGAGGCTCGAAAACTTATACCACTTGATGCTCCACTATCACCACTACCCGAATCTTCTCCAAGACA
>Ga0181405_1000181_pt1 | contig 21841 bp, 17 predicted proteins | sample 28SPOviralmetaG_FD_130134 | JGI IMG/M metagenome (GOLD analysis project Ga0181405, IMG submission 130134) | Marine viral communities from the oligotrophic San Pedro Time Series (SPOT) site, San Pedro Channel, CA, USA - 28 SPOT_SRF_2011-11-29 | ecosystem: Environmental > Aquatic > Marine > Strait...
AAGAATATTTTACCCACGACACCGAATTAGCTATCGGTGAGTATTTAGCTTCCGATCATGAAGCAACTCGAAATAAAATATTTAACGACCGTATAAATTATTCGTTTTATAAATTAGCTGAAAATCTTATTCATACCTTTAAATTTTACTACACAGAAGTTGAATCGTTAGAAGATTTAAAACACGAAGTTGTTTGTTTTCTTTTAGAAAAACTCCATTATTTTGATCCAACTAAAGGTTCTAAAGCATTTAGTTATTTTTCAATTGTAGGTAAAAATTACCTTATTCTTTATAACAATACAAATTATAAGAAGAAAAAAATTAAAGCAGACGTGTTGGCAGCTGATGAAGATGATAAAGTAATTCACGAACTTGGACGTCCTGAACGTAAAGAAGACATGAAAGATTTTATAGACTATTTTACAGCATACATAGATAAACATATGTTTAGGTTATTTAAAAAAGACCACGATAGAAAAGTGTGTGATGCTGTTAATATTTTATTTAAACGTAGAGAAAATTTAGAGATTTTTAATAAAAAGGCCCTTTACATTTACATTCGTGAAATCACAAACGTAGACACTCCAGTAATTACTAAAGTAACTAAAGTACTTAAGAAAAAATACCACGAATTGTATTCTGAATACGACAGAACAGGATATGTAAGAGTTTAAAAAATCTATATTTATAACAAAATACAATATGGATTCATTAAATCAAGTAATATTTGACGATAAAACCTTTTCTGATCTCCTTAAAGAGATTCACGTTAATCAAAAGAAAAAAGGTAAACAAATTGGTCAACTCATAGCTGAGTTAAGGCCCCTTATTCAAAATTTAGGAGATGCCACTGTTGTTGTTCCATTAATTAAAGAATATATGGAAATCAGTGTTAAAAACGACGACCATCTTCTAAAAATGGCAGCTATAGTACAACGTTTATCTACAGGTAACGCAACTGGTGGTGGTGGAGACATGTTAACTGAAGAAGAAATGAATCAACTTCAAAATATTGTAGAAGAAACAGAAAAAGGGAAAGATGTCAACAACTCTTAAAAAAAATATTAAAAAACTTATTGAGGGCACAGGACAAAAACTTACTGCCGTTAGAGTTATTGATATAATTTTAGATATTAATCATCCAAAAGCTATTGAATTTGGTGGGTATGATTCTATAGGAACTATTTTTTATACTATTTTAGAAAATAATACCCCTTTAGAAGAGGTTAGTAGTGCTAATATTGCACGACCAATGTCTTCTAATATAAAACATTACCCTTTAAAAAATGAAATTGTTTTAATTATATCATCTAAAGATAAAGATATATATAATTCTAAAGGATCCTCAACAGCTTATTATTTTTCTACATTAAATATATGGAATCATCCACATCATAATGCTCTACCTTCAGTTAAGGGACTTAAAAATACCCCAACAGAACAAGATTATGAAAAAACTGAAGCAGGTATAGTAAGAAAAGTTACAGATGAGGGTACAGACATTAATTTAGGTAAATATTTTAGTGAAGCATTAAATATTAAACCCTTATTACCTTATGAAGGGGATTATATTATAGAAGGTAGATTTGGCAATTCTATAAGATTAGGATCTACTAATATAGGGGAGGATATACCAGATGAAAATAATAATAATTGGAGTAATATAGGTAATACAGGAGATCCCATCACTATTATACGAAATGGTCAATCAAATGATTTAGATAATAAAGGATGGGTACACACAGTAGAAAATATAAATGATGATTTAACGTCTTTATACTTAACTTCAAATCAACAACTATCTAATTTTAGAGTAGCATCTACTAATTTTCAATCATATCAAGCAAAATTAGTACTACCTGAAGACTTAGAAACTACTTTAACTGATCCCCAATTAAATATTATGGTTGAACCTGAATTACCTGTAAAAGATCCACTAGAAACAACACCTACAATTTCTACCCCTCCTTCAGACCCCCCTATTTTATCCTCTCCCCCAGTTATAGAAGAGGAAGAAGGAGAACAATCACCCTTTGATTTATTTATGACAGATCCTGAAAACTTCTCTATACAAGAAATAGAAGGCGAAACAGAAGACCAAACAATTACCCCTACATCAACAGAAAAATCGAATCCAAATAATGTAGAAACTGACACAACGGGACCTATAGATAATGTAGAAAAAGTAGGAAAATATTTTTCTTTAGAAAAATGCTTTACTTCCGAAATAGCACGTACTGGTATTAAAGATGGAGAATATGTGTTAGCGAATGGGGAATTATTAAGTCCCCGAATTGAAGTTGATGTTTATATAGATGCCATAAAAAGAGGAGGAAAATCATTTAAAAGTGTCGGATGTAATAATTTACCTGGTATAGATGGTTATGCTAGTAAAGAAACTATAATTAATAATCTTAAAGCTTTATTTGAAAATGTAGTTGATAAAATATATGAAAAATATCCTAATATGGAAATAAATTCAGCTTATAGAACTAAATTATTAAATGATGCTGTAGGATCTAACGATAATTCAAATCATCTATATGGTCAAGCTATTGATATTAAAGTACCAGGTGTAAGAACATCTGAAATATTTAATTGGATTGTAGGGGGTGGTATACCTGATTGGCATCAAGTAATTTGGGAATATCCAGAAAATGGAGAAAGAAGTTGGGTCCATATAGCATATATGAAAAGTGGAAATAAGAAGAAACGTACACTAGCAACATCAAATTCTAAATTAAAAGAATGGAACAAAGCAGGTAACGAAACCTATTCTAATATGATAACAGCAGGAAATTTAACAGCAGACCAATCTAAAGTATTATCATAATGAGTTACATACCCGAACAACCAAATATATATCAAGGTAAACAAGCAATAATAAATTCAGACAGAATTTTATTTAATGCTAAGGAAGATTCTATCCTTTTATTTTCAAATAAAGCTATAGGATTTAGTACTAATGGTAATTTTCATTTTGACACTGGAAATAATGAAGAAAATAAATTCATAGTAAATGCTCCTAATATTTATTTAGGATTACAAGACAATGGAAATTACCCTATAGATTCTGCTTTATTAGGCGATAAAACTGAAGAATGGTTAATAGAATTATTAGATATGATAGAAGGATTAATGAATGATGTTAAATATAAAGTAGCATACACCGCAGGTAAAGAAGGAAAAACTAAACCTCATCCTGACAATGAATCTATGTTATCTTTAAGATACCAACAAATTGAAAGATTAAAAACTGACATAAAAGATATAAAAAGTAAACGTATAAAAGTAGTATAATGGCAGTAGAAGCTATAAGAAATTTATTAAACCAAAGTGATAAAGCTATTTTTGATGTAAAAAATAAGCTTAAGGAAGAAAAAGACAAGGGTATTTCTAAGGTAAAAGAACAACTTCCTACTCAAGAAGAAATCACATCACAAGTTAAATCAAATGTTTGTAGTACTGAAACCGCAGGCGCTATAGATAAAAATTTTAATAATCTTAAAGATAAAGTAAATGGTATAAAAGGTAAATTAGAAGGGGGAATTAAAAAACTACAAGCTTTGAAAGCAAAACTAGATAAAATCACAGAATGGATGGAAAAAATAAGTAAACTTTTAGTAGCTTTAAAATCAATAATATTAATATGTGATATAATTGTTAAAGTATTACCTAAAGCTTTAAATTTTCTCACAGGATTATTAGCTAATGGTTTTGCTATTAAAAAACTATCAGACTTAATAGATAAAGCTAAATCAAAAGTTGAAAATTTTAAAGCTTCAATAACCTCCTTTACGAAAGCAGTATTAAGTATCACAGCTGCCGCCTCTATTCCGGGCCTCCTTATAGATGCAGCTATTGCAGCTTTACAAAAAATTATTAATTTTATATCATCACTTATGAGTATCTTAGAACAATTATATTTAGGATATTTAGCCCAATGTAATTTACCATCAGACCCACCTATTAATTCAGATGGTAGTCTTAATTTAGGTTTAATCATAGACGGATTAGAACAAAACGAAAAAACAGAAATTATAGAAAAAATTTATAACGCTAATTTTGAAACAATAGGATATAGACGTTATAAAGCTTAATTTAATTATATTTATTAACAAACACAATTATTATGAAGGCAAGCGCTTTTGAAAATTTATTTAGAAAAGTCGTAAGAGAAGAAATAGATTATGCTCTTCGACGTGAAATTAAAACACTTAAGGAAGACTTACGTGACGAATTAAAACCTACAATTATAGAACAACAAGTACAACGTACACCAGTACCACAAAATGTACAAACTTCTTTAAAAGAAAAAATTATGGGCAATTCCCCCGCTCAAAGTTTTACCTCTAATGGAGCCTTAAATGATTTATTAAATGAAACAGCTCAAGGAAGTACAAATCTTGAATCAACATTAACTCCAGAAGCCCCAATACCCACCGAAGTTTCAAATGTAGTAAATAGAGATTATCGTGAATTAATGAGAGCAATAGATAAAAAGAAAAATAGCAGACCTTAATGGCAATTATTAATAAAAATAGAAGAATTAACCCATTAGACATTAATCAAGATGTTACTATAGGGGTTCGTTTTCCTCTTAATAATGTTAATATATTTAAAGGTACAACCACAGTTAAAGAACAAGTTAAAAGTAACTTAATTAATTTATTATTAACTGAACAAGGTGAACGTGTAAACGAACCTGATTTTGGTGTTGGGTTAAAAAGATTATTATTTGAACAAAATATTAACAAAGAAAAATTAGAAGAAAAAATTAATTTCCAAATTGGTTTTTACATACCTGAAATTACTTTAATGTCAGTTTCAGTAGGTTCTATAGATGATGAAAATAAAGTATATTTAACAATATCATATAGATTTAATTTGGATGGAGCAACAGATGCTCTAACCACAACATTTGAATAATGGCATATAGTAAAGTATCAAATAAAACACAAGATAAAGATGTAAAATATCTTAATAAGGATTTTAATTCTTACAAAAATCAGTTAATGGAATTTGCGGAAGTTTACTTTCCTAATAGTTTTAATGATTTTAGTGAAGGTAATCCAGGAATGATGTTTCTTGAAATGGCCGCTTACGTTGGTGACGTTTTATCATTTTACACTGACACCCAATTACGTGAATCATTTTTAACTTTAGCCCAAGAAAAGGAAAATCTGTATAATTTAGCTTATGCTATGGGTTACAAACCTAAGGCAACCTCAGCTGCATCTGTTGATTTAGAAATATTTCAATTAGTTCCTTCTTTACCAAATAATGATTTTAAACCAGATTTTAATTACGCATTAAAAATAGATGAAAATTCATCATTTAAATCTACTGAAGGTTCTATATTTTACATAAGTAACCAAGTTGATTTTAGTTATTCAAGTTCATTCTCCCCCACAGATGTAAGTATATATCAATATAATGATAATAATGACCCCGAATATTACTTACTTAAAAAATCTACTCAGGCAATTTCAGGTGAGAGAAAAACCCAAACATTTACTGTAGGTTCAGCTGAACAATTTAAAACACTAACATTATTTGATGGAAGTATTATATCAATTGAATCAGTAGTTGATAGTGAAGGAAATAATTGGTCTGAAGTTCCTTATTTAGCACAAGATACAATTTTTGAAGAAATTGAAAACACAGGTGCAAATGATCCTGAATTAAATCAATATAATCAACAAACACCTTATCTTTTAAAATTAAAAAGAGCATCAAGACGATTTGTATCTAGATTTAAAGCTAATAATGAATTAGAAATACAATTTGGAGCGGGTACAAGTGATAAAGCCGATGAAGAAATTATCCCTAACCCAGATAATATAGGTTTGGGGATTAAAGATGGAAGGTCATCATTAAACCAAGCTTATGATCCATCTAATTTTTTATATACTAAGGCATATGGACAAGTACCTGCCAATACTACATTAACAGTAACATATTTAGTAGGAGGAGGTTTAAATGCTAATGTAAATTCAAATACAATCACTAAAGTTGAAACTTTATTTCCCGTCAATAAACCCAACTTAAATCCATCAATATTAAAATTTATTCAATCATCAGTAGCTTCTACAAATAAAGAAGCAGCAAAGGGTGGGGGAGCAGGTGATTCAGTAGAAGATATTAGACTAAATACAATGGCTAATTTTTCTGCACAACAAAGAGCAGTAACAAAAGAAGATTATTTAATAAGAACTTTATCTCTACCTCCTAAATTAGGTAGAGTAGCAAAAGCTTACATAATACAAGATGATCAATCTTCACCATTACTAACATCACCAGAACGTATACCTAATCCATTAGCATTAAATTTATACACTTTAGGATATAATTCATCTAAACAACTAACAACACTAAATACAGCTACTAAAACAAATTTAGCGACGTATTTAGAACAATATAGAATGTTAACAGATGCTATTAATATTAAAGATGCATTTGTAATTAATTTTGGATTAGATTTTGAAATTACAGCTTTTAAAAGTTATAATAATCAAGAAGTAATACTCCAATGTATAACTGAACTGAAAAATTACTTTAACGTAGACAGATGGCAAGTTAATCAACCTATTATTATATCGGAGATATCTAATTTATTAGCGGGTGTTACTGGTGTACAAACGGTTGAAAAAGTAACATTAGAAAATAAAAATGGGGTATCTTTAGGATATTCACAGTATAAATATGATTTTGAAGGTGCCACAAGAAAAGGCGTAATATACCCTTCATTAGACCCAAGTATTTTTGAATTAAAATACCCAAACACAGATATTAAAGGACGCGTAACAACATACTAAAATGGCATACTACTCTATATTCCCCGAAAAAACATCAACAATATATAGTCACCCTGATAGACTTGAATTAAATACGGGTAATGATGAAATTATTGAACTAATAAAGGAAAAAGGAAATTCAGGATCTGATTATTATCCATCAAGAGTTTTAATTCAATTTAAGGATGAAGATATAAATAAGGCATATAATATATTTAAATTAAATCCTAATTATATAGATAATGACACAGAAGCCTCATTAATATTACCCGCTTTCTTAGAATTATTTTCCACAGAACATCAAAATTTAGGACAACTCCAAGAATTAGAAATATTCCCACTATCCCAATCATGGAATGCAGGTACAGGAAAATACTCGGACAAACCCCAAACCTCAAATGGATGTACTTGGAAATATTCAGATAACTCAATTCGTACTACAAATTGGTCTACAGAATTTAATAACTATTCTACGGGATCTATAGAAAGTGAAATAATTAAAGCGGGTGGGGGTACATGGTACACCTCCTTCCCCGGTAGATTTGACAATGTTTTATATACCCAATCATTCAACAATGTAGACATATTAGACATAAATGTAGATATAAAGAATCAAGCTTATTATTGGAATAATGGAACAATAGAAAATAATGGACTTATTATTAAATATAATAATAATATAGAAACATACACACCTAGTAGTGTAGGTAACTTACAATTTTTTTCTGTTAATACTCACACAATCTACCCCCCTAAATTAACTTTTAAATGGGATGATAGTGTACATTATTCCCAGTCAATAGCTAAAACTAAGGGGGAATTAAATGTTTCTTTATATAGAAATAAAAAAGAATACAATCAAAATGATGAAGCCATAATTAGGTTACATGTAAGAGACAAATATCCTACACGACAATTTACATCCTCATCTAATTACTTAAACCCCGGATATTTTACAACCTCCTCTTTTTATAGTATTAGAGATGCCCACACAGAGGAAGAAATTATCCCGTTTGATAATGATTACACTAAATTAAGTGCTGATGATGAAGGAATGTATTTTAAATTATATATAAAAAGCTTACAACCCGAAAGATATTATCGTATTTTATTTAAACATACAAATAATGATGGTACTGAAATTTATGATAATAATTACCACTTTAAAGTAGTTAGATAATGGCACAAGAAAGAATAAAATTAACTAAAAAAGTTTATGATAAACAATCAGCCAGTGATTTATTAAATAGATCATTTTCTGAATTAGCTAATTCTAATGATTCTGTAACTAATACTAATTTAAATAATAAAATTAATCAACTTTTTACACTATACAATGATTTATTTTATGATGTCCCTAAAATAGGAAAAAAATCACATACTTCATTTTTTCAACAAAGTAGAGATTATTTAGGTAATTATATTGATAGTAAAGACACAGAAATAGATGCTTTAATAGAAAGAATAATTGAATTAGAAGAAAAACTTAACACCTCAGAAACACCTGATAAGGAACACCCTTTCTACAGAAATGGATCTATAATAGTAGACAGAGAAGCCGATTGGAATATATATTATATGGAAAAGGCAACTAGACGTAAACTTGAAGGAGACACAAAATCTGAATTATTTATAGATTTACTAGCAGCCTTAGGACATAGGGGAACATGGACGGAGGGAGTCACATTAGTATCCCCCTCAGTTATTTCTAATATCCCCCCAGGTCCAAGATTTGGTCCTGAAGATTTAGGATCAGCCGAAACTAATGTTGAAGAAGAAACAGCAACATTTGCAGATTCATTTAATTACAATGCTTTACAAGATGGCGAACTTAATCCTAACAATTACCCAATCACAGAAATGACAAGACCATCAAATTATAGCTCTATGGCAGTACAAAATCGACAAAGAGTAGATAATGAAATATATCAAGTTGGTGTCGCTAATAAGAATAGTTATGATACATATCGTGAATATCTAAAAAATAGAATTACGGAAACTTGGTCAACTGAAAGACGCTTAGATGTTTTATCAGATAAATATAGAAATGATATAGAATATAGTTTTACCCAACCTGAAAGAGATAAAGCTCAAATATTATTAGATAATTTAGGACCTGTATTAAGAAGATCCCAAGAAACTTTAGTATATTATAAAAGATTATGGACTTTTGTTAAAAATAAAAGTGCTAATAATGCACAGGCTAAAAAATTAATGCTAGAAGCACAAGCTAATTTTGAAAATAATATAAATACTCCTGTTGCTGATAATGAAAGAAATGAATATGGTGGGTGGAAAAAAGGTAAAGATAACTTTCAAAATATAGATCTTAACTAATGGCAAAAAATCAAGTAGACATATCAACTAACGAACGACTCCAATTAAATGGAGATTCTATTAATTCAGGTACTATAGATAGAAAATTTGGTAGACCAGAAGATTTTATTGAGTTACATATCTATAATCAAAGTGATCAACTATTATCATCTGATTATAATTTTACTAAATATAAATTTCCTGAGGGAACTACTGAAAATGAAGTTTCTGAACTAAATATGGATCCTGTTGATATTTTAAGATTAAAAGGATACACTTCGGGTCAATATAAATTAATATTTAATATACAAAGATCTAAAATATTTAATACTTCTACTTTACCCTTTTCTGTAAAAGAAATTTCATCTACAAGAAGAGAACTTAAATCAGTTACCCCTAAATTAACTAATAACCAATTAGATCCTGAAGTTTCTCGTTTTATAAGAGAAATAGAAGTAGCCCCCTATTTAAAAGATTTTGTTCTTAATTTTAAAAATAATATTAATGTAGTAGGAGTAAACATAGCATTAAATAAGAGTACAAATAAACATGAAATATTACTTAAACTAATAGACCCTTTACCCCCTAATATAAACATAACAGATGCCTTTAAAATAGTAGAAGAGATTACAGACCCTATTATTTTAAATGTAGATTTAGGTTTAGAAACTAGCGAAGATGAAGGTATACCTCTTCAAGGACCTAACTTTAAAATAGATGTTAGATTAAATAATAGTGTTCCCTCAAGTTTTAAAAATTATGATGAAGTGTTAGATTATAGTTTAACATCATCTTATCATAATCTTCTAAATCATTTAGAAAATAGAGAAATACCAGACATATCTTATGATTTTATAAGAACAGTTTCGGGTAGTAATGAAGGGGATCCTTTAGAAGAAGTTTATCATTTTGAAAACTTTACCCATTTTAGTAGTGCGGTTGAACGTTTAAAAAACTTTGAATATAAAATCCAACTTATAGAATTATATAATTCCCAAACAACAGACATAAATAATATAACAGGAGACACTGCTAATTCAACTTATGTTTTAGAAAATAAAGAAGCAATTAATGTAAAAAAACAAAATCTTATTAAAGGTTTTGATGGGTATGAACGTTTTTTATACTATACTTCAGGTACATTTGCTTGGCCTAAACAAGAGTCAACATCCCCTTACACTCTATACTCAGTAACTTCACCTGAAGTTAAAACATGGTTAGGAGATGAAAGGGATAGTTTTCCTAATTATGGGGGTCAATTATTGTCAGCTTCCCAATTTGACAGACAAAATGAAAATGCATTAACAAGATTAGTTCCTAATCATATAATGGACAATCCAGACAATTCATTTTACTCCTCATTTGTAAATATGGTTGGTCAACATTTTGATCAAATTTGGGTTCATATAAAACATTTAACAGAAGTTAATGACGCACATCATTCAAGAGGTATTTCAAAAGAATTAGTTTATTTTTCCTTAAAAAGTTTAGGATTAGAAACATTTGATCAATTTGAAAATTCAAATTTAATTGAATATATTTTAGGTGAAGGTACAGAAGGTAGTGTACTTTATGATACACCTACTAATCAAACATTAGTAACTGCATCAAATGCAGGATCAATTCCCAAAGGTGATATTACTAAAAATATATGGAAACGTTTATACCATAATGCACCCTACTTATTAAAAACCAAAGGTACTGAACGCGGTCTTAGAGCGCTCATGAGTTGTTATGGTATTCCATCTACCATACTTAACGTTAAAGAATATGGTGGTTCTACGTCGGATAAAACCACATACAAAACATTTACAAATGATAAGGGAAGTTTAGTTTTAAAAGGAGATTCAGGTATAAATGGGTATTTTATAAAAACCCCTTGGAATACTTCTTTAACCCACCCTTTATCTGCATCAGCTAAAACAGTTGAATTTAGAATTAAACCTCATAGATCAGATGAAAATTACCATTTATTTAGTTTATCAGGAAGTTATTTAGAGGCACAACATTTAATATTAGAACCATCCTCATCAGGTACTGATGTATCATCATCAGGAGACGCTAATCAATATGGAAGGTTAAAATATATAAAAGAAATTGATGAAAATCAACAACAAATAACAACAACTGAATACTTCCCCGCTTACAATGGAGATTTTTGGAATATATTTGTAGGAACTGAAATTAAAGATCCCGATAGTATCACAGATAATGGTGCATCAACTTATACTCCCATAACTTTTGGTGCTTACCAAGCAAATCATTTAAAAAATTGTAATTATGTTAATGTAACTACAAATAATGATATGGGTCCCTTTAGTAATAATATTAATTCTACTTTTAATGTAGCTACAACTTGGGGATTAGAATATTTAGGTAGTACTAATGTAACTCGTTTAGGAGCCCATTCTGCTTTTATAGGGGGATTTCCCTCAGGTCCCTCAATAGATGAAGTTGATAGACTACGTTATTCAGGATCACTTCAAGAAGTAAGATACTACTTTGGTGAATTACTTTCACACGAAACTCTTAAAAAACATGCCCTTGAACCTTTTATGTATGCAGGTAACACAGTTTCATCATCATATGAAAATTTAATTTTAAGATTACCTTTAGGAAGTAATGATAAAAGAGACAGTGGAAGTTTTCATCCTAACTTTAATGTAGATTATTTAGGAGAGGCAACTAGTAATATGACTACCCAAACATGGGAAGAAGTTGTTGAAGAACATTATATACCAACCCCTGACACAGTAGGAATTTCAACTACAAGTGAAAAAACAAGAATAGACATTGGTACAATAGATGACGATTGGCTGTCACCAACAAGAAAAACTGAAACATCAACATTAGACAATCAACCACCTGACTATGAAGATTTAGGAGTATTTTTCTCGCCTACAAATGAATTAAATGAAGACATAATTTACACTTTAGGTGCATTTAGGTTGGATGATTACATTGGTTCACCATTACCTGACCAACAAAAAGCTTCCACATATAAAGATTTATCTACTATAAAAGACATTTACTTTAAAAAAGTAGAACGACGATACAACTATTGGGATTACATTAAATTAATTCAATACATTGACCATACACTATTTAAATTGGTAGAACAATGGGTCCCAATGAAAGCCAATTTAAAGACTGGATTATTAATTGAACCACATTATTTAGAAAGAACTAAATTTGCAAGAGAATTACCTTCAATTGACCAAGGTCAAAGTATGGTAAATGGTTCATACAATACAATTAATTCAGAAATTGAACCAAATAGGCGATTTAATTTGGATGGTTCATCAGTGATTGTTACTAACAACTTGTCAGACACTACAGGTAGTAAAGGACAAAGATTAGAACAAGGAACAAACACAACAATTAATCTTAATGATTACATAATAGAAATAGCAAGAGAAGCTTCTCAAGCACCAGTAGGTAGAACATCATCAACACTTTTAGGAAATGCAACTAAAGGAAAAACATCTAGTAGGTATTATAGAAAGCGATCAGCAGATACTAATAAAGAAACAGAATATTAATTATGGGTTATACACAATTAACATTAGACTATAATAAAGTAACAGCTACTAAGGATTCTGATGGGAGTACAATTTCTACTGATACAGATCGTGGTTTAGACCAATTATTTAATGGAGAGATAGTTGCCCCTAATATAACAGAGTTATTAAATGCAGACGCTGCTTTTACTTTAGAATATGATTTTGGTGCAAATAATAAACAATATATTGGTGATATTCGCATACGATTTGGGGCCCCCCGACCTACAGCATATACTATTCAAGTATCTGAAAATGGTACTGATTATGTTACAATTCACACTGTATCATCTCCATCACAAGATGCATATTTAAGAATTTATGGAGGGGGTAGTGAACCTGGTTTACAAAATTTAACTTCTCCCAAAAAATACCAAAAGTGGAAATTCAATTTCACTGGGTTTACTGATACTAATCAAGTAGTAATTAGATTAATAAATGTTTACATAATACCCTCTACAGATCTTACATATAAAGACTACAACGTAGAATTTGACGATGCACTTTTAGACTTAGAAGGATGGAAAAATCCTCGTTATGAAGGTTCTAAATTAACAGGAGTAAGAATAAATCAATTTAACCAAGGTGACATTTCTTATGGTTTAAATCCAGTAATAGAAAGAAAAACAGCATGTATATTTTTAGGAAAAGACATAGATGAAGGAATAGCTAATGACCAAGATATACCTCTAGCTGAAATAATAAACCATAGCTATCTTACTATAAATAAAATTTTATTCATAGACTTAGATTCGGATGAAGTAGAAATTGTTTCTCGAGAAAATATGAGTTCTACTGCTTTTAATAGAATTATATCTGATAATTTTCCTGAAGGTTCAACCACAATAGTAAAGTCATTAGAAGAACAAGCAGACAAATTAAAAACCCAACACACCGTAAAATTCAATAGAGGCCAACTAATGAAAATATATTCATATGTTGCTAATGAAGAGGGATATGAAGATGGTGTATTTGGAGGACATGAAGTTTGGGAACATAAAGGAACCAATCAACCTGTTTTAAGTGGATCTGGATTATTTGGATATGGCCAAACAGCAGCAGATTCACAATCATTATTTAATACTAATTCCCTTTTATTTACTACTTTATTACCTTCAGAATTAAATTTCTATGAAGGAAATTATAGTACAGCAACAATGGGAAGTACATTAACTAATATCACAGCTTCAATTTCAGGCTCAAGCACATCAGGTTTTTCAATTTGGGATGGTGAAAATGAGGCAGTAGAAATAGACCCAATAGAAGAATCAGGGGGTAACTAATACTTAAAATTAAAAATATATGCCAAAAGGATCTCAAACACCATTAGACATTACCTCTAAACAACCAATAAATTTAGCTATTGGAACAAGCGCAGCAGGTGCTAATACATTTATATCAAGTTTAGCAACATCAAGTTTAAAAGGATTTTATGATGATGTAGTATATTGGGAAATTGCAAAAAATACTAATAAATTTTTTGTTACTTTTGAAAGGGGTCAATATGCTGTTCAAAATGGTAAACAAGAATCTATTGGAACAATGGAACTTCATTACCCTCGTGTAGACAATAATTCAGGTAGTGGTTTTTTAAATTCTGCAAGTTTAGGAGGTTCTAGAGAAAATGCTCCCTATAACTCATTCTTCCAAGAAGATGAAGAAACTAGTGTATCTAACCAACAACATCATGGGTATAATGGTTTTATCCCTATTACAGAAATTAGGGGTACTAGATATTGGCAAACAACTTTAACAAGTTCAATTTCAAAACCATACACATTAAATTATGAAGTTAGTACCTCTGCACAAATTACAAAAACAAGAAATATAACAGCTTCATATTTTTACCCCTTTTCAAATTATCAATTGTCTGTATTAAGAAATAGTCCTACTATAATAATTGATTTAGACAAAGCTAGTGAATTACCCAGTTATGCTGCCGAAAAAGGATTTGCTGCTATACCTTTTCAAACACATCAAAAAGTTAAAGATAATTTTGAATATTATCTAGAAAAAGCGGGATTATTAAATAAAACAACAAAAACAAAAATGCCTAAAAAGGGAATATAATATTTTTTAAATAATTATATATATATAACAAAATACAATTACAATGGGATACTTAGACAACAGTTCAATTACCGTAGATGCAATCTTAACAAAAAGGGGCCGCGAATTATTAGCTCGAAATGATGGCTCTTTTAATATTACACAATTTGCATTAGGTGATGATGAAATTGATTATACATTATTTAATGAAAACCATCCAAATGGTTCTCAATATTCAGGTGAAGCAATTGAAAACATGCCTCTATTAGAAGCATTTCCTGATGAAAGTAATATTATGATCCATAAGTTAATTACTTTACCTAGAGGAACTTCTAAATTACCTATTATATCAGCTAATGTTTCTAAAATTACTCTTACTATTGGTTCAAGTTACACTTTATCCCCAACAACTATGAACTTAAATGGTCTAGTAAATCAATCAGAAACAAGTGGCTATTCAGCGACAATCGCAGATAGAAGATTATTAGCAGCCTTCCAATCAGCAGGAGGCGGCACAAGTGCAACTCAAAGACCATACACATCAGTAGCAGTTAGTGAAACCATATTAGGTAGTAGTTTTAACTTAACAGCAATTAATAGTACCTCATTATTTGGTACAAACACAAAATTATTAACAACCATCACTATTGAAGGTAGAGATTCAGGAGCTAGGATTACTGTTCCCTTAGAAATTTCTAAAGAAGTTATAGCTAATAAAGCTACAAGAGGTGAAACAGGTATAACATTAAGATAATAAAAAATGGCCGGACTTACAAGATACGACAATTCAGACAAAGTAATAGATACTCAAAAAATAGTAACTTCTACATGGTCAGACAATACTAATGATGCTGAGGTATATTTTAATTTTACATCATCAGTAACCACAGCAACTGACATTACAAGTTCAGCAGCATTTTATAGAGAAGTGTACAATGATGAAGCCCAAACAGAAACCCAGTTTGCAATAGCTTATGGTAATAAAAAAGGATCAGGTTCTAAAGATTTTACCAATGACACAGGAGCTCATGGTAATAGCGCAGCTAGGGTAATATATAATCAATATCGTCAATTAGTTTATGGTGATGAAACCTCAGATTTTAATTTTGAAGGAACTACCCCAGACAGTATATGTGTTATTAATATTAATAGAGCTCGCTATAAACATAATTTAAAAGCAGGGTCTTTAAATATATTTTTATCTGGATCAGATGCTGGTACGTTAGCGCACGGAACTATACATTTAACTGATGATTCAGTAAGTACATCAGGTTCTGCAACTATTACAAATGCAGGTAGACAATTTAATTTAGTTAGTGGATCAAGTGGAGTAATGTTAGATGGCACTACATTAGCACAAACTAATAGTGGTTCTTATGGTTTCTTTTACCCAGATTCAGGATTTATTATATTAAACACATCAGCTTTAAGTTGCTCTCTTAATTTTTCAGAATCAGTAGGATCCCATGTTAATAATGATAATCTAAACCAATTTATGGCAGCGATATCAGGAGGGGCTGAATTTGTAGTTGACAGTGAAGAAAAAGTAACATCACAATATTTCTTTACAAGAGCTAAAAATAATGAATATAATTATACTACTAATCCTTCATTTATAGACACTAATGGTAATTTAAATTATACATCTATGGTAGACAATCCCAAAACATTTATTACAACAATTGGATTGTATAATGATAGTAACGATTTAGTAGCAGTAGCTAAAGTAAGCCAACCAATTTCCAAAGATTTCTCAAAAGAAGCTCTTATGAGAGTAAAATTAGATTACTAAAATGTCATCTGAATGTCAGTTTATAAAAAATTTTCACCCCTAGATTATGCTACGGTCCCGTTTAATGCTCATAAACAATATACATTTAATTCTTCCTCAGCTGTCTCTAATCAAATCACAGTATTTGACACAAGATGGACATCTGAGTCTATAAGTACATATAGTGGAAATAGTGGAAATAATGATAGTATAAACGCTATTAAATATCAACAACTTGACCATCTTTATTATAGAAATTTTAAAAGAGATGTTAATAATAGATTAGGTGATAATCACTATTTAAAACAAAGAAGAGTATTATACGAAAATGCAAACATACTTTCAATTCCCGCAGGTCTTTATGGTCATCAAGTAAAACCAGGTTCATTTTTTCTTTCATCTAGTAATAGAAAAATAGTAGATGACAAAAATGGAAATTTAATAATAGAGGGAACCAACATTTCTAATTATATTACTGATCCTCGTGCAAATGTATTAAATATAGGACCTGTTAAGGGTTTTAAAAGATATGATTTAAATACAATTGAGGGGTATTTAAACGACACCTATTATAGGGATGGTGAAGTCAACCCCGACCAAGTCACATCATATAGTACTCCAGACAGAAGTGGGGATGAATTTGATGATAGTTATTATTTTAATATACTTGAATATAAAGACGTTACATTTTCTGAAAAATCATTATTTGATTTTGATGAATTTCCTGGAATAAATTTTAATGGTTTTTCTTCTGAAGTTAGAATAGGACATGATGATAAATTTAATTATAATAAAGGAGATGATTTTACCCTTATGTTCTTTTTGGGAGAAAATGAAGAAGGAGACATAATAAATTCAGCAGGAGTTACAAATTATATTTTAGCTAAAAGTACTACTAAAACAATAATTCCAACACCTAGTGAGGGAACAGCAGGAATAAAAAGAATCCAAGCAACAGGTTCTTCACAACCCATAGATATATTTTCAGAACCTCAATATCCTTTTGAAGTATACTTAGAACATGCTGACAATAGTCCTCATATATTCTTTAGAAGATCTGATGGTGAAATAACTACTACAATTAGTGCTTCATTTAATACATCAAGTACTGACAGAACTCAATTACCTATAAATAACCAAACAGAAGATATATATATAACTTCATCATTGACTGACAGTTTTCATCAAATAAATCATGGACTTCATGGTGTTCTAGATGGGAATAATACAAACGTTTTATGTTTTGACAATATAGGATCATCTGTAGAATTTACTGATGGTGGGGATGATGACCATCCAAATTCAGTTCAAAATGGTGGAACAGGTAGAGACATAAAATTAGACTTTGACATGTTTGGTATGACCGATGGTGAATCTCCTATCATAACTGAAATAGAATTAGAGTTTGGGGATTATTTAGGACATGGTAGAGTTCAAATATCAGGATCTAATAATGGAACTACATGGACAAGTATATCACAAGAAGCAGATTCATTATCAAATATACCTGGTCGAGATGAATATGCCCCAGATACATTTCAAATAGAACCAATTAGATTATTTAAGTTCCCAAACCTAACAGGATTTAAATGGTATAGATTAAGATTTGAAGAAAATGGATTTAATAATTCATCTAATTATGACACGAATACAAATCAGTTTACATCTATTATTAATCCTATTACAGTAACTGATTTTCAAATTAATTCCCTTAAATTCTTTGAAGGAAATAGACAACCCCACATAACTTGTAGAGCATCATCATCACAAATGCAAATTTTTGTAGATGGTATACTCACAGGAACAAGTGGATCTGACAATTCAATTAACCAAACACAAAACACAGCCAACCTCTACATTGGTAATAAAGGAGGAAAAACAAATCATTTTACAGGTTCTTTAAGTCAAATTAACATTTTTAATAGAGCTCTAACAGATGTACAAGTAGAAAATCATTTTAAAAGTAGTGATGGTTCACCTTATGTAGGAAATATATTTTACTCTAGTGGTATAGTTGCTATTACACAACCAGGTGTTGAAGAAAGTGCTTTAGCAACTTTAGGTTTAGGTGAAATGATAATTGGGGAAAATTTTATAATCGATCCTAATAGTGAAGAAGGTAAAGCTTTTGTAGCAATAAATCAACTTAAATTTCAAGGTTCACATTTAATTTATGAACATGAATATCAATGTACTTTAGATGAATATGAATTTACAGACACTTTAAACCCTTCAGCAAGAAAAATTAGATCACATCAATCTGCAGATTTAGCAGATTTTGCAACAGGTTCACTTTTTAGACCTTACATTACAACTGTTGGTTTGTATAATGAAAACAACGAATTACTTGTTGTAGGTAAATTAGGACAACCTATAAGAACCTCTGATGAAACTGACACCACCCTTATTGTAAGATGGGATACCTAATATGTATAATAAAATAATTATCATAAAATGGCAGAATTAAACAAAACAGATTTAAAGGAAATATTCAAAGCAGGTGCTAAGCCTACAGAAGCACAATTTGCTTCTTTAATAGAATCTCAAGTTAACACAAAAGAGACTACAACAGAAGCTGAAGCAACAGGTTCTTCTGTATTATCTGTAGCTAGTGGGATGCTTAATCTTAAAGCTGATCAACCATTTATAGGATTAGTTGCAACTAATTCTACAACAGGCTCAGGTATATCAATGCATGCTGGATTTGGATCTGATTTTGGTTTAGGTGAATTACCTAATAATCCCTTTTTCAAATTAAATAATGGTGTTGATTTCCTTATGGATAATGGAAATAACTACACTAATACAAAATTTCGTATATTTAAAAATACATCTCTTCCAAATATCTCTCCATCAACTGAATTATTATCATTAAATGATGATGGTGGTTTACGTATTACTGGGTCATTAACATCTTCAGGAGCAATTAGTGCAAGTGGAAATCTAACAGTAGGTGGTGCAGTTACAGCGGGTTCAATTACGGCGGGCTCAATTACGGGAACCTCTACTACATTTACAAATATAACAGCCTCAGGAATAATAAGTGCAAGTGGAAACATAACATCTTCTAACATTCACATAGTAGATGAACATCCTAAAGTTAATTTACGACCTAATACCGCTAATGGAGACCCTCAGGTTACATTTAAAAATAGTTTAGGTGAAATGAGAGGGCATATTAGAGTAGGTATAACTAATAACACAAGTAGTTTTATGTCTATAGGTGCAGACACTACTGACCCTAGTAATCCTACAACTTCTATGGAAAAGCAACTATATCTTAGTGCTTCTGGAGATGTAGGTATTGGATTTATGGATCCATCTGAAAAATTAATGGTATCAGGTAACCTAAAAGTAATAGATGAACATCCTAAACTTTTTATACAAAGTAATGCAGCTAGTGGGGATCCATCTCTTCAATTTAAAAGTGGTGATGGTTCCACAATGGCTACTATTCGTTGTGATGTTACTAATAATGTAATGAACCAACTTTCTATAGGCTCAGGTACTAATGAAACCCATTTAGTAGTTGATGCTAACGGAAATATAGGAGTAGGACTTTTAACTCCAGGAGAAAAATTAACAGTTACAGGTAATGTAAGTGCAAGTGGTGCACTTACAGCAGGAGCATTAACAGTTACAGGAACAACTACATTTACAAGTGCCCAAGTAGGTCAAAGATTAACAAAGAGAGTTCTTACAACAACTAATGAAACTTTAACAGCTGCAGAATCCGGAAAATTATGTTTATTTAGTGATGCTGATGGGGCCACAGCTGTATTACCAGATTCAGGTAATGGTTCATTAGTAGGAGTATATTATGATTTTTATGTAGCGGAACAATTAACTTCAGGAAATTATAATATAAAATGTACTGATACTACAAATGAAGCTATTATAGGATTTTTACATTTTTGTGATATAGATACAAACCCAGCAGTAAGTGAGTTTACTTGGAGAGCCTTAGCTTCAGACAGCTACGACCAAATACAAATGAATGGTACTACCACAGGAACTGTAGGGACATTTTTTAGAATAACTAATATAGCACCAGATAAATGGATGGTAAATGGAAGCTTAATGGCCACAGGAACTCCAGCTACACCATTTGTTGCTAATTAAAATATTAAAATATGAAATGGTTATATAATAAAAAAGAAATTAATGATATAGCCGACCTCCCTGAAGGAGCGTTCGGCTTTATCTATCAAACAACCCACACACCTACAGGTAAAAAATACATTGGTAAAAAATCCCTAATGTACAATTTAAAGAAAAAATTAGGTAAAAAAGAAAAGGCCCTTTGGGAAGGTAAAGGCCGTCCACCAATTTTTAAACGTGTATTAAAAGAAAGCGATTGGAAAACATACCACGGTTCACATGCATTTATAAAAGACTGTGTAAATGAATCACCAGACGACCTTACACGTGAAATTATCCACATTGCATATCACAAAAAAGAATTAACATACCTTGAATGTAAATATCAATTTAGTTTAGGTGTGTTAGAAGACAAAAAATATCTAAACGACAACATTCTCGGAAAATTTTTCGATAGAGACTTTGATTAGCCACTCTTCTTTCGTATATTCACCGTATGAAGGAAGATCTACTTAAACAACTTTTAGAATCAATTTTAGGACCATGTAAATCCTCTAGAGGCGCTAGGGGAGAAGAATCTGCCGTCTTTAATTGTCCAAGTTGTAACCACAGAAAAAAGAAACTCACAGTTAATCTTGTAACCCAACAATTTCAATGTTGGGTTTGTGATTTTAAAGGTCATCGAGCATTTAAATTACTTAAAGAAGCTAAAGCACCCCCAAAAGCATACGACATTTTAAAGTCGGTTGACCTTGAATATAAGTTTAAAAACAAAAAACAATTTAAACCTGATGCTACTACTTTACAATTACCTAAAGGCGTTGAACCTATTATATCTTCATCTGCAGTTTTATCAAGGCATGCACTTCATTATCTTACACAAAGAGGAGTTACTCAACAAGATATAGTAAAATACAACATTCAATATTGTGAAACAGGTGACTTAAAAAATATGGTTGTAATTCCATCATATGATAGTACAGGTAACATTAATTATTATGTTGGTAGATCATTTGATAAAAACGCATATATCAAACATAAACTCGCTTCCAGTACTAAGGACATAATTGGATTTGACCTGTATATAAACTGGGACTTACCCGTGATTTTATGTGAAGGTGCATTTGACGCAATGGCGATTAAAAGAAACGCAATTCCATTGTTTGGTAAGAAAATTTCATCAGCTTTAATGAAGCAAATTTTAACATCTAATTGTAAAAAAGTGTATCTTGCATTAGATGAAGATG
>Ga0181405_1000184_pt1 | contig 21506 bp, 17 predicted proteins | sample 28SPOviralmetaG_FD_130134 | JGI IMG/M metagenome (GOLD analysis project Ga0181405, IMG submission 130134) | Marine viral communities from the oligotrophic San Pedro Time Series (SPOT) site, San Pedro Channel, CA, USA - 28 SPOT_SRF_2011-11-29 | ecosystem: Environmental > Aquatic > Marine > Strait...
CTTGCGTTGCGTCATATGGAACTACCTGTGGGAGATTTTATCCGTGATGGATTGGCTTCCGACGTACCAGAGTTATCGCGGGAACTACTGGAGTCAAACGTCAAAGACGAACAGAACCACGACTTGGCACTTGGTTACATTGCCAATGCTTACGGGACTGATCCAAAAGCTGAGGCTGAAGCGCTACGGCTACGTGATGCTTGGACAGCGCATTCGGATCATACGATCCTCAAAGCGATGGTTGCCGAGCGTGCAATTTTCTTCGTTCTTTTACCATTGCTGCGCGCTAATGGTGACCCTGGAATGCGTACCGTAAGCGCAGATATTAGCAGGGATGAGCAGATCCACGTTGCAACTAATTCAATTGTTTGTAGAGAGTTAGGGCTAGAGATTTCTCCTAGTCTGGACAAGCTACGTAAGGCAACTATTAATTGGGTAATGCAACCACTTGGTAGCAATACCGATAAATATTTAGACAAAAAATTTTGGCTGGATTCTAGTGATAATTTGATGTATCAAGGCAAAGCTCCTGAACTTTCCTTTACTAAGTCAGCCAGAATGATAGCGTTTTTTGAGCACTCGAATGACAATCTCCCCCAATACGCTTAAGTTCCAGTACGAAAAATTGGACATGATAAAATCTCGTTTAGCGGAAGCATTTCCACACGAGTTAATCAGACCCTCAGACACACAAGCTGACATCTTTTATAAAGCTGGTCAGGCAAGTGTTGTCAAATTTATAAATGATTTATTAGATGAAACCTAATGTGTCTTGCAAATTTGTTTGGAGTTCCCAAACCAAAGGATCCGCCTAAGCTACCTCCTATTCAAAAGAAAGCTCCTGAACAACCAAAAACTCCTCCCAAACCTCAGTCCCTAACTCCAAAAGGTGATAAACCTAAGGTTGCTTTTGCTAAAAAGATGTCAGCTAGAAATGCCAATCGTATTGGTGCAAGCGATCTAAAGATTCCGCTACAGCAAACTGCATCAGGCGGACCGACTGGAGGACTTAATGTTTAAAGCGAAAGAACGGTACAACCAACTGTCAACTGACAGGCATCAGTTCCTAGATATTGCAGTTGAGTGTTCTGGACTGACGCTGCCTTATTTGATTACTGATGATCTAAATGTAAAACAGAATCACAGACGACTAATTACACCATGGCAATCAGTTGGTGCCAAGGCGTGTGTGACTCTAGCGGCAAAATTAATGCTTGCCTTGCTACCTCCACAGACTTCATTTTTCAAACTACAAGTACGTGATGACAAGCTAGGTGAAGAACTACCAGCTGAAGCACGTAGTGAACTTGACCTTTCATTTGCAAAAATGGAACGTATGGTCATGGATAAGATCGCTGCTTCAAGTGATCGTGTTGTCGTACACCAAGCACTCAAGCATTTGATTGTTGGTGGTAATGCACTGATCTTTATGGGTAAGGATGGCCTTAAGAACTTTCCTTTAAACCGTTATGTAGTTAGTCGTGATGGAAATGGCTATGTATGTGAGATCGTTACTAAGGAACTTGTAAGTCGCAAGCTTCTTGAATTAGATCCTACGCCTGATCCAAACCGTGTCTCTAATAAAGGGAATCACGACGAAGATGCAGAGGTCTTTACCTATGTACGTCGTGAAGATAATGGATCATGGATATGGCATCAAGAAGTAGATGACAATATCATCCCTGATTCCCGAAGTACAGCACCTGCTGATGCATCTCCTTGGTTAACTCTTCGATTCAATTCTGTTGATGGAGAGGACTACGGAAGAGGCAGGGTAGAGGAATTTCTAGGTGATCTCCGCTCACTTGAATCTTTAAGTCAAGCTCTTATTGAAGGCAGTTCGGCTGCAGCCAAGGTGATTTTCCTTGTCAATCCTGCAGCTAGTACAAAACCACAGACCATTGCTAAAGCTGGTAATGGTGCAATCGTTCAGGGTCGTCCTGAAGATGTAGCTGTCGTGCAAGTCGGTAAGACTGCTGACTTCGCTACTGCGTCACAGATGGCACAGCAGATTGAGCGTCGTTTAGGCGAAGCATTCCTGCTGCTGAACATTCGTCAATCAGAACGTACAACTGCTGAAGAAGTACGTCTTACACAACTCGAACTTGAACAACAACTCGGTGGACTATTCAGCCTGTTGACTGTTGAGTTTCTCAAACCATACCTGGCTCGAACCTTGATGGTTATGCAACGTAGTGGTTCTCTACCAAAGATCCCTAAAGACTATGTTCAACCACAGATTGTGGCTGGTGTTAATGCACTTGGTCGTGGTCAGGATCGAGAAAGTCTTACTGCTTTTATTGGCACTATTGCTCAGACATTAGGACCAGAAGCATTGATGAAATATATCGATCCTTCTGAAGCTATTAAACGTCTTGCTGCTGCACAAGGTATTGATGTTCTCAACCTAATTAAGACACCAGAACAGATGCAGCAAGCTATGCAACAACAACAGTCTCTGGCTTCACAACAGTCCCTTCTCAATCAAGCAGGACAAATGATGTCAGCTCCTCTGATGGATCCAAGTAAGAATCCTGATGCTGCTCAGATGGCACAACAACTCACCCAACAACAAACACCCCAACAAGATGGCTGAAACATTTACTTATGACAACTCACCGGATACAGAGGTACTTACTGATGAAGAACAAGATTCTCTAGCAGTAGGTGAAGAACTTATGGATCAGCAGGAGAACCTCCTGGCTGGTAAATATAAGAATGCTGAGGAACTTGAGTCTGCATATATCGAGCTGCAACGAAAGCTTGGTGGTGACTCTGAGGATGGTGATGAAGGTATGGCAGAAGAAGATAGTGAAGAGTCTGATGAAGAAAGTAGCTTTGCGGCTGAGATGCTTACATCAGCATCACAAGAGTTCTATGAAAATGGTGAGCTATCTCAGGAAACCTTTGATGTACTGTCAGAACTAAGTAGTGGTGAACTACTTGAGACGTACATGTCTATGCAACCTGAACCTGCTGCAGACCTTACAGGTGATGATATCAATGAACTAAAGGCAGCAGTCGGTGGGGAAGAAGCTTATAACCAGATTACTAATTGGGCTGCTTCAAGTCTTGCAGATGCAGAACTAGATGCATTTAATGCGACTATTGACAACGGTACACCAGCACAAATTAAAATGATTATGGCTGGCTTGCAAGCTCGCTACCAACAAGAAAATGGCTACGAAGGTACTCAACTACAAGGTAAACCTCCGTCCAGTTCCAGTGATGTATTCCGTAGTCAGGCTGAGGTTGTTGATGCAATCTCTGATCCTCGTTACGACCGTGATCCTGCATATCGTAATGATATCTTGATTAAACTAGAACGTTCTGATGTTACATTTTAATGACAGTTATTAAAGAAGACGGCGGTCGTACAAACATTTACGCAATTGAACCTCCTATCTCATTTACACCAGTGTACGAAAATCACAGTCAAAAATCAGAGAAACTAAATGGACGCCTAGCAATGCTAGGTGTAATAGCTGCGCTAGGTGCGTATGCCGTTACTGGTCAACTTATACCTGGAGTTTGGTAATGCCACAAGGTAAAGGTACATACGGTCCGAAGAAAGGTCGTCCACATAAGAAGGAAGGTAAGAAAGGTGCCTGCTAAAAGAAAACCCTCATCAAAAAAAGTCAAAGGGGCCGATGGTAAAGCCTGCTGGAAAGGTTACTCATATGCAGGAACCAAGAACGGCAAAGACAAGTGTGTCAAAACCAAAAAATAAACCACCTAACTATTTATTAAAAAATGAAATCTATTATTATTGCTAGTCTTCTTGTCGCCGCTGGTGGCTCAGCTCATGCTGGTCCCTACGTCAATGTAGAAACCAATTCAGGCTTCGTCGGATCTGACTACACAGGATCAGCTACTGATGTACATATCGGTGTAGAAGGTAACGGCTGGTATCTTCAGGGAGGACCTGCTCTACTTGCACCGGACAATGCTGATGGTGAAGTAGAACTATCAGGTAAAGCTGGGGGTTCTTATGGAATCAATGAAGCACTCTCTGTCTACGGAGAAGTGTCATTCTTGACTGGAGATACGAACAGCTACGGCACTAAGGCCGGACTTAAGTATAATTTTTAATAGCTAAATAGAATAAGGGAGGTGCAATTCCTCCCCTAGCTCTAGCCAGCCAAGGCTTAAAACTGGTCTTACTTAACTTTACTTACCCAACCATGAACTATTACTTAAATGACCTCTGTACTTACAAGACCACAACAACTAAATAACTGGGAAGCCTTTTGTAAATGGGTTACCTCTACTAACAACCGTCTGTATGTCGGTTGGTTTGGAATCCTGATGATTCCTACGCTCCTTGCAGCAACCATTTGTTTTGTTATCGCCTTCCTAGGCGCACCACCTGTAGACATTGATGGAATTCGTGAACCAATTGCAGGATCGATCCTGTACGGAAATAACATTATATCGGGAGCAGTTGTCCCGTCTTCAAATGCTATCGGACTCCACTTCTATCCCATCTGGGAAGCAGCCAGTCTCGATGAATGGCTATACAACGGCGGACCATTCCAGCTTGTTGTCTTCCACTTCCTTATCGGTATCTACTCTTACATGGGACGCGAATGGGAACTTAGCTACAGGCTAGGTATGCGTCCTTGGATCTTCGTTGCTTACTCAGCACCTGTCGCTGCGGCCAGTGCTGTCTTCTTGGTATATCCCTTTGGACAAGGTTCTTTCTCAGATGCGATGCCTCTTGGCATTTCCGGCACCTTCAACTACATGCTTGTCTTCCAAGCTGAACACAATATTCTTATGCATCCTTTTCATATGCTTGGTGTTGCCGGCGTATTTGGTGGGTCTTTGTTTAGCGCTATGCACGGCAGTCTTGTCACGTCTTCGCTCATTCGTGAGACGACTGAGGATGTAAGTCAGAACAACGGATATAAGTTCGGTCAGGAAGAAGAGACCTATAACATTGTTGCAGCTCATGGCTACTTCGGACGACTCATCTTCCAATACGCATCATTTAATAACTCACGTTCGCTTCACTTTTTCCTGGCTGCTTGGCCTGTGGTTGGCATTTGGTTCACTAGCCTTGGTGTTAGCACTATGGCTTTCAATCTTAACGGATTCAACTTTAATCAATCCATTGTCGATAATGGGAATCATGTCATTCCTACTTGGGCCGATATTCTCAATAGAGCAGGACTTGGAATGGAAGTAATGCATGAACGTAATGCTCACAATTTCCCACTTGATCTAGCAACAGCAACTACCACTGAGGTAGCACTGGCTGCACCATCTATCGGATAACTTTTTTTATTTAATAGCTAACTATGTCACAACTTGTTCGAGATACTTCGGGTCTTTCAATTCCGACACATGACTACCTTTCTTTTACCTATGTTTCCTCAGGAAACGGTGCTGGAGAAGTCAGTACAATTACATATAAAACTGGTGGATCTAGTGGTACTACTGTTGCTGTAGTCACTATGGCTTACAACAGTGATAACAAACTAACCTCTTTGACTTTGGTATAATGTCTGTTCACTTTGATTTTGCTAACGGAAAATTTGTTTATACTTGGCAAGTCATAAGTGATGACGGCATAAAGTATTTCACAAGTGACGGCCAGTTAGTAACTAAAAACAATCTTATTCCTTCAGTGGGTACTCTTGCATTCCTTGAGTACACCACCGCTTCCGTATCTTCATTCCAAGTAAAGTCATATGGTGGTGTCAATTTTGACGTTGATTGGGGTGATTGTTCTACAGAAACAGGTATCACATCAAACGCTAAAGATCACACCTATTCTACTTCAGGTGTTTACAAGATAAAAATTACACCAGCACCAGGTTCTACTTTTCGACCCAGACAATTTGGTGCGACTAACTACGAAACTAATTTAACTAAAGTCGAAGGTACTGGTGGCAGTAATCTTGGGACTAGTATAGTAGACGCTTTTAGAGGCTCAACTACGTTAACTTCTTTTGGCCGCATTGATACGTCTAGTGTTACACTTATGCAAAACGCTTGGAACTCGTGTACTGGACTTACATCTTTTCCTTTAATCGATACTTCAAATGTAACTTCTTGCGGTGGTGCGTGGGGTGCGTGTAGTGGATTAACATCGTTTCCTGCTTTGGATTTCTCAAGTGCAACCAATGTAGGTCAAGCATGGAACGGCTGCTCTAATCTTGTAAGTTTTCCTTCAGTAGATTTCTCAAATGTAACCTCTACTTTTCGTAGAACATGGCGTTCTAATACATCCTTAACTACATATCCTGCAAATCAATTCGATAACATTCAGGTTACAGCGTCTAATGCATTTGAAGACGCATTTAGAAGTTGTGCTCTGACTGCTCAATCTATCGAAAATATTCTAACTTCACTAGATACTTTTGGTGGTATTAATATGTCTTTAGGTATTGGTTTTGGTACAAACGCTGGCAAGTCAACTTGGAGCACTGCAGCAAACACTGCATACGATAACCTAGTCACTAAAGGCTGGACTATTACTAATAACTCATGACCTATCACGTTTGCCACGGCGCTGGAGCTGTGCATTTTATCGAGGTTTCTGAAGGAACTAGTTTTGCTTCAGGTCAACCTACTATTGAAGAATTTACTGACGAGGCTTTAGCTAAAGAAAGAGCTATTGAACTTGGTTACGTTTTTGAAGAGGAGTCTTAGGACTAGTTGTACTAAGTCCGTTCATCGGATACCGTCGATCAGGACAAGATACCAATCACGGGATTCGACGCATGACATGAGGTGACATGGAACGGGGTCCCTCAGTTCTCTATTGGAGGATATATGCCAAACGTTGAAGTTCGTCAGCGTGTGCGTGAGCAAGCCAAAGCTATCAAAGAGCAGAAGCTTGTTTATCGCGGTGTAGCTTACCTTAAAAGCCGCTAAGTAGTTCTGTCATTGGGAGGTGCAAATCCTCCCTTAGTAATTGGCGTTGGCCTTCTACGGAAGATACCCTTCGCCGTCTAGACGGTGGGAATAGACCACAAAAATTTTTGATCGATCAAGAAACTGTTACATATTTAATTTTATTTTTAGTTTAAAAAAATGGCACATCAAAGTTCTACATTGACCACCAACCTTACACGGCCTGGTCAATCTAACGCTGCGGGAGACGCCCGCGCTCTCTATCTGAAGTTGTTCAGTGGAGAAATGTTCAAAGGGTTCGAGAATAACGCGATTGCTCGTGACCTCGTTATGAAGCGCACCCTGAAGAACGGTAAGTCTCTTCAGTTCATCTACACCGGTCGTACAACGGCTGAATATCACACCCCTGGTAATGCAATCCTTGGCAACGGCGATGGTGCACCTCCAGTGGCCGAGAAGACCATCACTGTTGATGACCTTCTGATCAGCTCTGCCTTCGTATATGAGCTCGACGAGACTCTTGCTCACTTTGAATTGCGTGGCGAGATCTCTAAGAAGATCGGCTATGCACTTGCTGAAAAGTATGACCGTCTGATCTTCCGTGCTATCACACGTGGCGCACGTTCTGCATCACCAATCACCAAGTCCAACTTTGTTGAACCCGGTGGAACTCAGATCCGAGTTGGTGCTTCTACTAACGAGTCTGACGCATACTCTGCAACTGCTCTGGTAGACGCCTTCTACGACGCCGCTGCTGCGATGGCCGAAAAGGGTATCAGCCAAGACGGGAGGGTCGGGGTCTTAAATCCTAGACAATATTATGCGTTGATCCAGTCAGTGGGTGAGAACGGTTTGGTCAATCGCGACGAGCAGGGTTCCTCTCGTCAAAGCGGCCAAGGCATCGTTGAGATTGCTGGCATCAAGATCTACAAGAGTATGAACATCCCGTTCCTTGGCAAGTACGGTACCAAGTATGGCGGCACCTCTGGTGTCACTGATCCTGGTAACACTGGTGACTTTATTGGAGTTGCTGCTGAGAACGCTTCTGGCGCTACTACCGGAATCAATAACGACTACGGTACTGCTGCTGAGTTGGGATCTAAGTCCTGCGGCATCATCTTCCAGAAGGAAGCCGCTGGCGTTGTTGAGACCATCGGACCACAGGTTCAAGTAACCAGTGGAGATGTATCAGTTGTATACCAAGGAGACGTAATTCTTGGGCGTCTCGCGATGGGGGCGGACTACCTGAATCCCGCTGCTGCTGTTGAGCTGCACGTGGGTTCTACTGCACCTTCTGCATTCTGATTTTTATTTATATGGGGATCCTTCGGGGTCCCTTTTTTTTTTAACTATGACAACTCCTACAACTATTGATCTCGATACCGAACTATCCGCAGTTAATTCAATCTTGGGGAGTATCGGTCAGGCTCCGGTGACATCCCTAGGCGGAATTACTAACCACGTTAGTTCTTCAGAAATCGCTAATACTTTTGAAAACCCTGAAATTGCTTTCATCTATAACCTGCTAAAGGAAGCTAACCTAGAGGTACAGAGCGAAGGCTGGTCTTACAACCGTGAAGACCATTACAAGTTTACGCCTGACACCAACAAACATATTTTTATTCCTAACAACGTCCTGCAAATGGATGTCTGTGAAGAAGAGTTGTACCGAACTACTGACGTCGTCAAACGTCAAGGTAAGCTATACAACAAAGTCGAACACACCTACGAATTCGATAAAGCCATCGACATGAACGTCGTGTGGTTATTTCCTTTTGATGACCTGCCTCAACCTTTCAAGCGTCTGATTGTCGCTAAGGCTGCTGGCCGAGCTGCTACACAGCTTGTATCTAACCCAACTCTTGTGCAGCTACTTGCACAGCAAGAGGCTTATACCCGTGCAATCTGCCTCGAGTACGAATGTAATCAAGGTGATCATAACTTCTTAGGCTTTGGTCATGATCAAGGCTATCGCTCCTATGAACCGTTCCGAGGACTACGTCGCTAATGACAAGTATTACACAAACAATACCTAACTTTTATGGTGGTATTTCTAAGGTACCTGATACCCAAAAAGGACAAGGTCAAGTAAAGGATGCTTTGAATTGTATTCCTGAGATCAATTCAGGTTTAATTAAACGTCCTGGTGCACGTCGTGTTGGTACCTCAGCTTTGTCTGGAGCTACCTCTACTGGTACTTGGTTTCATTATTATCGTGATGAAATAGAAGGTAGTTATATAGGTCAAGTACAGACAAATGGTGCTGTTAATATGTGGTCCGCAGAGACAGGAACCTCTCTCAATGTTACCTATGAAAGTGGTCAAGAAACCAATTTAAAGAACTACTTAAATAGTGGCACAATATCTAGTGAGACTCTTCAGTTCACCACTATTAATGATAGTACACTTGTTTGTAATCGCAATGTAACGACTGCGATGGGTACAGCTACTACTGATGCACGTCCACATACTTACTCTGCTTTTGTTGAATTAAAACAGGTGCAGAATGGTAGGCAGTATGGTCTTAACATTCAAAACCCTACATCAACCTCATCTCTTACTACTATCACTACTGCAACACAAGTAGTTGCTAATCCAACTGGTGAGGGTTATACAACCTTTAGTGGTAGTCAGGGTCACTGTCCTCATATAGGTACGAAAGTATTCACAATTAATGGTACTGCTGCTCCACAATCTGGTGCTACCAACCTTGTGTTTCGTCTAACGGTGACAGGTCAACAGGGTCCAGAACCAAATGCCAATGTAGTTGATCAGGCTAGTGAATACACCTGTTCATATTCCCATAGGCTTGAATTGCTACACGGTGGAGAAGGCTGGGCTGTTGGTAGTGCAGGCAATGTGACGCTGGAAGGTAAGAGCTACCCAATCAATATCAACAAGGTTGAAACCGTAGATGTACGAGCATCAATCAAAGCTATACGTCCTGACCCAACACCATTTGACCAGCAGACAAATGTTACTCCTGACAGCATCCTAGGTGGTATCACCTCTGAGTTATCTGGAACCAACATCAACTTTGAGGTTATTGGTAACGGGATTTATTTGTACAGCAACTCAGTCAACTTCACTGTCGAAGCACAAAACACTGATCTAATGACTGTCATAACCGATCAGGTGAACGACATCACTGGTTTGCCGTTTCAATGCAAGCACGGATACATCGTCAAGGTTGCTAACAGCAGCTCTGCTGATGACGATTATTACTTGCGCTTTGAGGGTACTGGTGGTGGATCTGGTCCTGGTAGTTGGGTTGAATGTGCACAACCAGGGATTCTTAAATCAATTGATTCCTTGACAATGCCGATTATGATTCAACGTCAAGCTAACGGATCATTCCAGGTAAAACTTATTCAGTTTGATGTACGTGAGGTTGGTGATGATAGTACTCTGTATAACCCTAGTTTTATTGGTAAATCAATTAATAAAATTATATTCTTTAGAAATAGACTTGGCTTCCTTAGTGATAAGAATTTAATTCTATCTAGACCGGGTGACCTTACTAACTTTTTTGTCAATACTGCCTTAACCTTTTCCGGTACTGACCCTATTGATATTAGTGTTAGTTCTAAATACCCTGCAATTCTGTTTGATGCTCTTGAAGTAAATACTGGTCTAATTATATTTGCTGGTAACCAACAGTTCCTGCTCGCTACTGATTCGGACATCTTAAATCCCGAAACAGCACGAATAAGTAATATTAGTACTTATAACTATAACACTGCTGTACCTCCATTTTCTTTAGGTACATTAGCTGGCTATCTAGACAATTCTGGAGCCTTTAGTAGGTTCTTTGTTATGTCTAAAGTTCAACGTGAGGGCGAACCAACAGTCGATGAATTAAGTAAAGCTGTTTCCAATTTGTTAAGCAAAGAGATTAATCTTGTTGCTGACTCACGAGAGAACACTACTATCTTTTTTGGCAAGAAATCAAGTGATGAAGTCTTTGGGTATAAGTACTTTAGTATTGGCGATAAGCAATTTCAGTCTTCTTGGTTTAGATGGAAGCATACTCGACCTCTTTCTTATCACTGTTGTGTAGATGATACATACTATTTTGTTGATGACCAATTTTTCTTACAACGCATTGATTTAATTCGCGATGATGAGTCTACCTTTACTAAAAATGGTAAGGAGTATGGTGTCTATCTAGATAATTACGTCAGTGCTTCTGGAGGAAACTACAGTGCAACTACTCGTAAAACTACCTTTAATTTAAGCTGGTTATCTAGCATTACAGATAAGACTGTAGACCTTGCTGCAGTTAAAGAGGGTTCTTCTGGAACCATTGCCTTAAACATCGATGTACCTTCGAGTGGTACGTCTGTAACTGTTGATGGTGATCATTCAAGTGGAAGTATTTTATTTGGGTACCTGTATACCATGCAGGTTGATTTACCTAGGTTCTTTGTACAGAAAGTTGTAGGTGATAAAACCATTAACGAAGAACGTGGAAGCCTAGTTGTTCATCGCATTAAGCCTTCGTTTGGTCGTCTTGGTCAATACAACACAGTTCTAACTCGTACTGGTAAGACTGGTTACGTTGCTGAGTTCACATCATCTACATTTGATCAGTACAACATTGCTGATGTACAGGTAGAAGATGAGTTCATTGGCACCGTACCTGTGTATGAAAAGAATAATAACTTTAACTTATCAATTCAATCAACATCACCACTTCCCGCAACACTTATCTCTTTGACCTGGGAAGGTGATTATTCACCCAAATACTATAGAAATGTCTAAGTACATTTATCCACTAACTAAAGAGGTCGCTGTTCATGTGGCCTCTAATTTGCGCCCTGAGGACCGTAGAGAATGCACAGAGGGTCATGGTCATAATCCTCTGCTTGCTCTCCTTGGAGGCGCTTCTAGTGGTTACTCAGCAGCCTTCATGATGCCTAACGGTAAATGGGGTGCTGCTGGAGGAGTTGGTCCCGAGAACGGGATCTGGATGCTATGCACTCCTGAAATACACAACTATCCAAAGACCTTTGCACGTGAATGTAAACGTCTTATTGAAAGTAGACCAGAGAAGATGCTGTGGAATATTTGCGATAAACGCAATGTAGTCCATCTAAAGCTTCTTCGATTTCTAGGATTTAAGTTTCTACGTGAAGTTACTTATGGTCCTAACAATTTAACCTTTATAGAATTTTGCCGTGTGCGAACCAGTTAGCTTAGGTCTTATGGCCACCGGTCAAGCAGCTAGTGCCTTTGGTGGTCTTATGTCTGCAAGTGATCAGAAAAAGGCGCAAGTAAAAAAATACAAAAGAGACCTTGAAATTCAACGTGTAAAATGGGACGGAGAACGTGGTCTTTACAAAACCCGTGTAGCTGAATACAAAACCGAAATTCAAGAAAATGGTTTGAAGGCTAGCCGAGCTTATGCCGACGAACAAAGTAAACTTGACGATCTATTTAACGAAGCTGCGGTGAAGGCACAAGAATCCTTTGCTCAACTTTCTGCAAAACAAAAATACTTTGGATCTGGTAAAAATGCTAAGCGATTAGAGGCACGTGACCTGAAAGATTTTGGTAGAAGGCAATCTTTAACAGTATCTAATCTGGTCCGTGCTCGCGAAAATTATCAAGGTAATGTAGAAAATATACGAGAACGTTTGCGATCATCAAACCGTAATGCTTACTCTAAAGTTCAGTTTAAGCCTCAACCAGGTTTTGCACCTCTAAAACCAAATACTGATATGACTGCAGCTACTTTGCAGTTTGTTGGTGGTATTGCATCTGCAGCATCTTCTGGGATTAGTTCATATAACAGTTTGAAAGCGCCTAATATTAAGACTGATTTTTTTAATCCAAATGTAGATTTTTCTTCCTTAATGGACTTTGACTTCTATGGAAAAGTTCCTAGTTCTTTTAGTTTTAATAAGCAATGACTTCATCTTTTCAATCATTTAGTCGAGGAGGTCAATTTCAACCATCGCAAGTTGATCTAGGTTCACAACAACAGGAACAAGTTAATCAACAAAACGTTCAAGGTTTAGAACGTAACTCTCAAGCTCAGTATGATCTCGATACTCAATCAGCTAGGGAAATTGAAAAGGCTGCACAAGGTCTCGCTGAGTTTTCTACTTCACTTTCAGACATTCTGATCGATAGACAGAAGAAAGAAAACGAAAAGCTAATGCTGGAAGGTATGCGTGAGTACTGGTTAAATGGTGCTTCTGAAGAGGAACAAACTGCTTTCAAGGAAACAGAAGGTCAGCTCAATGAAGCACGTTCTGCTGCTGACCAAGCTGCAGGCGATTACGAAGCCGGTGGTGGTAGTGCCTTTGTAGCAGAAGGTCTTCGTAACCTTTCAGGGTGGAAGGCGTATGGCTTTGCTAAGGCAATGCTTCAACAAGCTGGAACCAATTACGGCACGTACCAAGTACAACGTGGTGACGAGCTTGGTATTAACGATATCTCAGACCCTAGAGAACGAGCTGCTATCCAACAACAAATTAGAGAAGAGTATCTGAAAACCTTCGCGGAAATGAATCCGTTGTTGTTAGATAATTATTTGTTTCCTTCAATGCGTAAGTTTGAAGAAGCAGATTCCTTAGCTTTTGCTAATCGTCAAGCTAAACTATTTGCAGCAAACAGACAGTTAGAACGTACTCATTCTATGGTTACGCTTTTTCAATCTACTGATCCTGATGCTATTGCTAAAGGTATTTTAGAGTGGGAACAAACTTATCTTGGTCAGTATAATGGAAGCCGGAAGTTGGCACGAGCTGCGGCTTACCAAGAAATTTTAAAAGGCATTGATAATAAAACGATTTCTGGTATAGCTCTTTACAATGCATTGACTCAATCTAACATCGAACAATTTGATGGTAGTGGGTTTAAATCCTTGGCAAAAATGCATCCAACTGAATATGGTTTTTTAATAGATATTGCTGAGTCAGCTTATTCTCAAGATGTAAGGCGTACAAGTGATTTTATACGTGCCCGTGAAACGGAACAAGTCAATACACTCATAGAGCAGTTTAACAATTCAGATGGAAGTGAAGCGACAAAGCGTGAGCTCCTAAAAAATGCTCCACAGTTTACGTATCCTGAGTCTTACCAACAATTAAACAAGTTGGTTTCTAATGAAGATCACAAAGATACGCTTACAATTCAACAAATTCAGGAGCTCATGCAACGTGGGATTCATCCTCCTGATTCTTTAGTAAAGCAAATTAACGATAAGATCACACATGCACAGTTTATTAAAGATATTGGCGAGAGTGAAGATGTACTTCCGCCTAAAGAAGTTCTCGCAAGCAACCTAGAAAAACTTGAGTCTCATATCAGAGGTATGGTCCGCAAATCAGATTTTGACGGTCCACAAACTAAGTTTGGTTTCGACAACACCAAAGCATATTATTTAGATCAATATCGTCTTATTAAAGCCGAGAACCCCGGTATTGACTCTAATGTTGCTGCTAATCAAGCAATGGTTTTAGCTATCGAAAAATCAGAAGAAAATAAAAGAGGTTCCGCTACATGGTTCAAACCTCCTTCTGGTTTTGAAAATAAAAATAAACCTGCTTTTAATCGAGTTAGTAAGGCGCTAGCCAATGGCACTGATGATTGGCGCGATGGTCTGGAAGGACTTGATAAACAAACAAAACAACTTAATGATTCACTTAAAGCTAGAACAGGTATTCCCACTTTTTGGAAAGACCTTGCTCGTTACCACGGTATTGACCGGTTTGAACTTATCAACGCCAACCTTAGGGCGTACGGATATGAGGAGTTCAAAGCACCCAAAGCATCTTTGATTGTTGCTGGGTTACCTCGTGATCAACAACATTTAATCAATTTCCAGAGTACTGGTTCTCGTGAAATGCGAGCTACGGTCAAAGAATCCAAATGGTTCTTAGATAAAGTCGCTCATGTTGAGTCCGAGGCTTATGGTGGCTACGACGCTTTTAACCTAGGTGGTTATAATCGTGGTCGTACATCCATCGGTTCTGGTAACAGTCAAACAGACTTAGACAAACCAATCTCTACCATGACTGTTGGTGAGATTAAAGAACGACATGCGGCTGAAACTATCCACGCTGTTGGTCGTTATCAATTTACTAGACATGCATTTACTGATGTCATCAATAAACTTGGAATTAAAGATGACGTTGTGTTTGACGGACCTTTACAAGATCTCTTTGCACTGACTCGTGCAGTAATGAGAGTTCGTGAATGGAACCAAGGTACTGTTCTTGGTTTGTCAAATGAATGGGTTGGCCTTGAAAACTACGATGACGCTACTGTTCAACAAATGGTAGGCATTGCACAGAGGCTCCCGGTGTATATGCAGCTTCATACTCTTACTCCGGCTGCTGCTAAGGCACTGCCGCTAGTCAATAGAAACTAATTATGCAAGATCAAGTGATGTACGATCCCCTAATTAGGGATCAAGTCGAAGCAGATGACTTTGCTGAAGATACGTCTATCCGATTAACTGATAAATACGAAGAACAACCTGAACAGCAACCTGAACAGCAAGCACGTAACGACGAAAACACACTTGATGGTCAGCCGGATCAATTCAATGATTTTGGTGATGTTGTTCGTGAAATTGTTACTGCAGGAGCTGCTGGTTTACAACAGACAGCCTCTGATGTAACCACTCTGCCTGAACGTGCCTTTGATATGGCTACAGGCGGTGATGTCGAAAACCCTGACTTTGATCCCTTTGGAGCTTTTACTAACCCCATTGAAACTCGTACTTGGTGGGGAGGGGTTCTCAAGACTTTGGTGAACTATGGCACCTTGGCATTTGTTCCCGTTCCCGGTGCACGTATCGGTAAGGTGGCTGGTGCTACAACTAAACTGGGATCACTCGGTCGAAGTGCACTCGTAGGTGCAAAGGTTGACCTAATTGCTTCAGGTTCACAGGAGGGAAATGCTCTCCAAATTATTGCTGAACGTACTGGTATTGATATACCTCTAGCTACCAAAGATACTGATCACCCTGCATTGAAGACGCTTAAAAATGTCGTTGAAGGTATGGGTATTGGAGCCATTATGGATGGTGTTTTTCTTGCCATTAAAGGTCCTGGCGGATCTGCTGATGTTGTTTCACGTCAAGAGTCATCAAAAGCAAGGCATGACACCATGTCTGTTAAACAGGTTCAGGAAAACCCTGAAGCTTTTGGAGGCTACAAAAACAAACCTGTAGCTGATATTCATCAAGGTAACGTCCGTTCTGGTGGTACCGCCGATGGTGTTTATCGACAACAACAACGTATTCGTCACGAGAAGAGCGCTGAGCGTGGGTCTACTGACTCTCTTGTGACTGAGATTGAAGCCGAACGTATTGCTCGTGGTAATCCTGATGTAAGTGATGAAGTCACCACACGGCTAATGAAAGAATTTGCTTCTTCTAGCTATGTAACTAGAGAGGTAGCAGCAGCTCGTAAAGCTGGTGTTCCTTTACATGAGGTTTGGCAAGACTCTATGAAGAGTATGCAAGAAATGTTAGACGGTAGAAATGCAACTGACATTACTCCGCGTGAATGGGCTGATGATTTTTATAGCCAGGGTATTAAAAGAAAAATCAAACTTGAGGACGGTAGCTTTGAAGAAATTGAGGTGATGAACCCTAATGCTATTGCTGCTGCTGATCTCATTAAAGGATCCTTGCTTAAAGAGATTCGTGACCTTGGTATTTCCGGTCGTGAACTTCAAGATTTTTATGACCTTGGTGATGTAGATGGTCCTGGGCAAGCTTTGTTTGACAAGTTTGCTGCCTTGACTGTTATGACTAAAAAGTCACGAAGATTTGCCGGTTATGACCTGCGTTCTGTCGGAGGTTTGGACGTACCTAAGAAGGTTGATTTCGAAAAGGAAGTCTCTAAAGAAGTTCAGGAATCAATTGATGCTTTCCGTACTGCCTATGACATGGCTGGTGAAAGTGGTGACAATGAGCTTTTTAAAACCTATATGGAAACGGCTTCCATGATGGAAGATGCACGTAATTTAGATGATTTAGATTCCTTCTTACGTAAAAAAATGCGTGGCGGTGAGTTCAACGGTCGCAAACAAACCGGTGAACTTGTTAAGGAACTTGAAGGTGTAATGATTCACAGCGTTCTTAGCGGTCCTAAAACCCCAGTAAGAGCCATTATGGGAACTGCTTCTGCGGCTTATCTGAGGCCATTTGCCACAGCTTTAGGTGCCACTTTAACTGGTGATGTAGTTACTCGTAAGGCATCTTTGGCAGCTTTAAACGGCATGGTCGAGATGATACCTGAGGCTTTTACTCTTTTCCGTAAACGTCTCAATGGATATTTCTCTGGTGATATGGCTACTGTTCAATCTCGGTATGCCGAGGTTACTAGGCAAGACTCACAGTGGCAGATGTACGGCGATTGGGCTGAGAAACGTGGCACCGATGCTGATAAAGCAGTTTTCCGTTTTGCAAATATGGCTCGCGGCATAAACGACAGCAACCTGTTCACGTTTTCCACCAAGATCATGGCTGCAACTGATGACACCTTTGGTCATATCCTTGCTCGTGGAAAGATGCGTGAACGTGCTATGCGTGAATCTCTTGATATGGCAAGTAAAGGTGACATTACTGAAATTACTCCTGCTATTTTAAAAAGAGCAGAAGATAAATTCTACTCACAGATATTAGATGCTGACGGTAATATCGTTGACGATGCCGTGAAGTTTGCTAAGCGTGAAGCTACTTTGACTCAAGATCTTGAAGGTTTTTCTAAGGGACTAGAGAACTTGTTTAACCAGAACCCTTGGGCCAAACCGTTTTTCCTGTTTGCACGTACTGGTGTTAACGGTCTACAACTGACTGCCAAATACACACCTGGATTTAATCGTTTGGTTAAAGAGCACAATGTTATTGCACGTGCTACTGCAGATGATGTTACTTCTGGAAATCTAACTAAGTATGGCATAAATACCTTTGAAGAGTTGCAGAACGCTAAGGCACTTCAGAAAGGTCGGATGGCAATCGGTTCTTCAGTAATCACCCTAGCCTCCATGATGTGGATGTCTGGCAACATGTCTGGTGATGGTCCTACTGATCGTCAGATGCGTCAGTCCTGGGTTGATGCTGGATGGCGTCCACGTACTTTTACTGTTGGTGGCGTTGAACTTGGTTATGAAAGTTTTGAACCATTCAACCAAATTATGGCAACAGTTTCCAATATTGGAGACCATAGCTTACTTATGGGAGAGGAGTGGACTGAAGATCAATTACTAAAGGTGGCTATGGTTGTAGCTCAAAGTGCTGCAAGTAAAAGCTACTTAACTGGCCTTCAACAGTTCGTAGACCTGTTTTCACCTGGTCAACAAGGTGGTCATAACAGGATCATTGCAAGCTTGATGAACAACACTGTTCCCTTATCTTCAATGAGAAATGAATTGGGTAAATTGTTTAATCCATATATGAAAGAATTGAATTCTGGTATTACAGATTCTATTCGTAACCGAAACCAAATTAGTGAAGGGTTGAGCGGTCAACCGTTACCTGTCAAGTATGACATGCTCAACGGCAAGCCAATTAATGATTTTAACTTTATTAATCGTGCTTGGAATATGTTTTCGCCTATCCAATTTAATTTAGACCAGGGTCCTGGTCGTAAGCTGCTTTTCCGCAGTGGTTATGACGCACGGCTTTCTGTTTACTACGCACCTGATAACACTGATCTTTCTGAACTGCCTGGAGTCCGATCTAAATTCATGAAAGCTATTGGTGATCAAAATCTAGAGGCTGAACTTAACCGTCTTTCGACTGAACCGCGTATTCAGGCAAGTATTCGAAAAATGGAACGTGATCGTAATAATGGTGCACGTGATAATGATCCTATGAAGTCTTACTATCACACACAGGAAATTCGTAATTTATTTAATGCAGCTAGAAAACGAGCTTGGTTTTTAATTATGAATGAACCTGATGTTCGGGCTGCTATTAATGAATCTCAAACTAAGCGTCAGTCTGCTTTTGATTCAAAGATGGAATCTACCTACGGACAAATTGATTCAGTCCTTAACATACCTAAGTAATGGCAACTACACTAACAACTGAACATTCTTATACAGGTAATGGCTCCACTACTAATTACTCTGTCACATTTACATATTTAAAAGAAGCAGATGTCAAGGTAACACTTGATCATGTTGCTACAACTGCATACACATTTGCTAACGCTTCAACCATTTCATTTACTACTGCTCCTGCTAATGGAGTAGGTATCCGTATCTTCCGTGATACTGATGTAGATGCAGCCCGATTTGTCTTTTCTTCAGGGAACTCTCTAAAATCTGGTGAGTTAAACGAAAATATTGATCAACTTTTATATGCTGATCAAGAGCTCATTAGTGAAGATGGGTTATCTAATGAAAGCGTCTCAACCTCAAAGTTACGTGACCTTAACGTCACCACAGCTAAGATAGCTGATAGTACGGTCACCACAGCTAAGATAGCTGATAGTGCGGTTACTTCAGCAAAGATAGCTGATAGTGCGGTTACTTCAGCTAAAATCGTCGATGGCACAATTGTCAATGCCGACATCAACGCTAGTGCAGCTATTGCTGGTTCTAAGCTGGCTGATAGTAGCGTCGATCTAGATAAGATTGTTGATGCTGATGTTGTTGAAAGCAGTGGTTATTCTACTAGCTGGGCTTCTGATGACACTAAGATTGCCACTGTAGGCTCATTAGCTGCACGGCATGATCTTGTTGTCAACACAGATGTAAATCCTCCTAGTACTGCTCAAACAGGTAAACAGTGGCTTAGTACTGCACCTGGTAACCAAGTCCACAAGATTTACGATGGTAGTGGTTGGCGTACTGTTGCTGTTGGTCAGCCATACACTCCTGCAACTACAACTGTTGTTCGTTATGTGGATGTCACTAACGGTAGTGATGCTTCTGACGTAACAGGTTTTCTACCTCAAGCACCACTTCAATCAATTGGTCGTGCACTGACACTTGTCAACGCATCTGGTACTGGTGATGGAACTTTAATTAAAGTGGCTCCTGGTGTATATCAAGAGACACTACCACTACGTATCAAGAAGAACAACATCTCGATTGTTGGTGAGTCATTACGTAGTTGTTTTGTGCATCCTACGGTTGTAACTGAAAACAATGACATGTTTGAGGTTGATAGTGGGTCTTATATTTCAAACCTCACCCTGCTTGGTCTTAAGGTACCTACATCTGACCAAGGTTCGCGTAACAACAGCCTTGACAACGATGCAACGTATGGTTTACCTAGCAACCAACCGTTCTCTGTCAGGTTCCGTACTGATGTTCAACCTGTCATCCTGAAGAGCCCGTACATTCAAAACTGTACACACTTCAGTGATGCACACTTTGATAACGCTAACTTCGATCCAAATAGCTTCCCATCAACTGATAGTCAAACATATAGTGCTGTAGCAGGTGACCAAACCTCTGCACCTTGTGGTGGTGGTGTGTTAATTGATGGAGCTGCTGTTAGTTCTAGCAGCCCAATTCGTAGCATGGTTGTGGATGCTTTTACTCAGATCACACTTGATGGTCCTGGCATTCTTGTTACTAATAATGGTTATGCACAGTTAGTGTCGTTCTTTGGCACTTTTGCTCATTACCACGCTAAAGCTAAGAACGGTGGTCAGATTAACTTGTCTAACTGTGTTAGTGACTTTGGTCGTTATGGTCTGATTGCTGATGGTAAGAGTCCTTCTGCTATCGCTACTGCTACGGCAAGCGCAGCTAACTCTGGTGCTACTACTATTACTATTGGTGCTATTGCAACTGCTGGTTCTTTCCACGGTACTGTAAGCCGTCCTTTGGATCACATGATGGTGACCATTGACGGTGTTGATTATGGTGTTGTAAGTAGTACTGCTAATGGTTCTGGTTGGAATATCGTCCTAACGTCTGGACTTACTTCTAACATTACTAATACAACAGTAAGCTTTGCTCTTCGTTCTTATATCAGCACTGGTGGACATACCTTTGAATATGTAGGTGTTGGTACTGACTATGGTGATCACCCTGATAATGGTGGTGTACCTGTTGAAGCAAATCAAGTCATTGAACTTAATGGCGGTAAGGTTTGGCAATCAAGCACCGACCATGTTGGTAAGTTTAAAGCTGGTAATGTCCTTGTTGTTAATCAAGTCTCTGAAACTGTAGATCTTAAAGCTACAACTGTTACAGGTGATATTACGGTTACTGGTACTGTTGATGGTCGTGATGTAGCAGCAGATGGTACAAAGCTAGATGGTATTGCAGCTGGTGCTTCTGCTTATACAAATAGTGATGTTGATACCCATCTTAACCAATCGACTGCAGCTACTAACGAAGTTTTGAGTTGGAATGGTTCTGATTATGATTGGGTTGCTCAATCTGGTGGTGGTGGTGGTGGTGGTGCGTCTGACATCAATGGTCTGTCCGATGCTGTTACGAACAGTTCTGGTGGAACAATTGGGGTAGGAACAGGCGCACTTGCTAATGATGATGGTTCGACCAACCTTAATACTGCTTTTGGTAAAAACGCACTTAATGGTGCAACTTCAGGTGCTGGAAATACCTCTGTAGGATATGCAGCTTTAAGTCAAGTTACTACTGGTACGCAAAACACTGCAGTTGGTAGTCAATCAATGACTGCTGCAGCC
>Ga0181405_1000186_pt1 | contig 21332 bp, 24 predicted proteins | sample 28SPOviralmetaG_FD_130134 | JGI IMG/M metagenome (GOLD analysis project Ga0181405, IMG submission 130134) | Marine viral communities from the oligotrophic San Pedro Time Series (SPOT) site, San Pedro Channel, CA, USA - 28 SPOT_SRF_2011-11-29 | ecosystem: Environmental > Aquatic > Marine > Strait...
AGAACAACATTTCAATGTCTGTGACCTCTTCTTCAAAGACGACAAAGAACAGGTACGCATAGTTAAAGAGACTTTCAAAGAGAAAGAGTTCGGTTCCAGGGTCGTCGAGCAGAGTAAGATGCAGATTTTGTTCGTCAAGGAGCTTATGAAAGCAACTCAGGCAGAAAAGAAAAGTCTTGTTCCTAAAGTCAGTCTCACTGAGGAACAATCGCAACAGTTCGTAAGCAATTACAAGCTAATCTTCCCGAGAAACGAACGCAACTTCAAACAAAATGATTTAGAAGATAAACGAAACAGTTTGACAGATGACTATGAAGTTAGCAAGCTCCTCTATGCGTGTATCAAGTGTCTCGGCTGTGATGAACTCTACACTAACCAGGAAGGCCGTCGACAGATTAATGGCAAAAGAAAGTCTCGAGTTGCCTACGCCTTGTCTGGTGAAGCAATCGATTATCACAAGAAACTGTGGAATTACAGACAAGCAAAAAATTACCACTCTGTCTTCAATGATGACACCAATGAGTATGAAATCGTGTTCCAAGTTGATGACGATGAATAGCTCGATAGCGATTGATATGATGTGTGCAATGCCCCGCGGTAGCCCTTAATAATTACCGCTCACCCCGCGACCACCGCCCCGCCTTATCAAAATTACGACTGCGACTTGGCTAACGACGACGATGGAACCTGCCAACAACAACCAAAACAACGGGGAGAACACCGACCTTTCCTCGTGGGTGGAAGATGATTGCGACCCCAACTGGGAACTCCAGAGCGACCGCCTCGCACGAGAGCATCCAGACATCTACCGCAGTGGCGAGACCATCAGGATGGGTCTTCAGTATCCTCGCCTCCGCAACACTGATGATCTTCAGCAACTCTTCGCTGACATCGACCGCATCGCGGAGACTCACCGCCGACAGCAGTTTCCCGAGAACTATGTCGAGGAAGAAGTTCCTGTCGCCAATCGCACTGTCGCAGGTGATGTGTGTTTTGTGTAGAAGTGGCAGTTTTTCGTAGCTTATCTTACAAAATACGTTACAACTTTCTGCCACAGATGACTCTCGCTGGAAGACGAGGTTCTTGAAGCAGCGAATCAATCAGGGTTCTTGGGCGTGGGAAGGTCTCACCAAGAAGGAGAATTATCAGCGTAACCTTCATCTCCAGAACGTTCTCACCGACGACATTCTCGACGTTGTCAACAAGCACTATGATACTGAGTCCTGGCTGTACTTCGGCCGTCCTCACATCGAGGCGAACAGGAGGTGCGCACTACCATATGTTACAGGATGTCGATGTTTCTTACTTAATTTTTGTAGGGTGGCGTTCGAAACTGAAGATAATGATGAACTAGTCGAGTATCTTGCCCACAAATACTATGATGGTTGTGAGGATTGTGCCAGAGACAGAGACTTGTGTGACAACTGTCGATACATTCCTGGTTGGAGTGATGCGTTTTCGAAATGGGGTCATAATGATGGAGCTTGTTTCTTGTGTATCACTGACAACGTTGTCGACGTTATCGAGGGTCTCGGTTACGACTGTTGTGGCAACTTAGACACTGAACACTTTGACGAAGAGAATCATTGGCAAAAGGGATGGGGTTGCCACAATTATTCTGTTATCACCAAAATCGTCAAGGCAGACACTGGTGAAGTAGTGTATCCTGTAGACGGATATCAAGTCGGTGGTTACGATAACGAAGCAGTTTACTCTGTGTTGCCAAAAGATATTGTCGACACACTTTGTATGGATTTCGATTTTGATCCTGTTGATGTATACGACAATTTACCTGATTGGGCGAGGGATATTTTAGTAGACTGTAAAATATCAAACATACCTAATTGGTTGCGAACTGAGGAGATGATTGATGTATTCGGTTATCAATAATGTCAGGTCTGTTATCGACGAGTTCGACGAATTTCACCACTACCACCCTTGGGAAACATACATCGTTAATTGTTATGGTTACAAGGCACATCTCAACACTATTGATATTATATATCACAGCGTTCATTTCAATATAATAACTGCTGAAGAATACTTTCAAGAAGAATGGATAATGTTAGGAACAGAATACACTCGTATCGAGTTACTGGATATTACTGATGGACGCGACCCTGAAATTTTAAGTGCTCGGGAATGGACTCAAGATGATTACGACGACATTGACGATGAATTTAAAGACAATTACATCAATCCTAGTGATTATGAATGAAGTGTATTTGATGTTGTCAGGGATGTCATAGATGACCTCGAAGACGATTTTCAAGAGTGGAGTTTTCAGAATCAGCAACACATTATTCGCTGCTATGGTTCATATGATGAAAATTTGAACCCTACCGACATTATTCATTGCGAGACTTTCTCTAACACTATGGACAATTTGAATGAAGCAGAAACAAGAATGCAGAGTATTGTAGCCTTCGATTTGGGAAGGAAATATACTCGTGTTGAGTGGATAGACATTTCTAGAAACACACCATACGATGAACCATTCAATGAAATGATCGGATATGAAAACTGGACTCAAGAAATTTATGATAATATTCCTCAAGATTTTATTGTTTGGCGTTTACTTATCAATCCCAGTCTGCATTCAGGTGTGTCGTAGCAGAGATGAACGAAGATGTATGGATTCAGGATATTGAAGAATATGTTCAAGCAATGTTTATTGACTATTATTGACATCATTCTTGTCACGACACAGTTCATTTTACTTAGACCATAGGATATTCGCGATAATAAACGCAATACCACATATGATGAGAAAATAAGCCCGCGCGAATCGGCCACCGCCTAGGTAATTTGCCCTTTATTGTAAACTCAGTTCTGGATTTCGCGGCGCGCACTAGCTGAAAACGCTTGATTTTTACCCCCCTCAAAATCGTCAATGTTTCTAATTTTAGAAACCACCCTGTTACTATAAATAGTAACAATTCCCAAAAATAGACATTCAGTGTCCAAAAATTGCTATCCCCCCACGATTTCACACAATCTTAGAACATTTACACAGAATTCACCGGCACTTAAAGGATTGAAAAAGTGGCAGAAAGTTGTAATGTATTTCTAAAATTAGATACGGAAAACTGCCACTCACTCCTAAAATAACTTTCAATTTTCTGCGAGACCATCACCCGTGCATCTTTCGCAATATCTTGACCATTCTTCTCAGGCCACCTGTGCGACTTAAAGGATATTGGGGACTTAAAGACGAGGAGAAGTGGCAGAAAGTTGTAATGTATTCTCTAAAATTGGATACGAAAAACTACCACTCACTCATAAATTAATTTTCAATTTTCTGTGAGACCATCCCCCGTGCTTCTTTCATAATATCTTGACCATTCTTCTCAAGACACCTATGCGACTTAAAGGATATTGGGGACTTAAAGACGAGGAGAAGTGGCAGAAAGTTGTGATGTATTCTTTAAAATAAGTTACGAAAAACTGCCACTGAGATTGAGATTTCCATAATTAGTAATAAAGACCACTTCTGGGGGCGCAATATCACACATTTTTCACATAATTCTAGGCTGTGTTGCGACACTGAATATGCTTTTGAGATGCGATTTCGCAAATAAATCCCAACTTTTGGAACGAATCCCGCCCCCTCCCTTTGGTTCTTTGTGATATCGCTGAATTCTAAGTATTTACTTTTTATATAGAATTCAATTGCGATGCCAAAAATCGCGCACTACGTATATAACTCATCATTCGTCTTCGTGTTTACTACTGACGAAAATGAATGGTCTTATTAAAATGAACTGAGTCAAGGTAAAAAATAATAATTACTTCTTTGAACGTTTTGCTCTGTCAGCCAAGGATTCTTCGTCACTCGAACTGTCTTCTGCTTCCTTCTGCTTCCTTGTCTTGAGACCTGTGGCTTGATTGAACTGCGTCTTCTTCATCTCAAACACACTCATACCCATACCTGTCACTGTTTTCTTGTAACTGGCATCTTTTTCTTGTTGTAGACGATGCTTCTTCATCTTCTTGTCTTCTGCGTCGAACTCTTCTTGAAGTTTCTTGGCCAAATCATCGTCGTTGGTCAGCACTGCCAGTTCCTGCTCCTGTTCCCGAGGAAGATGATGCGTTGACACCCCCACCGACATAAGGAGTGTTCTCAACTGTGGCAGAAAGTTGTGTCAGTTATTAAAAAAATGAATACAAAAAAGTGCCACTTAATGATGACACCTAAATCTCGAATACTTTGTGTAAGATTTGCTGCAAGAATTGCTCCTTGTTCAGCATCGAGTTCACCAATCCTTACCAAATTGTTAACAGTAACGTCGATTCCAGAAAACCCACTGAGGTCAAGTTCTTCTTCGTCTTCGTCTTCGTCTTCGTCTGGTTCTGCTTCTGGTTCTGCTTCTGGTTCTGCTTCTGGTTCTGGCAGAAAGTTGTAGTCAGTTATTAGAGAATGAATACGAAAAACTGCCACTTCTACACAGACAACACAACAATTGACTCACCTCGGTCAGTGATGCGAAGACCACGATGACCAGCATTGTCAGTCGCAAATACAACCTGAACATTTGTGCGAACTCTAGAGCCACACTCGCCACTGGTGTTGAAGACGAAAACGAAAACAGTATTACGTTGATGTAGCTCGCCATCACGAGGTTGAATGACCAATTCATTTCCATTTGGTCTTTGAAGGATATAATAATTTGATGATGAACGACGTAGCATCTCGAAGTTTGTGTGGGACACGTTCTCTTGAACAAGGTCGAGGAATTCGACAGAAGGAAATCCATCAAATACGTCTTCCAAAACTATATGACTATATCCTTCTGGAACTTCGACCTCCACTTGCCAGACGATTCGCGAGTGAACCAATGGTTCAAAGACATCAAATTCCCACGAAAGTGATGTTGCGTCGACAAGTTCTTCTTCGTCTTCGTCTGGTTCTGCTTCTGGTTCTGCTTCTGGTTCTGCTTCTGGTTCTGGCAGAAAGTTGTAGTCTGTTATTAGAGAATCAATACGAAAAACTGACACTTTTACACAGACAACACAACTATTGACTCACCTGGCGATGCGTCGACTTGTCCAAGATTCATCAATTCTTGCTGAAGGTATCTTGCCACATCAAAATCAGCACCCACTTCGATATAGTTTGGATGAGGAGGAGGAGCTTGAACAGCAGGGTCTTCTTCTTCGATAGGAATGAGACGCAGGTAATCGAGGTAACCATAGTTGATGCCACTGCTTTCGAGAAACTCCTCGAGGAACTGAATACGCATATCACGCTGACGACGCACACCAAGGCCAGAATGACGCCAGACTGTGTTACTTGCGTGGCACCACAAAATCTCTTCCCAGGTTGCTGAACCACCTTCCAGAGTAAATTGCTCAACCCGATCACCTTGATAAGCCCACTCAGGAAGATGTTCAATGTTCTCAGGATGTTGGACAATGGAACGTCCCATAAACTCCTCGAAATCATTAAACTCTGGAGTCCAGTCTTCGCCAAAGTCGGCTAAAGGGTCCCAGTCTTCATCTTGAGCTTGCGTATAATTTCCCTGAGGAAGCAACTGACCCTGGTCTGCGTAGACTTGTGGATTCTCCAACAGAACAGCACGGCAAGTCGGGCACTTGTCAAAGAGACGAACAGAGTTAAAGAAATGCGTGCGTTCTGGGTCATAGCAGGACAAACACACACAGTGACGAGGCATTCCTTTCTTGACATCACACGCCCAAGGTCGAATACACTTGAGTTCATCAGCGACCTGACGAGACACACGGCAATCAGTGAGTTGAACACTATAAACAACACGCAGATGAATCTTACTTCGAAGCAGACGCAACAGTAGTATTCTTGAAGCACCATCTCTCGGTCGATGTTGACAATGTCGTTGTGAAGTCGCTGGAACATAAGGATGTCGCTGTTGTCCAATGGTGTCCTCCACAGATTGAAGCAGTTGCGTGCTGTAAACAACACGTCTTCTGGCATCATCATAGACAGTGCGTACGTGAGAAGGTATCGCACACGATGTCCCGTCGTCTCCTGTCTTTGTCTCTCGTCAATCGTGTCGAACAACACGATGTCTGTTGGTGTGTCCTCGTCTCGAGCGATGATGTTCTGGAGGGTGCGAAGATGTTGTTGCTGATCATCGTCGAGAGGTCGGTCATTACCGCGGAGGAGACACCTGACCACAACACACCGCGATAATGATTTCCGCGATGACCTGCCACATCGTAGCGAAATATGGTGCGGGAGCGGTGTTATCGATGCGCCACTTCACAGGTCATTGCTCATATCATCTGTGACACTGCGGGAAAGAGTGGCGACACAACAACATCGTCAGCGGTGCGGGAGGACAAGATGCGAAACTTACCGCGAAGTCAAGGGTACTGGTTGATGTGGTAAGGGTGCCACAGGCGGTGCACACCTTTTCGCAGTGTTCTCACTCGACTCCATCGCGATTGCCTTGGAAAGAAAAAAAATAATTCAAGGCATTATCGTTACAAGCGCTGTTGTCGATGGAAGGCATAATGGACAGGGCCTGTGGTGATATATTCCACCAGGTTGATGCTGGTGCATTGAGACAACTCAAAAGGATCAGTGAGCCATCGCGGATTGTTATCAAAAGGTACCGCAATGGGGACACACTCACCCTGGACCACATTTACGAGGCGATCGATCCGAAGGGCGACTACAAGATCCGCGACCTGAAGCATTTGTGCGAGGAACTTGATGCCGACATCCGCAGCGGTGATGACAAGAGAAAACCCAGCACTTGGCGGAATGCACTTCAAAAATGGTGTCAAATCAATGGATTTTGGGTGCCTCACAAGCAAAAGAAGAAGATCAAAGGCACCAAGCGAACTCGCGGAGAGGATGATCACCTCGTGTCTGGTCAACCGAACTATGACACTGACGACGAGGTGCCAGAGGGGACACCACTGCGCCTCGCAAACAAATTGAACAGGGTAAAGCGTGAGAAACAAGATTACGTTCCCAGACATCGTCGTGATGAACGTCAAGGCATCGAGCGTCAGGTTTCGCAGAAGCCTACACGCAACAAGACCGAGAAGGAAAAGATTGAGGACAAGAAGCGTGAGCAAGAGGAGAAGTTCAAGGCAGAGGAGAAGAGATTGTCTTCGAAAGAAGGTGGTCTCAAGTCCGTGCTTTCCAGAAAGAAGAACGAGATTCAAGATGCTCTTAAAAAAACCGAGGATATGACGTATCAGTTCCAACAGTCTATCAAGGCAATGATGAGTGACGATCTTCAAGGAACACCTGTGTTCAATATCGCAAAAGCAATTTATGATAGCAGACCCAGCATCGACGAGGCACAGTCGATTATCAACCTTCTTCAACAGAGTATTGCGATACTTGAGAACCAGGAGCAACTGCGTCAACTGGATGCAATGATCAAGCTTCAAGATGTTGCGATTGAGAAGGTCAAGAACAATCGAGCTAGGAGCAGGGAGGAGCACGAGAAGACCCTTCAACGTTTCGAGGAGGACATCGAGAAGATTCAGCAGGATGCTATCAGGAGGAGGCAGCAGAGAGAATATGAACATCGTCAGGTGAGTGTCTCGCGGTGTCTTTCGTGTAGTCTGTGTAGAAGTGGCAGTTTTTCGTAACTTATCTTATAGAATAGATTACAACTTTCTGCCACTTCTACACAAATTACACAGAATATAAACTGACGATTACTTCTGTAGGCATACAATCAGATCGCCGAACAACAATACGCCATCGGGCAAGGTCTTAAGGAAGAGCAAGTTGCGAAACTCAACCACCACTACGACAGGAAGCAGCGTGCATACGAGCAGGACTACGAGGAGCACGACCAAGATATGGGGCGTGTCGGGAGCAATGTGCTGAGCGAGTGGGTCGGTCATTACAACAATGGTGACGACGATAATGAAGACTACATTCATCATACCAGTAATTCATCTGGTAACTCTCGTCAATCTTCTCGTCCTTCTTCTCGTTCTTCCAAAAGGTCTAAAACGTCTTTTTACGAACAAGAACAAGCTCCATCTCGCACTTCCTCTCAAAGGTCTATTTACGAAGAACGAGATCCTTACCAGTTCGCAGACGATGATTACTTGTGTTGACACTTACTACACTTGTGATTCTTCTTTCCCTTCTTGTTGTTGTTGTGCCGTTTAGTAGTATTGAACTTATGACTGTCGAATCGATGTAATGTGCGACTAGTCATAACGTTGTAGGCACCCCTAGGGTCGTCGACATCACTGAACTTCATTTTCGTGCGCCCTATCGTAACTGGGCGCGATGTGCGTAAATTGCTGAGGCGACTAGAGCGAGGATACGCGAGAACGTTGTAATAATCTTGGCGAACTGTCATTTACTATAACGCTTATTTTATTTTTCAAGTCGCGCGCAACTAAAAGCCCATACGCATCGCCCATTCTCGCTGAGGCATCTGTGGTGCTGGTGGTGCTTCTTCTTCCTTTTCCTCACTACTAATATCCTGCTGTTTGTTCACAGACTGTGTCTTGTTCTTCTTCTTCTTATTCTGTTTGATTAACTTTCTAACAATCTCTTCATTCTCTGCGTCATCATCCGTGCTATCGTCCTCTTTACTGTCTTCCTCTTCCATAACCTTCTTCATCATCTGCTTGATTTTGTTCTCCTTACTTCTCTTGTTCTGTGCCTTGTTGCGAATCAAATTCTCTGCCTTCACCTCTATTTCCTTCAACTTCTCCTCCTTCTTCTTCTGCTGATACTTCTTACGACCTTCCTGTAGTCTTTCGAATGCCTTCTGTTGTGCTTCACTGCGATTTCCTTTGGTTCGTAGCTTCCTTTTATCTACCTTCGCAGGTGCTGGAGGTGTCTCAACCTCACTCTTCAACTCTGGTTCTTCTTCTTGTTCTTCTTCTTGTTCTACAGGTGTTTCTTCTACTTCTGATTGTGTGTGTTCGACAGTATCTTCTTGTGACATATACTAATATACTAATAAAATAATATTATTTGAAGTATAATATATGTTCTCCCTCGATCATTTTCATACCCTCATTCTTGTGTTTTGTGCGTTTCATATCTCTTTTTCGTTCTGTTTCGTGTTTCGAGATATGTTTGTGTAGGTTCTTATAGTATCTGTCGAACTCCTTCTGTTTCGCTACAGGTATCTCGAGACCCAGTTCCTGATACACGGCAGTCAATATGGGAATGTCGTCTATGGGAACCTCAGCATACTTCTCCTTGTAATACTGAAGACCCAGTTCAACACTCTTCTTTTGTAGGTACTCTGCCTTAAGAATGTCGATGGTGCTCTCGTCAGTCTTGTCCATCAACTCGAACTTCAACTTGTTGTGGTCGTAGTCCCCCCCAGGTGTGCTGACTAAAGGTATCTTGGCGAGACCCTTGTCATCCTGTTCAGTATTTAAAGGAAATAAGCCTTTAAAAAGGTAATTCGCATCACCAGACATCTTTATTATGTAGGACAATTTTAACGCGCTTATCTAAACGAATCTTATTCTATTTTGTTGATGTCTATCTCAGGATGCTTCTTCAATATGCGTTGAAGCAGGTCATTACAGTTCAGCAGTCCTAACCTGATTTTACTGATGAATATGTCCAGTAGTAAGACATACTCCTCCTCTGTCTCGATGTCTTTTGTGACTTTGAGCATATCAGTCATCGTATCCAGTTCCACTCGATACTTCTTGTGTAAGTCGAAGACAGTCTTGGGTATCACACTGGTATCCACAACGTTTTCATCGTGATTCTCCACTTCCATCATTAACTAATAAGCAGATGTTATTATTTATCAATCAAACGCGTTCAATGTTTGTGTAAAAAATCTAACATTAGATTAAAATGTATGTTGAGGAACTCAAGAAGAAAATGAAACAACAGAGAGATATCAAAGATGTCACTGCTGACTCCTACACCAAGACTGTGATGAGATTATACAGTGCCGTCAAAGCACCTGCTGAACCTGAAATGATACAAGATTTGGATTGGTTGAACAGGACAGAGGAAGTCTTGAAAGAAATCAAGCAGATGAGTAGCAATATCGGCACACAGAAGAATTACATCTGTGCCGTCATCGTTGCTCTCAGCACCAGTGATGAGAACAAGCGAGTAGAAGACGCTTATCAAGTGGAATTGAACGTTCTGCGAGAGAAGTTGGATGACTTCTACGCAGACGGCAAGAAGACGCAGAAACAGAAGGACAATATGGTCAGTTGGGCGCACATTATTGGATTGAGAGAGGCAATACGAAAGAGGGTTAACACATTACTGAGAATGAAAGGAACTGACCTGTCTCCCAGAGACTTGATGGAATATCAACAATTCGTGGCAATATGTCTGTATACTTACCTGAGACCCAGTCGCAACGACTATCACGACACCCTGATGCTGACCAAACGAGAATACGACCAATTGAGCGACAAAGACAAGGACGAGAACAACTATATGGTGTTCAAAAACAAGTCTAACGCGTTCTATCACAGAGCAGACTACAAGACGAGGAAGACACACGGCATCGAAATCGCAGAGATACCTAAGTCCTTGGTGCGAATCCTCCAGAAATGGCGAGACTTGTCGAAACAGAAGTTCCTGTTGATGAACAAGAGTGGTAGTGTGATGAAGTCTCATCAGTTGACTCGATTCCTGACTGATTTGTTCCTGAAACACATCGGCAAGAGGATATCCAGCACATTACTGAGACAAATCTACCTGACAGACAAGTATAGCAAGGCAGTCAAGGAGCTACACGACGACACCAAGAAGATGAATAACAGTATCAGGGTGGCTCTCAGGCATTACATCAAGCAGGATTAGATTTTTTGCTGTTTGTGTAGAAGTGGCAGTTTTTCGTAGCTTATCTTAAAGAATACGATACAACTTTCTGCCACTTTCACACAGAAGACACGAAAAGATTTTTATATATATGTTGTGCTGTTTGTGTGGAAGTGGCAGTTTTTCGTAACTTCTTTCTTAAAAATGGATACAACTTTCTGCCACTTTTTTTTATCTACGCTACAATATAGATGGTTACCACCAGAAAGAAAGCGAAGACCACACAGGCAAAACTGAGAGGATTGCTTCCTGACGAGATAACGATGAGAAAGGAGGCAGTCAGTAAAGCAAAAGCAATCTGCACATACACCACAGCGAACAGTAAGAACAGAAGAGGTTTAATCAAAGACCGAATGAAAGAGAGAGCAACAGCGTGTGAGAGAAAGAAGGGAAGCGTCTTCGTCTGTGGATATGTCACCAAGAACGATAAGATAGTGAAACCTTACTGTCGCAAGAAACCTAAGAAATGACTTAAAGACCATACAGGTGCTTGACAGCATTCAACGACAGATTGATTCTGTCTGTTCTAACTTGCTTCTCCTTGTCTGTAAACTTGGTGTTGTTGTTTATGGTGTCGATTCTACCCTGTAGAAACATCACTTGTTGTTTCGCAGTCTTCAGTTCCTGTTCGTCGAAATACCACCATTGATACCAAGTGTCAATCATAACATATAGTTGGATAATATCTTACAGAAAATATTCTTTTTATACTGTAATCATATATGGCGAGTAATGAGATAGACATACCTCAAGGATTGAATGAGTTCGCAAAAAAGAAAGTTTCTCCAGATGAAAATCGTGTAGTTGTCAGTCAATTTTTGAAAGAACAGTTCGATAAACCTGGTCTTTATGTTCTTCAACATCACAACCAGGACAACATTCACACGAAGAATTTGTATAAGATAGGCAGTGCGCTCAACCTACGCAACAGACTCGGTCGTTACAGTGGATACATACCAGAAGGCATTATCGTCAAAGGTGTTCTTCCAATTGAAAACAAAGATTGGAATACCAGAAAACGTCTAAGTGACCCACAGAAGAGAAAGCGTTTAGATTTGGCGTCGAAATTGGTAAAGGATGAGTTAGAATATCAAGGTGCTGAGGTCTTGAGGTCAGGCAGTGGCAATCAAAACACGACAGATTGGGTTCGTAATGTCAAGAATTTCAAACAGATTGAAGACGCTGTCGATGATGTTGTGTATCAATTACACAGAAAAGGTAATGAATTACTCGAGAAGAAAGTAAAGTTCGTTGCACGGAACAAATTCAAAAGAGCTACTTTAGTCAAAAACAAGAGATTCGTGGACAGACCCAGAGAAACCAAAGCAGAAAGACAGAAGAGGATTACTAACAGGTATAACAATACTCTTGAGAACATACAGGAAAATTACATTCGCCCATAAAACAATATTTATGTGTTGTTTGTGTGAAAGTGGCAGAAAGTTGTAATATATTTCTAAGATAAGTTACGAAAAACTGCCACTTCTACACAAACATCACAACACGAGCGTTCAAATGCTGAGGAAAATATCCCTGAACATCTATAATGAGAGTATTAGATATATTCTCGGGGACTCACTCAGTGGGTAAAGTCTTCGAACAGCACGGACACGAAGTGGTGAGTGTTGATTTAGATGACACTTTCAAACCTACGCACAATGTCAGCGTGTTAGACTGGGACTTTCGCGCACTGTATCCCTCGGGACACTTCGACTACATTCACTGTTCTCCCCCTTGTATTATGTATAGCAGTCTATCTCCCTGTAACTATGGCAGGGTAATCACGCACAAAGACGAGAAGGTTCTATGGTGTCGTGAGATTCACGAACAGGCAATGACTGAAAGTGACCAGTTAGTATTGAAGGCTTTCGAGATAATCGACTACTTCAAACCCAAGTTCTGGACGATGGAGAATCCCTTTCATCACGGCTTCAGTTTCTTGGGGAAACGAGACATAATGAAAGACATTCCATACACAGTCGCAGGATACTGTCAATATGGAGTGGAATACAAGAAACCCACTGCCTTCTTCAACAACTTCGGCTTGAAACTGTTGCCGTGTTCACATAAGAGAGGCACCAGACATCCCAAGGTAGTGGCGACACTGCGAGATAATCTCAACAGAGTGGGAAACTTGTACAAGAAATACGTTATACCACCGATGCTGGTGGAATCTATCTACAAACAAATCATCAGTAGGTTTAATTGGGAACAGATAACGCGTCAATTGACAATGAAAATAATCTATGATTAAAGAAAATGTATCAATCTGTCAGCGAACATTACAAAGGCGTGGGTGTTACCTTGAAGGAAGTGTGCGACTGGTTCGACACCAAGTATCCTGAGGAAGTCGGTGTCAGTGATGTGGTCAAAATACAGAGACATTGTGATGAGAAAACGAGTTTCTGGACACTGAGAGACGAGGTGCGATGGATGCTAGGATACAAGAAGAACTACAGAAAGAAAGTGTTATGTGATAATGGCAGACACTTCTACTGCGACTGGTTTTCCTTGTCATCCTCTTGAACCTGCATCTTACCCTTAGACAGTCGCTGGATACAAGGTCTCTTGGTGCCTTTGCCTGTCTTGAACTCAATATGACTAATATGTTCGTCACTATCTATCATTTTCTTCAAATCCACGATGAAGACTTCGACTCTGCTCTTGACCCAGGGATTGACTCGATTGGGATTGGAGTAAAGATGCCTGATGTTGTTGTAATTGACGAAACTGGACCCTTTGTATTCATCACTGAGCATATTCTCGAAATGCTCAGTGATTTCGTCACAGACTGACTTGATGGAAGACTTGACGGCAGTGTGTATCACCTTGTCGTCTGCGTCCTTGAATTTGTATCCATACCTGAGACCGATGGTTTTCATTACAATATATACACAAAAAATCTTTAAGTCCTGATAAACACAAAAAAGAGAGTGGTAGTTTTTCGTAACATATTTTAAAGAATATATTACAAAAAAGTGCCACTTCTACACAAAACACTCAATCTAGAAATTGTATCTGTAACCTGAATTTCATTTTCACTTGTCTTACACCTATATCACTTCTATCATTGTTCAAAATCCTTCTCACAATCAATTTTGGTGGAAGAGCAGGACAGAAGAACCCCTCACCACTGTGATTGTAATTGTAACATCCCCATTTACCAGCATCACCTCCTACTTTTCTGAGTTGAGATGAGTCAACAGCAAACAATAAATCACTTGGACCACCACTATTGGCATCTAAACTGTTAATGTTAGGAATGTTGGTATGAATACTAATAAATACGTTACTTTCCTTAGCATTGTTATCAGTTCCTGTATTTTTCGTTTGAACAATACCATACACCCACTTAACGAAACAAGGACGATTAAGAATATCACATCTATATTGTGAAATGTCGAAAGTAGTCACATATTTTATATTAGTGCCATCTATTGTTGGAGGGTCAGTCGTCGTTGTGTCACTGGCATCATCGTAATCAAAGATGAAATATTTCTTCGCCTTTTCGATATTCATTATGTTATAAATTAACTAATATAATTAACTTACTGACTGACCGAGAAAGTTCCTGTGGCATCTAGGCGATACACGGCGTGTATTTTGGAGAAAGTATCTACTTGATAAGTAAAAGTGCCATTTTGTATATTGAATAACAGTGTGACATTCAAGTTGTTTCTGGCAGTGTCTATACCACTGACACCAGAATCTTGCTCATATGATTCGAGATTGACACCCAAAATACCGACACCATAATGTGTGAGAGCACTATGGTCTACAGTTACAGCAGTATTGGGAATACCCGCTGTGGTAACACCAAGTCCCTCATCACTACAGTAGGCATCTAATGAAACTAACCCTCCAGAAGATGTGTTGTGAAGCATACCGAATATTTTGGCGACCTCTGCGTATGCTCTCGAGACATTGAGAGCATCTTGCTTACTACCTTTGTATCTACCCTGAACGTCACTGCGTCCAGCAACAGCACCACTTTCTATCGCATTACATTTGATGTCGATTTGAGATTGAGGATAGAGGACATCACCAATGCGTATTTGAAATTTATTGATGTTGGTGATGGTGCGAGTGCTTAAAGAGAACCTTTGTGCGCCAGAAATCGACGTATTTGTAGTGCGCAGGACACAAAACATCGCGCGTAAGGAACGAGACCTGTCGTTGATGATAACTGTCTGGTCACTTGAACCTGTCAAGGCAGAAATGTAATGCTTGTAGGTGTCTCCTCGCCAACAGACTGCGTTGCTATTGTCGCTACGAAGCATTTGATTGAATGCGTTTCTAAAGACACTGTCTTCAATCATCACTATTGGGGCATTGTAAGTAATAGCACTTATTGTGTAAGCATTGTTTGCGTGAGCGGCACTCCATCGACCAATGTTGTTAGTTTGTGCTAATCTCAAGGAAAGGGTGAAACCTCTACTCTCACCTACAGGAATGTATAATCCAGAACCCAAGAAACCACTAATAAGTGGAATACAGAATGTCTTGGATTCAGTTGCTGTGATAGTTTCACTGAGGAAAGGGTCATAATTACCATTACCTCCTGTAGATTTCATTGCGTCAATATTAGTGCCGTGGAACACATTAGAAGCAGCGGTGCTATCGAACGACACTGTGGTGTTCAAGGCATAAATAGAACCACTCAGTGCGTTTTGTTGAATCAAGTGCGACATATTGGATGTATATTGTGTTAACACGGAATGGAGAAGATTGTAGGAAGTGATTCTCTCAATGTCCTGTCCATCACTGATAATCGCCATTTCGTCAATCCACGACCACGCACCACAATCTAGAGTAACATTACTGTGAGTCGCAGCAATGTTGAATTCTAAATAACCTAAACTAGAGTTCAGCATCGCACCTCTGTCTGCTGTCACTTCGATGCGAATCTCGTTTGTGCCGTTGTATGAGAAAGAACCTGAGTGGGTTGGGAAGTATTTGCGATTGTTGGCTCTACCGTCAACAACATTGGGAGCGAGACACGATTGATATCGTGCGCCATCTGGGAATTTTACACTATCCATTTTATAATGTAAGGGTAGAAAATAAAATCACAAATAAAATCGCATTATTAAAACAAACTGGTAGGTTTCTCGTTATCATCCATAATCATACATTCTTTAGGTGCCTCCACATACTTCGCTTCGATGCGACTTCTGTCTTTCGCGTCTGTTTTTCTCTCTTTGGTCGGTTGTTCCTCGCCTGGGGTAGGTAGTTGCTCAACATTGACAGTCGTTATGTCATACATCATAGGTCGTTTCATCGCAGGTTGTCCCAATCGCGTTGTATTCATCTCTATATTAACTACTATATATATATATATATTCAATGGTTAGGTCTATTCTCAACATACAGGACACTTCCTTCACGACAGTAGGCAAGGATATACAAATCACGGACGTTAGTCAAAATTTGTTAGTGGGAACGCTATCCAATCTCGATAATAATAAATTGAATGTAAATGGTAATATTGGAAGTAATGGTTTAACAAGTAGTGATAAGATAAGTTTGACAACATCACCACCCGGGACAACATATCCTTTAAGTTTTTCGTTTTATGTAGCGAATAATGTTTTAGTAGGAGGATTAGACCAATTTAGACTAATAGCACAAGGGTCCGCATCAACAGGACCTACTGCTCCACCTTACGAAAAAATTTTAATGGGCGTATCTACAGCATCAACTTATCCATTTTTAGGGACATTTGATTTTTTTAATGGCTATGTTGAGCGTATAGTCAAACTTAATGATTTTAATGCTAATGTATTAACTGTAAATAATGATAATCAACAATTTTTAGTTAAAGATACTAATAAAAATTTTAGTAGTGGTAATTTTTTAGGAGTTGATAGTAATTCTAAAATAACTCCTATTGATATTTTAGGTGGAGATAATATAAGTAAAGCAACCAGTAGTGGTAATATAACTTTGAATTTAGATAATGTATTAACAAGTATAACAAGTATTAATGGTTATGCATTTAATTTAGCAACAAATATAACAGCCAATCAATTTTTATTAAAGGATACATCTGTGGGTGGTTTTAGTAGTGGTGATTTATTAAATATAAATTCAAGTGGTAAAATTGATAATATAACACCAACAACACTATTAAATACTTTAACAGTAAGTAATGGTTTAGTAAAAGGTGCTAATACTAATACTATAAGTATATCATCAACACCTACAATTTCTATTACTGAAACTATGACTTTATCAGGAGCAACAAATTCTTTATTGAAAATAAAAGCAGTAAGCGATAGTTTCCAACCAAAACTCCAATATTTTCAAGGAGATAATTTGAGGGTATTTCAGCAATACGACCACGGTAATAGTAAATTTGATTTCGCAGTAAAAGAAGCAGCATTACATTTAAAAGCATATACCGATAAAAACGGAGGAACTGGTCGTATTACATTAGACGATGCTATTGTTAAATTACAGGCAGGAGATGATGATAATCCAGCATTAGATATATTAACTTGTTCTTTAACCACAATAAATATGAAAAAGAAATTATGTTTTACAAGTAGCAGTAATAATGATAGATTTATTGTTTTACAAGGAAACGATATTACAAGTGATAGTAGAATTATTGGTTATAGTAATAGAATTGATTTGATAGGAAAAGAAACAAGCACAAGTAATCCTGCTATTAGGTTTATCTCTGGTTCTACAACAGTTTTTCAAATGTATAGTAATAAAATAAGAATAAACAAACTATTTGATATTAATTCACAAGTTTTACAGTTTAAGGCAAATGATGGAAGTCACACAATTCGTTATTCTTCAACTAATATGGATGGTTTATTAATTGAGGGTTATGGTAATACAAGTCTTCCATTTTGTAGAATAGAGAGTGCTAATCAAGACCAAGTTGTTATGGACTTTTACCCTGATAAAATGAAAATGTATAAATCGTTGTATATGAACCAAAACACTATTTATATGACTGATAATGAATTTCACTATATAAAATTTAATGGAAGTGGTATGGACGGTATTGAAGTAGGTGGTTATGGGTCAAATGGTTCTCTCGAAGTCCCTGTATTTAGGATTAAAAGAACTAATGGTGATACTTTATTTGAGGCAAAACAGAAGTGTATAGAAATGTATAAACCATTATATATGAATTCTTCTAACGCAAGTAATAGACCAATATATCTACATACAGACGAGAACTTTTTCATTAAATATAAATTTGTTAATGCTACTGGTAATAAAATAAATGGAACTGATTTAGGGGGCTATGGAGGAAATGACGGCACAGATTTTGCATCTGTTAGAATAACGGCAACTGATGCTAATTATGCTGGAACAATAGCAGAGTATTTTCCAAAAAATATAAAAATGTATAAACACGCAGGAGTTATTTTAGACAATAATACGCAGTTTCCGTTAAGTGAAAATGATGCTTTTACGATTAGGAAAGATGGTTTATGTAATCTTTTAATAAGAAGTTTCAGTGATTATTCACAAGTACAACTTCAAGCAAGTAATAATTATAATGCTTCAATAGCATATACTGGTTCTCAATTTAGAATAGAAACAGTAAATCAAGAATTCAAAACAGTCGCAAGTCATCATAATTTTTTTAATGGAAGCAGTCTTCGTTTAGCATTTCAAGGCGACACTAATTTAGTAGTATATAACGGAAGCACAGTAAAATTTGCGAGTAATGATGGTAAAAACGCACATTCAAGTAGAGATTACAAGAACAATATTAATGATTTAGTAGAAAGTGATAGTATCAATATAATTAAAAATATTAATCCTGTATCATTTGAATATTTAGAACAATATTGGGACGAACACGACAGGGCTGATTCTGGTAATTGTGACCTACGAAAAGGATTTATATGGGAAGATATGAAACCTATATTACCACAAGCAACACGGACTATTAATTCGAATAATCCTGACGAACCTACTACGAAGACATTAGATATAAGGATGGTAATTCCTGATTTAACTAAAACAGTTCAATATTTATTAAATAAAGTAGAAACATTAACCGAACAATTATCAACACAGGCAACTTTAATTAGTAATTTACAAAGTCAAATCAACTCGTGAATAAATCACTGGTTATATATATGACTATCGACCCTTTACTCGTCCCTACGATACTCAGTTTATGCTTTCAAGGCACAACCCAAATCATCAGTCAAATTCAGCACAGCAGATGCACATCCATTCGAGGATGTGGATTGGAGTGTATCAGGCAGGTGCCACCTGAACAAAATGAAGAACCAGCATCCACAGAACAAGCACCAGCAGTGTCTCCCAGAAGATGTTCTCTAGACAATCAACAATAATCAGCGAACCTCCCAACCTTCCTTGTCCCTTCTTTCCACATAATATTCAGCATCACTCAATAGGATTTTCAATTCCTTGCGTGAGTATTGCTGGTAATAATACCATTCATACGTCCTATAATCAAAGTTTTTGGGAAAGTTTTCCTTTATGTTAATGTAATGTTGTAATTCGATAATGTGCTCAACAAGGTAGCCTCTATTTCCACTGATACAGCAACAACTCCTACATCTGGTATTGTCTATTGAAATAACATCGCGTGTAATCTCTATATCATTTACACAAAGCACCCATCACAAGGGGAAGTGGCAGAAAGTTGTATCGTATTCTCTAAAATAAGTTACGAAAAACTGCCACATCATCACAAAACACTCATCATATCTTCCGTTAGATTGACCTTGTCGAAGTTCTTGTAATACTTGTTGCCCACGCTCTCGTCTGTCTTGATGAGCAGGAAGTTGAAGGGTTCATCCCAGACGAAACTACACATTCTTTTGAAGTCCTCCCAACTCAAGTCGTGCGCGTATTCCCTCCAGATTGTGTCTAGTTCCTGGCGATTGTTGGTGCGAAACACGAAGAGTTCGCTGATGGCGTTCCTGAATTCCGTGCACAGCAGGTTATACTTCTGTGAAATAATGATGACGCTGACACCACCAGACTTCTCGTTGTCAGGGGAGTGAGTGATGTGTCTACGATTGAGTATCATTTTAGACAGAATCATCTTGTTGTGAGACTTGCGTTGAGACTGAATGTCCTTGATGACATCATCGAATATATATAGTTGATTGTTGTTCTCGTTGGAAGCCTTCTCGTCATCTAATAGTTCCTGAAGCACCTCACCATCGTATCTGTGAAACTTGCGATCCTCGTGTATCTTCAGTTTGTTGCTGTCGAGTGTATCTATACTGTTACTGAACAGATACACGTGGTCGAAGACCTTCCAGTAAAACTGAGGTATCTGGGGTGACTTAGGGGTTCTGTGTGAATGTATCAGGTTGAACCAGAGGACGGACTTGCCTGACTTGGGACTTCCACATATATAGTAGAAGAAGTTCTTGGGTCGCAGTGGTGCTGGAGGAACATAGGGTAAGTCCTTCAGTGAGTCGCAGGACATCTCGATTTTGGGGATGTATAAGTTGTCTTTATTTCGTTCTACAGTGAAAACCATAACTATATTAGATACTGTCAAAAAAGTTCTCTGCTATAAAGGTAAAGTAATGACGCGAAAGAAAGCATCCCCCAAAAGAACACACAATACACACATAAAACAGTCGCAGAACAGAGTCAGTAAAGGTGGGTCGCAGAACAACATCGACATCAAAATCAATCTGGGTAAGAGAGCTCCAGCAAACAAGAAGAAAGTCGCAGACCTGAACAGACTGGAGAAGGCATACAGTGAATTCGTGAGACTACGAGATACTGCCAAACAGAACAACATCACAATCCCTGCGTCAATAGGTGCGTTCCCCAAGATTGACACGAGTGACCCAGACAGTGTCATCAAAGCAACTGAAGATTTAGAAAGAAGAATAAAGTCATTAGAGGAGTTCGAAAGCGATATTATTCAGGGTGATTATATGAGGCAGTATGGTGCCAGTGCTGAACCCTTTACACCCACTGGTTCTCGTTCCAGTTCATTCAGTTCAGTGGGAAGTGCGCCCAATTCAGTATATAGACAAGGATTACAAAATGTAATGGAAAGAGCACAAAAAACACTAAACAATACAACACCAGCATCCACCACAGTCCCCGAAAATTACACAATGGACGCAGCAGTTCCAGTGTTTCCTAATCAACTGGGTGACCAATCGTCAACACCAGGTTCCATTTCGAATATGCGAAGACCTGCTGTCGAAGAACCCATTGGCGCACTAACAGAAAGTGTTGACCAATCGAGTGACACTACAAATCAAGCAACGTCACCACAAACAACACAAACACCAGTAGACCAAGCAGTCAATATCGCAGAAAACACGCTTGGAACGCAAGTTGAGAGAGACTTCGATGATGCGTTGGATACAGCAGAAGACATACCCGACGCCTTGTCTCAAATGTCGCAGATTGGTAATCAGTCAATGATTGAAACACAGGAGGGTAACACGCAAGAGAGACCTACACCACCTGCGAACATTGATTACTCACAATACTGGAACACTGACACACCTGGAAGTCGCCCCAGTCTGGGTTCATCTGGCACAACAGGAAGGCG
>Ga0181405_1000189_pt1 | contig 21186 bp, 19 predicted proteins | sample 28SPOviralmetaG_FD_130134 | JGI IMG/M metagenome (GOLD analysis project Ga0181405, IMG submission 130134) | Marine viral communities from the oligotrophic San Pedro Time Series (SPOT) site, San Pedro Channel, CA, USA - 28 SPOT_SRF_2011-11-29 | ecosystem: Environmental > Aquatic > Marine > Strait...
AACCAAATCCAAGGTAGATGACATACTCAAGTCACTACCAACACTGGACATGTAACTATGCAGACTAACACTAGGTGCATGGATATGTGGCGTGGTAACAAGCTGTACCACGTTAACGAGAATGCGAACGTGCGCAGGGTAATACTCAAGCGCACCAAGCATCTACCTAAAAATGTTCTACAGTGTAGAACTTCTAACCGAGGAACGAAGCTATGAATAACGTATATGTAAGCAGTATTGAAGAGATTGTCCAACTACTATTACACGTAGGTGGTAAACGCACTGTACTAATCGAGGGTGACATGGGTATTGGTAAGTCTAGCCTACTCAAAACACTCAAGCGATTGTTACCCGATCACATTGCATGTCTGTTTGATTGTACCACTAAGGATCTTGGTGACTTGTTTATACCTGATCTCAATCGTAAACTAGGTTGTGTATCATTCCTACCCAACGAACAGTTTGGTATACACCTTGATAAGCCCTTGATACTCATGCTTGACGAACTGGGCAAAGCTAACCCATCAGTCAAGAACGCGTTACTTGTTGTCATGCTCGAGCACATGATTGGCAACCAACAACTACCCGAGGGTAGCATTGTGTTTGCAACTACCAATCTGGGTGCAGAGGGTGTCGGTGATATGTTACCACCACATGCACGCAATCGTATCATCACAGTACGTATGCGCAAGCCGTCATCTGATGAGTGGATCAACAACTACGCTATCAACAACGACGTACACCCATCAGTCATGGGTTTCGTACGTGAGTTTCCACAAGTCATGCAGTCATTCACTGAGGTTAACAGCCCCGATGACAACCCATACATCTATCACCCCAAGCGACAAGCTAAATCATTCTGTACACCACGTTCACTCGAGTGTGCATCTGACATACTACACCAACGTGAGCACCTATCCGATGACACGTTAACAGGCGCATTGATTGGTACTATCGGTGAGCGTGGTGCACTCGACATGATGGCGTTCGTCAAACTAGCCGACAAGCTACCAACGCTCGAGTCCATCAAGACTGACCCAATGAATGCAATCGTACCCGACAGTGCCAGTGCTGTATGTATGGTCGTGTATCGTGCACTTGCATCACTCGACAAAGCGTGGATTGATGCTTGGTTCAAGTACATGGGTAGGTTGAGTAAGGAAGCGCAAGGTCTGTTCGCGCTCGGTATCAAACCTGACACATACAAGAACAAGTCACTCGTTACCACCAACAAGAGTTTCACTGCTTGGTGTCGTGAGAATAACTACATGTTCGGTGCAGACAAATCTGAGTCGCTAATCTGACAGCAGAACAACGCATACACAAAGCGGTTGTATCTATCGTCAATCACCCACTGTACTTTGCACTAGCAGGTGTACTGATGGTGGGCAAGCGTGAGGTACGTGACGATATACCGACAGCGTGTACCAATGGTCGTGACGAGTTCTATGGTCGTGCGTTTGTTGACAGTCTGACTGATGCCCAACTACGTTTTGTAATACTGCATGAGTGTTACCACAAAATGTACAAGCATCTTACAACGTGGCATCACCTATGGCTACGCTGTGCTATGACAGCCAACAGAGCGATGGACTATGTCATCAACATACAGATACTCGACGCACACAAAGACGACGGGTTCGTCGATGGCATTGATGGTATGTGTTACGACACCAAGTATCGTGGTTGGGCTACACCCAAAGTGTTCAACGACATCTACCAGCAACAGCAACAAGACAATGGTTCTGGTGGTAACGAGTCAACAGGTGATGGGCAACAGTCGTCCAGTTCGTCGCAACAGTCTAGCCAACAGCCGTTCGATGAGCATGACTGGGAAGGTGCGCAAGAGATGACCGACGAGGAGCAGAAAGAGTTATCCAAAGAGATTGACGATGCGATACGTCAGGGTGCTATCAGTGCAGGTAAGATGGGCAGTGGTGGTGAGCGTACAGTAGCCGACCTACTCGAACCACAGGTTGATTGGCGTGAGGTGTTACGTGAATACATCACCACACACTGTAGTGGCTCTGACTATGCTACATACAACCGACCCAACCGCAGACGATTGCACACAGGTATGTATTTACCTAGCGGTATATCCGAGCAGGTTGACGAGTTAGTGGTTGCTATTGATACGTCAGGCTCTATCGGTCAGCGTGAGTTATCGGTGTTCCTATCCGAGATCAAGTCTATCTGTGAGACAGTACACCCCAAGTGTCTACGTGTACTGTATTGGGACACTGAGGTATGTCGTGACGAGAAGTATGAGATGCACGAACTACATGACATGGTCGAGTCTACCAAGCCCGAGGGTGGTGGGGGTACAGATGTTAACTGTGTAACAAGTTACATGGCAGAGAACAACATCAGCCCGCAAGCATCAATCGTACTGACTGATGGTTATTTGTATGGCGGTTGGGGTTCTTGGTCAAATCCAGTGTTGTGGTGCATACTAGACAACCGCAGTGCAACACCTAACTGTGGTTCAACAGTACATGTTAAATCAGGAGATATGATATGAGTGAATCATTTGGTATGGGCATGGAAGCCGTACACCGACGCATGGAGTGGGACAGGGCAGTGGCAGAAGTACAGGAAGCAGTAGAGTTTAGGCTACAAGCTATGACAATGCGCTACTCTCATTGCACTGAAGAAGAAAGAGAACGGCTTGCCCAAGCATGGGCAAGAATATTACAGGGATAAGGTACATCTTACCCCCTAACGTAAGTAAACAACTGATAACAAGTTCTACAGTGTAGAACTTTATTGAGGAACTAAACTATGGCTATGTTTCATTTTAATCTAAATACTTTCGCAGAAGTAGAACGACGCTACGACAGCGTCAAACCAATACGTACTACAGGTCAAGTACCACTCGGTGATCGTGCGCGTAAGTGGGAGCACATCATCAAGGTCAACAAGAACAAGTACGTACTCATGGACAAGATACCCGACGATGAGGGTAACAGGTTCTGGTGTGGTAGCACCAAAGAAGAGATAGCACGTGCGCCTGTTACGTGGACAAGATGTGCGCATACTGGTATCGAAAAAATCCGAGTGCGCAACGACTATGGTGACACGTGTCACAATCAACGCTATTCATTCTTAGCACGTGCGCTACCGAGGTGTATGGATTTTCTGGTTCAACATGGTAAGCAATACGTCATACATGGTGATACTAATCATTACCTACCCAAGTCTACGTGGGTCAACAGTCACATGTATAAGTCGCTAATTGATATGCGTACAAGTCATGGCGAGACTAGATGGAATACACAGACTATGACAAAGACTGATGATGGTAAGTACCTAGACTTTGAGCGTGATTCATTCAAGTCACGTGAACAGTGGACATGTACAACCGCACGTCACAAACAACCTGTAACACGTATCAAGATAAGCGCAGACAAGCGTGAGTATTACGAAGCTATACGTGAGTATGCCGAATGGGCTTGGGTGATGCAAAGCATATTGATGAACCGCGATCACTACGACTGGGAACACCAACGACTTATACGACAACAGTGTGGTGATGCGGTAACCGACAGTGATGTGTTTCGTGATATGTTGATAGACCCTACCGATGAGCGACGTTCGCCTGTAGCCATAGCTATACTGGGTGAAATATCCGAGTACGATTGGCAGACCCAAACGTCATCACCACCCGAAGACGAGAAGAAGTTTATGAGTAGGTTCAAGTCACAGGTTGACAAGTTAGCCAACTTCAAAATCAAGTACCAAGACTACAAATAGGAGATATGAAATGTTTTTAACCGCCATACCAAGAAGGATAAATTACCACAAAAAGGGTGATACTGGACGACCAATAAGTGCAGTGAAAGACTTGAGAGAAGCTACGAAGAACGACAAACGCCACGAGTACGAGTGGGGTAAGTTCTGTCAGTTCTTTGATGACTTTGTATACAAAGCTACGATGCACCTACCCAACGTAGAATTTGTTATGACTACAGTGTCAACAACTAAATATGAGGTAGTGGTGTTTTACAACGATGATTTGTGTGAGATGGGTAGACTGAGTACCACGTACTACGATGGTAACTTACAATACCACGTGCAGAGTCAAGCCATACAGAACCAACGATACTGCCCACACAATTCACCCGATGACCACCACACGTTATCGAGCAAGAATATATCGAAAGCCGTAGCCAATGCGCGTAAATACTTGCGTCCCAATACAATGTCCGATATTGCTAGGTCAACACATGATATCGTGGAACAAAGAGTTATGAAGCATCGTGGTGACGTAACTAGTGAACGTACAAATCGAGCACGCGAGGTGGGATTCGAGGTAAGTCCTGCAGGTCAATTGCCTGACATAGCACAAACAGTTATGGATATGCACCGAATGGGGTTGATGACTGTAGATGAGGAGTTAGATAGAAAGCTAGGCACGCTGTACGATGCCATTGACGAGTACGATAAACTACTTGGTGAAGATGACGAGTACATGACATGTGTGTGGATAAAGAATGATGAGATACAGATGCACCCATTCGATGTACACTACAGACATGCCAGTCAAGCCACGAGAGTAAGTCGTGGTCAAGCACCTTGGGACGCGAGCTTTGGACGACACCCCTGCGCAATACCACGTAACGAGTTACCAGATAGTGTGGCGGATAGGGTAGCTGTGTTAGATGTCTTAGGTGTTAATGATTTTGTATATGATGTTGGCGTTAAGTTATCAGATAGTGTATATTACGTTAGGTACGACTGGGGATACCCAGAATAATAAAAGTTCTACACTGTAGAACAAAAATAATGTAAGGAGTGACGTATGGCTATGACCCCTGAAAGAAAGGTCAAGAAAAAAGTAGCCGACTATCTAAGAAGTATAGGTGCATACTTTTTCTATCCCGCAACTGGTGGGTATGGTAGAAGTGGTGTGCCTGACATAGTCGGTTGTTATAAAGGAAGATTCTTTGGTATAGAGTGCAAGGCGGGTACAAACAAGCCTACTGAGTTACAGAAGAATGAGTTAAAGCAAATCGCCCAAGCAGGTGGTATTGCTACTGTAACCAATGAGGATACAATACACACCCTTCAATATATATTGAATGGTTTACCCGAACCTGACCCTAACCAACTGGAATTAGACCTGTGACCGAATTAGTATCAAACCCTGTAGTAAAAGCTGAACTTGAACCCATTGACATTGCAATACGCAAAGAGCGTAAGCGTGTATGGGATTTAGAAGATGAGACTGGTGACGAGGTAAACTCTCACTGGTTAGAGTATCTGTGTCGTGCTAAGGCGCGTGGCGTACAGCACATTGTATTAAACTTTTAGGAGAATGATATGGAAGATTTTAAAATAGATAAAGAAAACACTTTTACCAAGCGCGATGTGGAAGCAGTGCATAGGTTAGCAGAAAAAATATACGTGGCAAGTTTTGCAAACTCCGATGAAAATGGCTACGTTACAACAAGCGATGCGTGGGATTACGCTGTTGGCTTTCACTCACACGCCCTAGCAATGTGGGAGTTATCTGATTTGCCTACAGATGAACAAGGAAACTTTTTGGAGGAGAAATAAGATGGTTGATGCAAGCCCTAAAGAATGGGACGAACTAAGAGAGAAGCACCCTGAACTTATCGAGAAGTATGAAAACTTTTTGAACGAGGTGGGTGACGATCCAGTCAATAACCCGAACCATTACAATACAGGTGGAGTAGAATGTATTGAGGGTATCGAGTCTAGTATGAGTCCTAACGCGTTTCTAGGTTATCTCAAGGGTAACTGTATGAAATATATGTGGCGTTATGAGTACAAGGGTAAGCCCCTTGAGGATTTAGAAAAGGCTCAATGGTATCTCAATCTGCTTATAGAACGGAATAAGTAATGGATCTTATTACGTTAGACTTTGAGACGTATTACGACAAAGATTTCTCACTACGTAAGATGACAATGGAAGCCTACATTCGTGACCCTCGCTTTGAGGTGATCGGTGTAGGTGTTAAACTGAATAGTGGTGAGACTGAATGGGCAAGTGGTACGCATGAGCAGATTAGTAGTTATCTACATTCTTTTGATTGGAGCAACGCTATGCTCCTTTGCCATAACACTTTGTTCGACGGTGCTATTATTTCTTGGCTCTTTGATATACAACCTCGCGTCTATGCTGATACTCTTTGCATTGCTCGCGCACTACACGGTGTCGAGGTTGGTGGATCTCTTCATGTGCTTAGTCAAAGGTATAATATTGGAACTAAAGGCACGGAAATTTTAAATGCCGTAGGTAAACGTAGAGAAGACTTTACACCAGAAGAACTTAGTAGGTATGGTGACTACTGTGTCAACGATGTAGAGTTAACCTATAAGTTGTTTATGCTTATGGGTAAGAACTTTCCTAAACAAGAGATGCGCATCATTGACATGACATTGCGTATGTTCACCGAACCAATGCTAGACCTAGACATTGGACTACTTCAAGAACACCTAGAAAATACCATCAAGATAAAAGAAGATTTGATAGAGTCAAGTGGTGTCACACGTGAACAGCTAATGAGTAACCCCAAATTTGCCGAACTACTGGTATCAATGAATGTCGATCCCCCGATGAAAACAAGTCTCACAACAGGCAAAGAAACCTACGCATTCGCAAAAAGTGATGAGGGATTTAAAGCGTTACAAGAACACGAAGACCCACGTGTACAGGCACTTGTTACTGCACGTTTGGGTACTAAAAGTACGCTAGAAGAATCACGTACTGAGAGGTTTATAGGTATTGCTAAACGCGGATTAATACCTATCCCAGTGAGGTACTATGCCGCGCATACAGGTAGATGGGGTGGTGATGACAAAATCAACATACAAAACCTACCCAGTCGCGGTGCTAATGGTAAGAAGTTGAAGTCCAGTATCATCGCGCCAGTAGGTTACACACTAGTTGATTGTGATTCATCACAAATCGAGGCACGTGTACTTGCATGGTTGGCAGGGCAAGACGATCTAGTCCAAGCCTTTGCTGACAACGAAGATGTGTATGTCAAAATGGCATCTAAGATATACAACGTCAAAGAGAAAGACGTTACCAAAGAGCAGAGGTTTGTAGGTAAGAGTACGATACTTGGTGCAGGTTATGGCATGGGTGCGGTTCGGTTTGCTGAGCAGTTGGGAGCGTTTGGTACAAAGATAGAAGTAGATGAGGCACGTAGGATTATATCTATCTACAGAGATTCAAATTGGAGAATAGCTCAATTCTGGCGTGAGTGTCAGAACATGTTAGTGAGTATGTCTCGAGGAGAGGCAGGTGCAGTGGGTACAAACAACCTACTTACCTACAGAGATAACTCGATAAAGTTGCCAAGTGGTCTGCGTATGCGGTATGGTGACTTAAATTATGAACAAGGCGAACGCGGTTTAGAGTTTAGTTACATGACAAGGCGTGGTCGCACAAGGATCTACGGTGGTAAGGTTACAGAGAATGTGTGCCAAGCTATCGCTAGGTGCATCATGGGTGAACAGATGTTGGCTATTGCCAAGCGGTACAAGCCTGTATTAACAGTGCATGATTCCGTGGTATGCTGTGTACCTGATGATGAGTTAGAAGAGGCTAGACAATACATAGAAGATTGTATGAGTACGACACCTTCATGGGCAGAAGGTATGCCTATAACGTGTGAGTCTGGCATTGGTAAATCTTATGGAGACTGTGAATAATGGCTAAAGATAAAATAGAAAAAGCAATCAAAGAAGCACATGAAGTGGCTGATGAAGCTATTGATGAACTACAAGAGGATATTACAGAGGCACGTAACTCTGTTATGGAATGGCTACACACGGAACGCACTTTCAAGCAAGCTGAACTTCTTGTAGCAGGTCTAGGTGTACTAGCAATAATCTGGGCTGTAGGTAGCATGTAATGAGCATAACGCCTTGGTCATTCAGTAAAATTAAATCCTTTGAACAATGCCCAAAGAAGTTTTATCATCTAAAGGTAGCGAAGGATTATAAAGAGCCTGAGACTGAGGCGATGCTTTATGGTACTGCTGTGCACGAAGCGGCAGAGGAGTACATTCGAGATGGAAAGCCGTTACCCCCTGAGTACGATTATATAAAAGCCCCACTAGATTCATTGAACATGAAACAGGGGAACAAACTTTGTGAATACGAGATGGGGTTGACGGCTGACCTTGAACCTTGTGGGTTCTGGGACGATAACTGTTGGTACAGGGGTATAGCTGATTTAGTTATACTTGACGAAGAAAACAAAACTGCTTGGGTAATAGATTACAAGACAAGCAAGAACACACGTTATGCTGACAAGGGACAGTTAGAACTTATGGCGTTGTGTGTATTTAAACATTTTCCTGAAATTGAGACTGTACGTGGCGGTCTTTTGTTTGTAGTATGTAACGAGTTAATACGTGATACTTACAAGTCAAGCTCCGCTGGTAAGTTATGGGAAAAGTGGTTAGCTGATTACAACCGCATGGAACAGGCGTGGAAAAAAGATGTATGGAATGCTCACCAAAGTGGGTTATGTAAACGACATTGCATTGTTACAGAATGCGTGCATAATGGTAGACACTGATGAGAAAGAAACGTAAAAAACAAGTTAATGCTCCTGTTGGCAGTGAAACCTTTGAAAGAAGAATGGAACGCCAACGTGCTAGGCGTGCGTTTGATAAAAAGAATGGTAAAGCCGCACGCAAAGGTAAAGATATAAGTCACAACAAGATGTTAAAGAACGGTGGCAGTAATAAAGATGGTTACAAATTAGAAAGTCCTAGTAAGAATAGATCTAGGAATGGGCATAAGCCTAAGAAATAGTTTTTGCTTGGTGTGTCAGACGCTTAGCTTGATGCGTCGTTAAACAACGTGGTTCGTTCCTCCTCCTTTGCGGTGCTTATAACCACAAAAATCGAGTTAGCTATGGGTTCGATTAAAGTCCCACATAGCAGACCTAGCCCCATCTGTAGCGACATCGGGGCTAATTTTATCGTAGACGGACACCGTTTTACGAGGTTCACTGATGGAGAATAAAAATTGAAGATAGTAGATAACCGCGCACTGTTACTTAACCTAAGATCACCCGGGCGGGTTACGAGTGTTATACCAAAGAGTAAGAAGTTATCAGAACATGAAGTATTAGTTAATTGGGGAGTTGATGAAGTGCAAGTATTACGTAACATAGGTATCAATGCGCCTTCACCTATTGAAGGTAAGTATGAGTGGACAGGTAGATACGATCCGTACGAACACCAAAAATCTACAGCAAGTTTCTTTACGCTAAATAAAAAATCATTTTGTTTTAATGAACAAGGTACAGGCAAGACAGCCAGTGCTATTTGGGCATCAGATTACTTGTTAAATCAGGGCAAGATAAACAGGGTGTTAGTTATATGCCCTCTATCTATTATGGAATCGGCATGGCGTAACGACTTATTTAATTTTGCCATGCACCGCAAGGTAGATGTAGCGTATGGTTCAGCCAAGAAGCGCAGAGAGATAATCGAAGGTGACGCTGAGTACGTGATAATAAATTACGATGGTGTGGAGATTGTACAAGAATCTGTACAACAAGGTGGCTTTGATTTAATTATTGTAGATGAAGCTACACACTATAAGAATGTACAGACCAAGCGGTGGAAGACACTTAACAAGTTAGTGGGTAAGGATACTTGGTTGTGGATGATGACAGGTACACCTGCGGCACAAAGTCCAACCGATGCGTTTGGCATAGCTAAACTTGTAAACCCAACCGCACTACCTCGGTTTTTTGGATCGTTTCGAGACCAAGTAATGGTCAAGGTAACAAACTTCAAGTGGATACCAAAAGACGATGCTACTGACAGGGTGCACCGAGTCTTACAACCTGCCATACGTTACACCAAAGAAGAGTGCCTAGATTTACCACCTATGGTTTATGTTAAGCGTGAAGTAGACATGACTGCGCAACAAAATAAATACTACAAAGAATTAAAGAACAAGATGATTATGCAAGCAGCAGGGGAGCAAATCACCGCTGCGAATGCGGCAGTAAACATGAACAAGTTACTCCAAATATCATCTGGCGCTGTATATACCGATACTGGTGAGTCATTGGAGTTTGATATAACTAAAAGATATAAAGTGCTACGTGAGGTCATTGATGAGTCAAGTAAGAAAGTTCTAGTCTTTGTACCTTTCAGACATACCATACAGTTACTCACTGACAAGCTACGCAAAGATGGTATATCCACAGAGGTAATCAATGGTGATGTACCTGCACCCAAACGTACTGATATATTTAAACGCTTTCAAGAACAAGACGACCCAAAAGTTTTAGTTATCCAACCACAGTCTGCGGCACACGGTGTAACACTTACAGCGGCAAACACTGTGGTGTGGTGGTCGCCCACCAGTTCGTTAGAAACGTACGCGCAAGCGAATGCTAGGGTGCACAGATCAGGTCAGGATCAGAAGTGTACGATTGTCCACCTACAAGGATCTTACGTAGAGAAACGTGTTTACACATTATTGGACAATAGAATAGACATACACACAAAAATGATTGACTTATATAAAGAAATACTTGACTAGTACACAATCATACGCTATTTTGTCTATCCCTTTTGTAAAGGAGCGTTAAATGAGTGAAGAAAAGTTAACTGCTGAGAAGCTAACTACTGTTTATTTGAAGATAAAAGATAAGCGTAGTGAGTTATCAGCAGAGTTTAAAGAGAAAGATGCTGAGTTATCCGAGCAGTTAAATAAAGTTAAGAAGGCTTTGTTGGAATACTGTCAGGAAGAAGGTGTCGATAGTGTAAGAACTTCTGCGGGATTGTTTTACCGTTCTGCTCGTACACGTTATTGGACTAGTGATTGGTCTTCAATGCACGAGTTTATTCTTGAGCATGAAGCACCTGAACTGTTAGATAAACGTGTGAATCAGGGCAACATGAAACAGTTTTTGGAAGAGAACCCCGACCTTGTACCTAAAGGTCTTAACGTAGATTCTGAATACGTTGTATCAGTAAGGAGAAAATGATGTCAGATAATTTTGTTCCAATCGGTGACGTAGCAGATAAGTTTAGTGTATCTAAACACACAGTCAGGCAGTGGTTGCGTAAAGGCAAGATCCCTGCGGATATGTATGTGAAGATCGGTAACACTTATCGTTACAACCTTCAAGGGATTGAAAACGCCTTTTTGAATACCAATAAAGATTCGGTAGTAGAAGAGGCGGTCAGTGACTATGAGTTTGGCACTGACATGTTAGACGAGGACTTCTAATGAGAAGGTTGAGCATACGTGGTGGTACGTTTACCGACATTGCTGATAGGGAGCAAACTCCTTTAGGTGATATGGTAAATGTAATCATCGTGAATGCCGCGCCTGTATCAAGATCATATTTTGGTAATGAGTTTGACCCTAACAAGTCTACTGCGCCAGTCTGTTGGTCTGATGATACACAACGACCCTCTACCAAGGTATTAGAGGATAACGTGCAATCACGTAGGTGTATGGACTGTACACAGAATGTACGTGGTTCTGGTGAGCATGGTGGTAGGGCTTGTCGGTTTCAACAACGACTTGCTGTTGTGTTTGAAGGAGATCTCGAAGAGGTGTATCAGTTGCAGATACCTGCCAGTTCTATATTCGGCAGAGCGCAAGGTGGTAACATGGGTATGCAAGAGTATGCTCGTCACCTATCTTCACATGATACGTCTGTTATTGCTGTCGTTACAAACATTACGTTTGATAAAGATAGTGTTGTTCCAAAACTTTATTTTAAACCTATGCGACCTATTGAGAAAGGTGATGGGCTAAAGATAGCAGAGATGGTGGTACACGAAGATACAAAACGTGCTATCACATCGTTCGTCCCTGTAACTAGCGAACCCTCACCCTTCGGCAAAGTGGAAGGTGGGTTTGATATAAATGCAAACTAAGGTAAATTAATTATGGCTAATACAAATAGCAGTTATATTATAGAAAACGTTGAGGCTCTCTGGCCTCGTATTAATAAACCATACCGTTTTGATAACGCAGAAAATCGCACTGTACCGTGTACCGCGTTTGACGATGGTGCTAAATACGAGATTAAATTTCGTATGACAAAAGATCAAGCTAAGGCTTTGTATCTTGAAATGTGTAAGGCGTATGAAGAACGCAAAGAAAAAGGGTGGCCTGAGAAAGTTGATAACCCATTCACCAAAGATGACGATGGTATGTATGTGTACAAAGCCACGTTGAAAGGTGCGTATGGTAAAGAGGCTACACTTAAACCTGTACAAGTGGACTCTAATGGGAGTAAACTACCAGAAGATTTCATGTTAACCACAGGCAGTACAGTCAATGTGGCTGTAATCTTTGTGCCCTATAACATGCGTGAAGCAGGAATCTCACTACGTTTGAAAGCGGTACAAGTAATTAAATATGTACCTATGGAATCTAGCACGCCATTCGGTAAGGTTGAAGGTGGCTTTACATTCCAGAAAGATGATAACCCTTTTGAGGTTGTTGAAGCTAAACCTACTACCAATGTTATTGAAGGTGAGTTTGGTGATACACCTGAACCAAAGAAAGTCAGTAAAAAAGCAACACCTAAACCAAAAAAGACTGACGCTGATCTTGCATCAATCGTAGACGACTGGGACGACTAGTCCCACAAACTTAGCTAGGTATAACCGAAAAGGGGGCAACCGCCCCCCTGCTATCTCCACCCTCGGAATTAGGAATGTATTATGGATGCAGAAGTATTTTTGCGGCACGTCACAGGGGAAGACGGATACTACTGTTTATTTGCTGTTAAGCTAGGACAAAATGACAGGCCACAAACGTTTCATACAGACTATGATTCGTTACTACAAGAAGCACGTAAGCTAGATGCTCGTGGGTATAGCCCATACTTCGCACTGGCTACGTTTGAAGAAAGTGGTACTCGTGTAGCTGACAACGTAAAACAGTTAAAGTCTTTCTTTATGGACATCGACTGCGGGGAAGGCAGAGATTATCCAACGAAGAAAGAGGGACTACAAGCCCTACAAAGATTTTGTAAGAAGGTTGAACTACCAAGACCGTTGTTAGTTGATTCAGGTAGGGGGGTACATTGTTACTGGCCTTTGTCTGAACCTGTCAGCAAGGAAGTGTGGAAGCCTGTAGCCGAGCACCTTAAACAGCTATGTAAAAATCATGGTTTTATTGTTGACCCATCAGTAACTGCCGACGCGGCTCGTGTACTACGTATACCTACTACGCACAACTATAAGACTGAACCGCCAACAGAAGTAACGTTCTTTAGTGAGCATGTACCAGAGTATGTGACGCTAGACGAGTTTGCTAAATGTATTGGTGCGGATAAGGTAGAAACAAAGTCACTTGAGCCTATGCCTAACAGCGCAGTTATGGATGCGTTGATGGGTAACAAGCAATTTAAATTTAAAGATATTATCACTAGAGAATCTAGCTGTGCGCAGTTAGTTGACATAGTAGTAAAGCAAGACGGTTGTAGTGAGCCTATGTGGCGAGCAGGGCTGTCTATAGCTAAGTTCTGTTCTGATGGGCAGAAAGCCGCACACGTTATGTCTAAGAATCACCCTGAGTATTCACCAGAAGAAACACAGGATAAGTTTGATAAAATTAAAGGGCCTTATCAATGTGCACACTTTGATGAGTTCAAGCCTGATGTATGTACCAAGTGCCCACACTGGGGCAAGATCAAATCACCTATAACTTTAGGTGGCAGTATAAGAGAAGCTACCGAAGAAGATAATATAGTAGAAGTACCTGCACTTGACCTGCCAAACACACCTACTACTACGTATGTAATTCCGACATACCCAAAGCCATACATACGTGGCGCTAGTGGTGGTGTATATATACGTACCACAGATGAGGAAGGTGATCCTACTGAGGAACTTATATACCACAACGACATTTATATTGTCAGTCGTATTGTAGATGTCGAACTAGGGGAAGTTGTGGTAATACGTTTACACCTACCACAGGACGGTGTACGTGAATTTACAGTTCCACTTACAGCAGTAACTTCAAGAGAAGAATTTAGAAAACAGATGTCCATGCAAGGCGTGGCAATAACAAAGATGGATAAACTTATGACTTATATGACTACTTGGATTAACGAGTTGCAAGCTACTACAAAAGCTGACTTGGCTCGTACCCAGTTTGGTTGGACTGATGATACACATAGTGCATTCATTTTAGGCAATCAAGAAATATCAAGAAATGGTGTAAAGAGTAACCCACCATCTAAAGCTACAGCAGGTTTGATGAGTGCGTTCAAACCAAAAGGTACGCTAGAGCAGTGGAAAGAAATGGCTAACTTCTATAACCGTGATGGCTTTGAGTTACACCAATATATAGTAGCTAGTGCTTTCGGTTCACCACTTATGTCGTTAATGCCTATCGCATGTTCGAGCTTACACGTTCATAGTAAGGAGTCTGGACTAGGTAAGACCACTGCTATGTACGTAGGAGCGTCTGTTTGGGGCAATCCAAAGACCTTAGTAGTCGAAGCAAAAGATACGCAGAACTCTTTGATGTTGCGTGGTGAGGTATACAAGAACTTACCTTATTACATTGATGAGTTAACAAACGCCAAGGGCGAAGAACTATCTGACTTAATATATCAACTATCTAGTGGTAGGCAACGTAACAGGATGGCAGGTAGCGCGAACACAGAGAGACATCGGGGTGAGCCGTGGAGTTTACTATCTATATCTACAGGTAACACTAGTGTCATTGAACGAATAAGTGCTTTTAAGAATGCTCCGAAGGCCGAAGCGGCTCGTATGCTAGAAACAAAAGCTGTTAAGTTATTTGATGAGACAAAGACTAAGCACCTGACTGACAAACACCAGTCTAACTCTCAAAACATATATGGGGTTGTAGGTGTACCTTATTTGCAATACCTGATGCAGAACATGGATAGAGTTATAAACCTACTACAAGAAGTACAGCAGAAGTTAGATGCAGGAGCACAGCTTACTGCACAGGAAAGGCATTGGTCAGCAGGTTCTACTGTTACTGTAGCAGGGTTTATGTTGGCTAGTGAACTTGGGTTTTTAGAGTATGACAAAGAAGGCTTTTTTAGATATGCCCTACGCTTATTGCAAGAGAATAAGACTATGGCTAGCGATATGATAGCTTCTACGGCTGACACATTGAATGACTTTGTGCATGAGCATTGGGGTAGCATACTAAAAATTAAAAGCACTGATGATATGCGTAAGAATCAAGGCAATGGTATGGACGACCTAGTAATACCTGAAGCTGATCCTCGTATTCGCTTGGTAGGTCGTTATGAGACTGACGTTAAGAAGTTATACATAATACCTAAAGTATTGAAAGCATGGGCCGCTAAACAACAGATAAATTACAGTTCATTGATAGACGAATTGAAAGCTAAGTTTAAAGGTAAGTATGAAAAGATAAGGCTTACTAAAGGTACATCAACTAAGATGCCACTAACACATGTATTTTGTGTAGATTGTTCTGAAGTTGACTTAGATGAAGATGCGGAAACTTGATGACATAGCACCAGATGGCGTACGTATTATTGTACGTTGGGATAAGATGGGCGTTGGCGCTTCAGTCTTCGTTCCATGTATCAACGCTCGTAAAGCACGAGAACAAGTTAACGTAATATTTAAAAGAAGAGGCTGGAAATACAAAGCCCTAACCTCCATAGAGAGTAACAAGTTAGGTGTACGCTTTTGGAGGATCGTGTGATATTATAGGAAAAGAAGTAACTTCCTCCCCTTTGTTGCTTCTGTCACTCCCTTGACTCCCCTTTGTTCCGAGGCATTGGGGAGTTTTTTTATTTACTGTATTCTTTCCAACTATTCATTAAGGCTTCTCTATACATAGCAGATACAACAACTCCATTATGTTTAGTAGCCGCAGATCTATGTTGGGCTTTTACCGAAGCCCTAATATTATCACGAGTTATAACAAATTTTTCGCCTTTGTATTTCCTGTTAAATTCTTTTATGTCTTCCCACGTATCAGCCATTTCTTGGTAGTCTCTATCTCGTAACGCCTTGTAGTATCTACCAGTAAGTTTCTTACGATCTTTTGCTATAGCACGAGTAACTTTTTGATCTCTCGAACTCTTATCGGAGTTAAACGCTAGGTCAGTTGGCATAAACCCTAAGAATTTAGAGAAGATCTCGCCAGTCTTAACGTCATCAAGCATAGGCTCACCTGCTCTGGTAGTTATACCTTCATCATAGTATCGGAATGAAGTCAGTACATTTGATAAGCCCGCAGGAGCAAACGATTCTGTCCCACGAAGGAAGTTACCATCAGCCCAGTCTTTCATACCCCTTTGGAACCTACCTAAAGTGCTAACAAATGGCCCGCCTAAATAGTGACCAAAGTTAGCTTCTACACTAGGATCTCGCATGTAACGTCTTGACTGGAATATCAAGTCGTTTAACTTAACACGTTCAGATATAGCCATACCCGTAATTGTAGACACAGGGCCTTTGTAGAAATCCTCTTTTATAAACTTGCGTAGTCTTGTATCCGCGTCATCTTCATCATCGTCTAGGTATAAATCCCAAAGCGTAGATATTATGCCCCATAAAGGCGTACCACCAATACCCGCAAAAAAGGCCGCGCTTAGATGTACGCCCGCTAGTTGCCGTAGTCCTATCTTTCTTTCTTGAGGCGTAGAAAACACGCGTACTATGCCATGTATAGCGTTCTTTATAAGCAGTGAGTTCATAAGTACGCCATAACCTTTATACATTAACGCTACCCTACCAATATCTTGCTTAGCAATTGGCATTGTAGTTTCTAGTGTAGAACCACCATTGGTTTCTTGTGTCAGATATATAGCATCTAACGCGGCTATTTTACGCAGCTCGTTTACATTCTCAGGCACATCAATCTCTTTAGCTAGGCGTGGGCTGTAATACTTTTTACCTGCCTTACGTTCACTAGCCATCTGCTGACGTATTAAGTTGTAAGAGCCTAGGATTACTGTCTGGGTGTTAAAGCGTTCACCTTGTACAAAGAAGTATGCAGACGCTCGCATAAGTTTGTCGTATCTACTAGTCTTTTCATCAACGCCCAACTCTCTATTTATGTTTGTACCAAACAATTTACCTTGCAAGTTGGCTTCTTTTATTACTGGTATCAACGATTCTAGCTGTTCTATTTCTTCTAACGCGGTCTTTTCGTCTATAGCGTGTTCGCGTATCTTTTTCTTATGACTTTCTTTTAGTGTGTAGGTAGCCGCTTCACCTGTACCTTTTATGTCATAGAACTCTTTTATAGACATTCTAGATCCACCAACCATACGAGCCGCACGCATAAGTTCATCAGCCGCCGTATCCACACCAAAACGTGCCGCTAGAGACGGGAAAACAACTAATGGTACTTGTGTCATGTTTACAACAGCAGACGATATGTTAAAGCCTAGGGTGTACAAGAACGCTATTTGGTTTGCATGCTTTATAAAATATTCTTTACCTTTATCTTTAGCTCCCATCAATGCAAAGTTAGCGTGATCTTCTATAAGCGAATCTCTAACAGCATTGATCTTGGGGTTAGGAGTTTTGCTAGCCCTGTTCAGTTCTGCCGCTTTATCCATAATAAGTTTCTTCACCATACGAATTTCTGCGGCTGATCTTATCTTGGCGGCTTGTAGGGCTAAAGACCTACCTCTTGTCTGCGCGGCAGTCATCACATTTTGTTCGTAACCAAAGTCTCCCTTACGTGCAATTAACGAACGCACAAAAGAATTTTCTGGAGTTGAAGCTGCATACATACGAATTACTTGGTCTTGTACATCTGGCTTAACACCTTCTTTGTTTAACAGGTCTAGTATGTCTGACACGAATGAACCACTAGGAGCTTTTTCAAATATATCTCTAGTAAGTTCTCCATTAAATTCAGTTATAGTGGAGTTATCTACGTCAGGGTCAGCTTCTAGTTTTTCTACCATAGCATCGCGTTGCGCTACGTGTTCAAAGGTTAGTAGAGAGTTCTCAACACCAAGCGCTTCACCTGTTTTAGGGTCTCTTTTTGTATAGCTAAACCATATTCTAAACTCACCATCATCTCGTACTAGAGACCAATAGTTTTTTATCTTAGCTTTAGATAGCAGTCTTCTGTTTATATCACGTAGTAACTTTCTACCCGCCTCGTTGCCTGATTCTCCTATAATTCTATCAGTCTCAACGTCCATAGCTTTTTCAATCTCAGTGAACGAACTATTGTTGTACGCTCGTTCTTTGTAAAATTGTTGTTTCATTTTTTCGCGTATAGGTCGTGGGAACTCGTTTAGTTCACGTTGTAACTCATCAAACACTTCTGCTAGGTCTACAGTTTCGTATGTTTTACCTTCGTAGTCTGAACGCTTGCCGAAAGGATCTACATCATAGATGGTAGCACCATAGTCTGGACTAAATACTATACGGTTAAAAGCATTGAACACTTTTGAGCCTACAGCTTCAAAGAACTCTCTTTGCTGTTTTACAAACTTGTCATTTGCTTCAATAGCAGAGTCGCTACCACCACGTTGTTTGTTTATCTCTCTGTGTAGTCTATGCCCTAAATCTCCAAAGCCTGTGGCAGTAGCTATGTCCGCTAGTGTAGAAAGATGTATTATTTTAGCTAAACCTCTAAGGCCCGCACCTTTGGCTTTCATGTTCTTCCAAAAGTCTATTAATCCCGGTTCATGTTCCTTAACTTCTAGACGCGCCTCTTCTAATCTATCTGTTGTAGACTTAGCCATCTCTCTTATAGAACTTCTATCGGAACGTACATACCTAAAGTTAGGATCTAGGTTAGGTTCTAGTATAGCTTCTGCTAATCTATCTATTTCTTGTAAGGCGCTACCTAGTTGTCTAGGTGGATCTCCACGCAACATACGTAAAATATTTTTAATGATATTGATAAATTTATCTAGCGCAGTGTATTCTTTACCATCTACTTTAATCTTGCCTAATTCTTTTCTAAACAAGCGGTTGTTAAGCCCTTCAGCTAAAAACTCATGTATGTTTTCCATGCCGTATGCAGTGCCTAACTTACCTTCAAGGTCATTGAACAGCTTATATAGAGCCTTAACAGCAGGGGAGTTAGGGTTCTTCTCTATAGCTACTTCACTCAATGCGTGACTAGTTTCATGCAATACAAAGTGCGTAGTTGTGTTGTAACCTTCTTTTAGGGTTATGGTATCTGTTTTGTAGTCATAATATGCAAATGGCACTTCATCAGCCTTTCTATAAGACTGAGGATACCTTTTAACACTTTCTTCACCCGTCACAAATTCTACTTTTGTATTATCGCTTATCTTGTTAGCAAAGTTTCTTGCGTTAGCTCGTAACTCAGAACTCTCCGCAGTTTTCGCTAGTTCTAACAATGCTTCTTTTAACTTGTTTGCACGTAGTAACTTATCTACTTTGTCAGATACCATACGTAGTAATACCTTGGCATCTGCTTTGGATATTCTAGCTTCTCTAACTACCTCACTTTCGTACCGCGTACCTACATCAATTATGTCTTCTTTAGTAGCTTCATTTAGCATGTACTTAGAGCCGTAGTCATCAAGCATGCGTCGCAATGCGCCATAAGATACACCAGTGTCCTCCCACTTTTTGGCTATCTGTTGCATCACCTCTACTTTTATTTCGCGCTTGGTCTCTTCTACTTTTCTTTTATCTACAGCCTCTTGGTCTATCTCAACTCCTTTTTTAGCTGGCTCCGCTTTAGGCTGTGCTTTAGGTTTAGGCTGTGCTTTAGCTTCAGGCTGTGCTTTAGGCTGTGCTTCAGCTTTAGGTGCATCGTCTTTTTTAACTGTCTTTCTAGTTACCTTAACGCCCGCTTTCTTAGCCTTACGCGTCTTAACAGCTTTTTTAGCTGTGTCCGCAGTCTTTCTCTTAGCCGCAGCTTTTTCAGATTTTTCTTGCGCCTCTTTAGCATCTGCTTCACGCAACTGTTGTACCTTAGCACGTAGGGCTTTGTTAGTTTCTTGACTTAGATTGTTTTTAGCCCATGCCAAGACCTTAGCGGCTTTTTTAGTAGTTAACCCTCTAGTGGTTATTCCAGCAGTTTTAATTGGGTTGTTGTTAGGGTTAGCTACTTGATATGTGGCATGTAACAAAGCGCTCATTGGGCTATCAAATTTCTGCATGTAAATAGCTACTTCTTTAACATCTGCAGGTATAGCACGTTCTAGGGAGTCATCTTGAATTCTTTTTGTGGTTGGTAGGTCGTATACATTTTTTAATGCTCTACGATCTTGATTTAGTTTTCTGTGTTCAGGAACTAGCGTACTGCTAGTAGGGTACTTTACTAGGTCTACTTTTCTACCAGAATTTAGAACACGCTCTTTTGTGGTGGGTGTATCAATTAACGGAGCTTCAACAGGCTCCATCGTAGCGGGTCTGACTGGTTTTGTTCGGAGGCGTGGAGCCCCTAGTTGTAGTTCCTGTTGACTACCTAGTGCAAAGACTGGTTCTCTTTTTCGTCTAGTAGATCTTCTAGTGTTACGCTTACGACCATCCAATCTTCCTTGGAGAGGCTTTCCAACGCTGGGGGTACCATCAGCACGTCTCTGTCCCATGAATTCTGAACGACTTTGAATGCGGTCTCTAGTTCTTCTCTCGTCAGGTGTTCTAGCAGTTTGCTTTCCAACATTTCCGATTTGCTCCTTTATCTTAGCTTCTAATTTACTAAGATCTGAGTCAGAAGGCAAGAAAGGTTGTCTACTTTCCATCTCTTGTAGTTCGGCAGGGAACATATCCATTTGTTCAGTATTGCGGTTTTTCCTAGCGGCTTTTTGCCTATCATCAAATTGTTTTTGTTTCGCCGCTTCTGTAACACGCTGTGGCTTTTCCGCACGCTGAGTACGTTGGTATGATTCCAAACTAGCCACTTCAGCCTTGGTTGCTTTTGGGTTTCTGTAGCCGTCTTGTTGCAGGGCTTTTTCAAACTTATTAGTTAACGCTCTAGCATTAGTGGTGGTAGAAGAATCTAACACTCGGTTAAGTATCGTTCTTCTATTTATCATAGTGCGCTCTTCTCGAGCCCTATCTCTAGCCGTATCTATTTTACGTGTAGAGTCTTTTCTATCTTGCTCCACCATAGATTCTAGTTCGGCAGTCTCTAGTTCATCTATCATGTCACGTGTACTAGTATCACGTGTAAGTTCTGGTTCGTCTTTTAGTTCTTCTGGTTCGTCTTTTAGTTCTTCTGGTT